>JAABUN010001551.1_pt1 | contig 49522 bp, 48 predicted proteins | sample 5559311 | NCBI WGS metagenome assembly JAABUN01 (sample SAMN10711877, study PRJNA513370) | rock metagenome | isolation source: Antarctica rocks | place: Antarctica: Victoria Land, Siegfried Peak sud
GTGGCAACGCCATGATAAGCGGCGTTGCCACGACGGCGACACACTGCCGATTATGCAGCGCGCCGCGCACGGCGCAGCGCGAAGAACTGCCACTCGGCGAAGAGAACGACGGCCACCGCCTGCGCGAGGATGACCGCGCTCCCCAGGGCGGTCAGCGCGAACGGCCCCGAGATGACCGTTGCCACGCTGGCGACAACCCAGATCGAATTCAGCGTCACCGCGCCCCATACGGCGGCGCGATCGACGCGCGGGCGGGTGCCGACCCAGCCGATCACCGCCGCGTAACCGAGCAAGAAGAGCCCGACCGGCACCGTCAGCGCGGCGGGAGTGCCGAGGAATCCATCGAGAACGGGCGAGCCGAGCAGCGCCGGTGGCGAGGGCATCGAGGCCGAGCGGCAGGCGCAAGGGGCGATCGGGATCGGCGACCGTCGGGTGGGCGAAGAACGTGTCGAAGGCGGCGCTCATACTGTCGCTCCTTTCTGTTATCGGGCGTGGCATCAAGAGGAGTGCTCGGTCTCGTCGGGCGGGCCACCATCATCGTGACGACAGCCCGCCCGCGCGGCGCGGCGCGGTCAGGATGCCCCGGCAGCACCCTCGAAGAAGCCGGTGACCGAGCGGAGTCGCCCATCGTCGGCGAGCACGGCGACATCGAGCCCCGCGACGATCGGCGTGCCATCCGGCCCCGCCAGCGCCCAGCCCCACCGTGCCCGCCCCGGATAGGCGTCGATCGCGCCGGTCAGCCCGAAGCGATGCCCCGGATACTGCGCGTGGACCGCCGCGACCATCGCGTCGAGCGCGTCGTGTCCCTCGGCGGCGAGGAGCGGATCGCGGTAGCTGGCGTCGGCGGTCCAGGTCGCGGCCAGCGCCGCCCGGCGCGCCGCCGCGTCGGTCTCGTTCCAGAGGGCGAAATACCCCGCCACCACCTCGTCGATCGGTGCCACCGTCTGCTGCATGTCCATCGTGTCCTCCCGATTGCTCCTGCCCGTGCTCACCATCGCTCGGGCCACAGCATCAGCCTACGCCCTACATCGCCCCCGGTCGATTACCCGCGAGGTAACGGTTTCGCAACGAGGATTCGCTGCGGCCCCGCGCAGGCATGGGCAGCCCGCTGCTAGAGGTACGGAGCGATACGCTACGCCGAGCGCTTGACGCGAGTGGCAGCGCTGGGGTATGGCACGGGGTCCGCGCCAGCCTGTACCATTGGCCGTATGGACGATAGACGGGGGTGGCGCAGCGGCACGACGAATCGCGGACGAGCGCCGGGTACGCGCGCCTACGGGAGGCGCTACCTGGCGGGGGCGTTCGTCGTGCTCGGTTTACTCGTCGCCCATTTGTTCCTGATGGCCCATGAGCCGCATCACGAGCAACACGCCGCCCACGACACAGCGGCGATCACCGCCGCGATACCGCTGGCGCTGCTCGTCGCCCCGCCGGACGCCCCCGCCATGCCTCACCCAGCCCTGGATGGCTGTCCGGTGGCACAGGCGACGCTGCCAGCGGCATTGCTCCTATTGCTCACCTATCTGCTCGGCACATGGGCGGGTGTCATCCCCCTCACCACGTCCCGAGCGCGGCGGCTCCTGCCCCACGTCCCACCCGAGCCATTGGCCCAGGCTCGACGCCGCGCCTTCCTCCAAATCTTCCTGATCTGATACCCCCGCAGCGAGACCGCCGCGCGCGTTTGGCGCGCGGCCTGGGGAAAACACCGCCGCGATAATGGCGGTGGTGTTATGTCTGCGGAGGAAGCATACGATGAACGCTATCACGCGACGCTCGCTGATCGTCGGGACACTCGCGATGGGCGGCACAGCACTACTCGCGGCCTGCGGCGGCACCGATCATAGCGGCATGGCCGGCATGACCGGCACGCCGACCGGTGGCGACTACGACCGCGACTTCATCGATATGATGGTGCCGCACCATCAGGCGGCGGTCGATATGGCGAAGGTGGCCCAGGCGCACGCCGAGCATACGGAGCTGAAAACCCTCGCGGATGCGATCGTTAAGGCGCAGGATGGCGAGATCGCCCAGATGAAGGGCTGGCGCAAGGCGTGGTACGGCAGCGACCAGATCGGGACAGTGATGGGCGGGCACCCGATGGCCGGGATGGATGTCAACCTGGAGCAACTCGCCGCCGCCAAGCCCTTCGACCGCGCCTTCATCGACGCGATGCTGCCCCACCATCAGAGTGCGATCACGATGGCCCAGGAAGCCCAGACGCGCGCGCAACACCAGGAGCTCCGCGATCTCGCCGGGAGGATCGTCACCGACCAGCAACGCGAGATCGACCAGATGCGCGCGTGGCGCGCGCAGTGGTATCCGGGATAGCAAGGGCTCGATACATAGTCAAGGGCGTCGGGGGTAGCCTGTTGTGGCTACCCCCGACGCCCTTGTTCCCACGCCATAACGCTTCACGCGAAACGGTTCCGCTGCGATAACGCCGCGCCGCCAACCGTTCGATCCCGTCGAAGCGCCCCAATAATGAAGCGCACGGTAGCGCGCGAATGGTTGATGACCGATGGCCTCCTCGCTACCGTCACGGATAGGCGGAGCGCGGCGGCTCGGGGCGCATGTTGCCTTGTTGTCAGCGGCACGCAATCACCGGCGTGCAACCAACGGCGGTATCGCCCGTTCCACGAGTACTTCGCAGCCCTGATACAGGGGACCACCCCGCGTGATCGCTCGGCCAATCGCGGCGATCCACGCCTCATCGTGCAGCCTGCGTGGTACTTGCGTCCCGATTCGCGTCGTCGTTGCACACATTTCGCACCGTGTCATGGTACTGTAGCCGTGCCGTGGCTTCGATCCGCCGATACTGTCCGGTTCAACCACCGCCGGTACGCCGTTAGTGATGGAGAAAAGGCCCATGATCGTGCGCCAGGGACCGTCCCCCCGACGCACCCGCGCCCCCCGCTGGCTCGTCCTGCTCCTCCTGGTCGCGTTACTCGTCCCGAGTGCCGGTGGATTAGTGCCGCCCGCGCAGGTGGCGGCGGCGGACGATCAGGTCGGGTCGGGGCTGGCGCGGATCAACGCGGCCCGCGCCGCGATCGGCGTACCAGCGCTAAAGCGCAATCCCGCGCTCGATCAGGCCGCTACCGCCCACGCCAATTATTACAAGCTCAATTTCGGCGATCCGGCGCTGACCGGGATGGGCCTGCACTACGAGGATGCCGGGAAGGCGGGTTTCACCGGGGCCGATTTCGCCGCTCGCGCCCGCGCGGCGGGCTATAGCGGCTCGATCAACGAGAACATCGGCGTCTCCGGCGATCTCCTCGTCAGCATCGATTGGTTCATCGACGTCATCAATCACCGCCTACCGCTGATCGACCCGCGCTACACCGATATCGGCTTCGGCGTCATCGATGAGGGTAAGGTCAAGATCGAGGTGATCGACCTCGGCACGGTCGTCTGGCGCAACCAGATCGACCCGGCGTGGCTCCCCTGGCCCCCCGCCGACGCGGCTGGTGTCAATCCGCGCTTCGACGGCGAGGGGAACAGCCCGCTCGCCGACCAGAAACTCCCCCTCGGCTATCCGATCACCCTGAAATACAACGGCGCGGGTGAGGTCAGCTTCTCCGGCGCGAAGCTGACGACCGGCGGGCAGGCGGTGCCGCTCGTCGCCAAGGCCGGCACTGGTTTCATGACCAAGAACACCTACGTCATCGCCGCGACCGCACCACTGCGAGCGGGGACGACCTACACCATCGCCATCGGTGGCACCGCCAACGGGCAGCCCTTCGATCGCACCTGGAGCTTCACCACGCGCGGGACCGCGCCGACCGTCGACCCGCCGCCGTCGCCCGCGCCGAGCGCCACCCCGGCCCCGAGAACGCCGTCACCCGGCCCTTCTCCGATCCCCGCGCCCGGCGCGCTCCCCGCCGGGGTCGCCCGCCTCGATCCGGCGGCGATCACGCGCTGGCAGGCGGCGGACTACGACATCTGGCGCGGCACGGCGCGGCGTACCTGGACCTGGGGTCCGGATGTCCTCGCGATCCGCCAGGAGCCCTACGCCGATGCGCCCGGCGGCGTCCGCACCGTCTATTACTTCGACAAGAGCCGGATGGAGATCAACGATCCACAGGGCGACCGCACCAGCCAGTGGTTCGTCACCAATGGCCTCCTCGTCCGCGAGATGCTGGCCGGGCGGGTGCAGACCGGTCCCGCTGCCACGACGCCGCTCGCCCCCCCGACCATCCCGCTGGCGGGCGACGCGACCGGGAACGGGGCGGTGACCTATGCGGCCCTCAGCACGGTCGCCACCCTCGATGCGGGGCAAAATACCGCGCCCGACCGCAGCGGCAAGACCATCACCACCACGATCGATGCGACCGGCGCGACCGGCGAACAGCCCTGGCTGGACGGTGCGGCGCGTTACGGCTACTACGAGCCGACCCTCGGCCACAATATCGCCGACGTCTTCTGGAAGTGGCTCGGCGCACAGCCGGTGGACTGGGTCTACGCGGTCGGCTACCCGCTCAGCGAGCCCTACTGGACGAACGCGAAGATCGGCGACGAGCACGTCTGGGTGCTGGTACAGGCATTCGAACGGCGCGTCCTCACCTTCGTCCCGACCGCGCCGGACGGCTGGCAGGTCGCGGCGGGCAACGTCGGCGGGCACTATTACCAGTGGCGCTATGGCACCGCCCCCGCGCTGACGGGCGTCAAGCCGTGAGCAAGGCGGAGCAAAGTGATCGCGCCGGGGGGCCGGGATGCAGGATGCTCCCGGCCCCTTTCGTGCCGTGCCGTGCGTTCCGGCACACTTCTTGCCTAATGCTGTGCAAACCCTGACCGTTGCGGAACATCCGCGCGGTGTCAGGCGTTGAAACTGATGAGCGGCAATCTGCCGCGTAGGGGTTTCATGTACCGGTCGCGACAGGTGCTCACTTGCGCCGCGATCGGGGAGGGTAACGCGCAATGTCGGCAACGATGAAGGACACCACGCAGTCCGGCCCGACCGCCCGCGAACTGGCCGAGCGCATCAATCAGCTCGCCACGGAGCGCAGCGGACTCTACCGCAACGCCGTCACCGGCTGGAGCACCGAGTTGCGCGATCGCCTCAAGGCGATCGACGGCGAACTCGCCTTGCTCTGGGAGCAGCGTCGCCGCGCCCGTGCCGGGCAAGACGATGATGTGCCGGTGCGCCACGCCGCCTGAGGAAGGCCGCAGAGCGAAGCCGGTTGCGCCCGGCAATCCGTATACGGGTTGCCGGGCGCTTCTTCATGCTTAGGCGTATTCTCGGGTACTACCACTCCCCGGCATGGAGCCGTGCGCCGAACGATTCGTCACGCGGGAACGGAATCGTCCGAAAGGTTTCGGCGAGCGGCACCGCATACGGTGCGCCGGTATCCTCGGCGCGCGTGCGAATCCCCAGGGCCACCGCCGTCGCATCGACCGCCTGGCAGGCGTGTGCGATCCGCGCCGCGATCTTCAACTCGATCCCTGGCGCGATATCGACGATCACGTCCGGGCGATCGGTGAGAAAAAGCCACGCCTCGCGGGTCACATGGCCCGGAGCCGTCTCCGCGACGAGCATGCCATCCGCGCCACGCGCCGGGCCGGGTAGCGGGGCCAGGCCGCGCGCCGACGCCAGCGCGACGAAGCCCGCCTGCCGATGATCGTTGTGGAAGGTGTAGGCGTGCCACGGATCGAACGCGATCAGGAGATCGGGGCGGAAGCGCCGAATCTGCGCGGCGACCGCCTGCCGTGTGGGGCCATCGTCGATGACTTCACCATCGCGGTAGCGGAGGAAGGTCACGTCCGCCACCCCCAACACCGCCGCCGCCGCCAACTGCTCGGCCTCGCGCACGGCGGCGAGGGCGAGCGGGTCGACGTCCGGGTCGGGCGAACCTTTGTCGCCGGAGGTGAGCAGTACGTAGCCGATCGTCGCCCCCGCCGCGCCCAAAGCAGCGATCAGCCCGCCACAGAGCGCCTCCACATCGTCCGGGTGGGCCACCACCGCCAGCACCCGTGGCACCGACCCGGCGGCCAAGGCGCGCAGATGCGCGACCAGGAGCTCGGGCGGAAGCAAGCGCGGCCCTTGTTGCGCGGTCACCGTAGCACTATCCATCACGTCAGGGTACGCGATCGAACCCCAATAGCTGTCCCATACCCGGTAGAGCGGGGCTGATCCAGTCGCGCTCTACCGGGGAGGAGGCCGCGTCCATACGCGGCGAAATGTCAATCTTTTCGCCGGTAGTATACACGGTTGTCGGTCCGATCGAAAGGTGAGCGTCGGGCAAAACCAGCGGCCCGTCCCGACGTTCTACTGTCGGGTCGATGCCGTCAGCGGATCGGCGAACACCGCGAGCTACGCTGCCGTACGCCATGTCACCGTGTCCGCTCGCGCGACGTTGTACCGATGACATGGGGGCGGGCATGGCCGGGTCGCTGAGCGACACTCGTGTCCCTCGGGAAATGTGAACATCGATCGTAAAGGGCAAGGGGTACGTGGGAGCGACGAAGGGCGGCGGTATGTGGCGTGTGATCGGGGTCGTGCTCATCCTCAGCGGGCTACTCGGAGGCTTCGCCCCGACCGCCGCGCCGAAGGTCGCAGCGGCGTCCGCACCAGCGCTCCTGGCCGCGCCGCCAACGGACGATGCGCGGTACTTCCCCAATACGGAGCACTACGTCGGCGGGCGCTTCCGCGAGGTCTGGGAGGGTCGTGGTGGGCTCTTCGTCTTCGGGTTTCCGCTGACCAATCAGTTCGCCTTCCCGTCCACCGATGGCAACACTTATCAGGTGCAATATTTCGAGCGGGCGGTCTTCGAGTATCACCCGGAGAATCCCGCGCCCTACGATGTCCTGCTGACCCAGATGGGCCGCGAACTCGCCGCGAGCCGCCTGAGCGAGCTGGCCTTCCAGCCCACCGCGCGCAGCAACGACCCGCAGCAAAGCTATTTCACCGAAACCGGCCACAACGTCAGCCCGGCCTTCTTGGCCTACTGGAACAAGTTCGGCGGGTTGCAAAACTTCGGCTATCCCCTCTCCGAGTTGCTGATCGAACGCAACGCGGCGGATGGCAAGCAATATCAGGTGATGTACTTCGAGCGCGGGCGCTTCGAGTACCACCCGGAGAACAGCAACACCGATTACGCCGTCCTGCTCGGCCAGCTCGGGCGCGAGCGGATCGACCGGGCCAACGTCCCCGCGAGCGCCCGCGCGGCGGAGGCACCGCCCGTCAGCACCCCGCCCCCCGGCGTGACCGTGACCAAGGATTTCTCGGCGACCGGCTATCCCTATCTGGCCGGGCCACCGGTGGCGCTGGGGATCCAGGCGCAGTATTACGGCCAGCCGCTGGATCGCCTGACCGGCATGGTCAAGGACATCGGCTTCAGCTGGACCAAGCAGCAGATCATCTGGCGCGACATCGAGACGAGCAAGGGCCATTACGAGTGGGGCCAGCTCGACGAGGTGGTGGACCACCTGTATCGCCAGGAAATCCGCATCATGCTCTCCGTCACTAAGGCGCCGCGCTGGGCCACCCCCACCGGCCTCGATGATGGCACCCCGGCCAACGCCGACGACTTCGGAGACTTCATGACCGCCATCGCCTCGCGTTATCGCGGCAAGATCACCGCGTACGAGCTCTGGAACGAGGCGAACCTCGCCTCCGAAACCGGCGGGCGAATCAACCCGGCCTTCTACGTGCAGCTGATGAAGGCGGGCTATCTGGCGGTGAAGGGGGTGTCGCCGGGCAGCATCGTCGTCCTCGGCGCGCTCGCCCCCACCGGCGTCAACGATCCGAGCATCGCGGTCAACGACCTGATCTACCTCGACCAGCTCTATCAGGTCAATGGCGGCGAGGTGCGCGCCTACTTCGATGTGCTCGGGTCGCACCCCTACGGCATGAGCAACCCGCCGGACACCCTCTGGTCGGAAGGGAAGCTCGGCCCTGAGCGCAAGTATTACAACGACGACAGCTTCTACTTCCGGCGCTTCGAGCAGCAATACGCGATCATGCAGCGCTACGGTGATGGTGCGAAGCAAGTCTGGTTGAGCGAGTGGGGCTGGGGGAGCGACTTCCGTCCCGACGGCTACCAGGAGTTCAACACTGTCACCGAGGAGCTACGGGCCAGGTATGTCACCGATGCGATCCGGCTGATGCGGGCCAAGTACCCCTACATCGGCGCGACCTTCCTCTGGAATCTCAACTGGTCGATCATCGGGAACTGGTACGACGGCCCCGCGCATTACAGCATCATCAGTCCCGACTACCGCCCACGCCCGGTCTACGATGCCCTGAAGAACTTGCCGAAGTAACGCCTTTCGCCCACGGTAGGGGGGCGCACACCACGGCACCGGGTGAACGCCGCAGCGGAGCCCTTTCACCGGATCGGCGCGAGCGACTCTTGTGCGATACTATCGCCTGCCACCGCGACCGGGCCAAGCGAGGCGTCGAGCACCGCACCCGGAGGAGGAGGGGTGAAGGTGAAAAATGCACGTCGTCCGTTGCGCGTCGGGATACTGGCACCTATCGCCTGGCGCGTGCCGCCGCGCGCCTACGGCCCCTGGGAACGGGTCGTCGCCATCCTCACCGAGGGGCTTGTCGCTCGCGGAGTGGACGTGACCCTCTTTGCCACCGCCGATTCCCTGACGAGCGCGCGCCTGGCGGCAGTCGCACCACGCCCGTACGCCGAAGAACCGCCGCTGGACGCCAAGGTCTGGGAGTGCCTGCACATCGCGCACGCCTTCGAGCGCGCCGCCGAATTCGATCTGCTCCACAACCATTTCGATTTCCTGCCGCTCAGCTACAGCGGCCTGATCCGCACGCCGGTCCTGACCACGATCCACGGCTTCTCCTCCGACCGCATCCTGCCGGTCTACGAGCGCTACAACGCCACCACACACTACGTCGCGATCAGCGATGCCGACCGCCACCCGCACCTCGCTTACGCCGCCACCATCTATCACGGTATCCCCCTGGAAGAATTCACCTTCCGGCGCGAGCCCGACGATTACCTGCTCTTCTTCGGGCGTATCCACCCCGACAAGGGGGCGGCGGAGGCGATCGAGGTGGCGCGCCGGGCGGGTCGTCGCCTGCTCCTGGCCGGTATCGTCCACGACGAGGCGTACTTCGCGCGCGCGATCGCGCCGCGCCTCGATGGCGACCGCGTCGCCTTCCTGGGGATGGCGGACCCGGCGCGGCGCGATGCCCTGCTCGGCGGGGCGAGCGCCCTGCTCCATCTCATCGATTTCGACGAGCCATTCGGCCTGAGCATGATCGAGGCGATGGCCTGTGGCACCCCGGTGATCGCCTACCGGCGCGGCTCGATCCCGGAGGTCGTGGACGAGGGGGAAACCGGCTACATCGTCGGCGACATCGAGGAGGCCGTCGCGGCGGTCCCGCGCGCGGCGGCACTGGACCGCGCGCGCATCCGGCGTCGCGCCGAGGAACGCTTCAGCCAGGGGCGGATGGTCGAGGACTATCTGCGCGTCTACGAGGCGATCCTGCGCGAGCATGGTCACGCGTGACGACGGAGAACGCGATCGTTCCATCGTACCGGATCGGGTGGCGCAGAACCGCGCGATGCGATGGCATGCGATATCAGGCACCGCGCGCGCTGCCCCCTCGCGCGGGCGTAGCGCCGAGCGCGTGCCGCTGTCGTTGCCGTGCATTAGCGGGATAGAGCATCGCCCCACATCATCGCGCCGTGTACACTGTGCCGCGAGGGATACGCCTGAGCGAGCGAACGGCGACAGGAGACGAGCGGAGCGCGTGAGACAGGCGATACGGCAACGACCGGTGGGAAGCGGCGCAAGCGTGCGGCGCATCAGTTGTTGTGTCCGCGTCATCGCCGCCACCTGGCTGCTGCTCGCCGTCCTACTCGGAACACCGGGCACCACCTCGCCCGCCCGCGCCGCCGCCCCAGCCGGACTCCATGTGGTGGACGCGCAGCTGATCGACGCGACCGGGCAGCCGATCCGCCTCCTCGGGATCAACCGTGCGGGGACCGAGTACGCCTGCATCCAGGGGTGGGGGATCTTCGACGGCCCGCACGACGCCGCCTCGATCGCGGCGATGCGGACCTGGGGGATCAACGCCGTGCGCGTGCCGCTCAACGAGCAGTGCTGGCTCGGGGTCGAAGGGGTGCCAACAGCACTGGGCGGCGCGTCCTATCAGCGTGCGATCCGCCAGTGGGTCGATGCGCTCCGCCTGGCGGGACTCTACGTGATCCTCGATCTGCACTGGGCCGCGCCCGCCGGGACGCGCGCCGACAAGCTCCTGCCGATGCCGGACCGCGACTACGCCCCGACCTTCTGGCGCGAGGTCGCGACCGCCTACCGCGACGACAGCGCGATCCTCTTCGATCTCTTCAACGAGCCCTACCCCGACCACAACCGCGACACCGAGGAGGCGTGGCGCTGCTGGCGCGATGGCGGCACCTGCGCCGGCTTCGCCTATCAGGCGGCGGGGATGCAGGAGCTGGTCGACGCGGTGCGCGGCACGGGCGCGGAGAACGTGATCCTGCTCGGCGGCATCCAGTACGCCAACGCCTTCTCCCGCTATCGCGCCTACGCCCCGAACGACCCGCTGGACAACCTCGCCGCCTCCTGGCACTCCTACGACTTCATGCGCTGGGCCAACAAGGTCACCTGGGACGCGCAGGTCGCCATCCCCACCGCCAAAATCCCGCTCGTCGCCAGCGAGATCGGGCAGAGCGAGTGCGGCACCGACTTCCTCCTCCCCCTCCTGCAATGGCTCGACGAGCGCGACGCCAGCTACCTCGGCTGGGCCTGGAACACCTGGAACCGCTGCGATGGGCCGGTGTTGATCGACAACTATGATGGCACACCCTCCAAGATGGGGCAGGGTTTCAAGGATCACCTCGCCACGCAAGCGATCGCGCGACTCGCCCCGTCCCGCGGCGGTGCCCCCGCCGCACGCGCCGCCGCCGCGCCGCTCGGCAATGGTCCAGGCGGCGCGCTCAGCCTCTACGACGATGTGATCCCCGCCCCCTTCTGGGACAGCTCGGTCGGCCTCGTCGCCAAGGATCCGTGCGACGCGCGCAGCCATGCCGTGGGACGCTGCGCCTACGCCCTCGCCTTCAGCGCCTGGGGGGCCTTCGGCATCGCGCGCGACAGCCCCTTCGCCACCGGAGGCTTCGCGCGCCTCGAACTCGCCATCAACACGCACGATCAGCCGCTGGGCGACTTCACCCTTGCCCTGACGGATCAGCCGGGAGGGGGAGTAATCGCGGCGCTCCCGCTCGATCGGGCACAGGTTTTGGCCGACCTCGGCGATGGCTGGCTGCGCCTCGCCCTGCCGCTCGACGCCCTCAACCCGGAGGGGATGCCGGTCTATGGCCTGACCATCCGCAACGTCACCGGGCGCGACCTGCGGACGATCCACCTCGACGACATCCGCCTCGTCCCGGCGACCCTCGGCACCGCCCTCGCGGCGGGCGCGCAGGCGGCGGGCGGGCAGGCGGCCAGCGGCGCGATCCCGCCCCCAACCCCCTAGTGGGCGTCACATCCGGGGATCGACCTCCGGATGTTCCCGGGCGTAGCGACCCAGCGCCACGCCCAGGTCTTCCTGCAACTGGATCGTCTGCCCGCCATCGACCACCAGCGCCTGCCCGGTGATGAACGCGGCGTCGGGCGAGCAGAGGAACGCGATGACTCCCGCGATGTCGTCCGGGACGCCGGTGCGACGCGCCGGGTATTGCTGCGCGAAGAAGGCGTGCCGCGCCGGGTCGGCGGCGAAGGCGGGCGCGGTCCGCTCGGTGAGGATCAGGCCGGGGCAGATGGCGTTGACGCGGATGCCGTGCGGCCCGAAATCGACCGCCAGCTGCCGCGTCATGCCGAGCGCCACCGCCTTCCCCGTGGCGTAGACAAGCCGTTCGCGCGCCGCGAACTGTCCGTGGACCGAGGCGATGTTGACGATCGCGCCACCCCCGGCGGCGATCAACTGCGGGACCGCCAGCCGCGCCGCCCGGTAGATCGCCGTGGCGAGGATCGCCATGCCGTGCTCCCAGCCTTCCTCCTCGACGATCAGCGCGCTCCCCTGCACGCCGGGGCCGCCGCCGTAGGCGTTGTTCACGAGGATCGTCAGCCGTCCCCAGGTCGACACGGCCACATCGATCATCGCGCCGAGCGCCGCCGGGTCGCGCACATCGGCGACGACGGACGCGGCGCTGCCGCCCGCCTCGCGGATCCGCGCCACGTTCTGCGCCGCCGCCTCGCCGTCGAGATCGGCGATCAGCACGCGCGCGCCATCCGCCGCCAGCCGTCGCGCGGTCGCCCCGCCGATCCCCCACGCGCCGCCGGTGACGATCGCCACCTCCTTCGTCAGGTCCGCCACATCCCCCTCCACACCGATCGCGTGTATCCCGTACGCTGGGTGAGGGTAGCACGATTCTGGCCGAATGCCGAGAAGCGGAGGGACGCACGCGGCTACGCCCCGGCGGATTCCGGGTGAGGCACGGCGAGTAACGTTCGCGTCTGCAGAATGGGCGCGCTCACTTGCCAAACGGCGCAGCGGCGGGGGCGAGCGGCGCGGTGCCCGGGAGCGGGTCACGCTCCCGGGGCGCTTCATCGGGGAGGAGGCGCGCGACGTTGCGCCGCAGATAGGCGCAGGCGAGCAGGACGCCGAGGCCGCAGATGACCGCCACCAGCATGGTCGCCTGTTGCACCCCCCAGCGCTCCGCCAGCCCGCCGATGATCAGGCTGCCGAACGGCGTCGTCCCGGCGAAGAGCAGTTGATAGATGCTCATGATCCGCCCGCGCATGTCGCCGGGCGCGACGAGTTGGAGGCGCGTGCTGGCGGTGGCGCTGAAGGTGATGCTACAGACACCGAGCGCGACCAGCAGCGGCAGGGTCAGCGCCCACCAACGCGAGAGGCCGACCGCGAAGAGGAGGCCGCTGAAACCCGCCGCCCCGATCAGCAACGTCCGCCGCGTCGCCCGCCCGCGATAGGCCACGCCGAGCGCGGCCAGCAACGAGCCGACGCCCATCGCCGCCGTCAGCACGCCGAAGCCGATCGCGCCGCTGTGCAGCACCTCATCGCCGATCAGCGGCAGGAGCACGGTGAAGTTGTAGCCGAAGGTGCCGAGGATCCCCATCAGCAGGAGGGGCAGCGCCGCGTCCGGCGTGGTGGCCGCGTAGCGCAGGCCCGCGCCGATCTGTCGCAAGACCGTGCCATCGCGCATCGGGCGAGCGGGGAAGAACCGCTTCGGGTCCATCAGCAGCAGGCCGCCGATCACCCCGAAGAAGCTGAGCGCGTTGAGGTAGAAGCACCCCGCCACCCCCACCCCGGCGATCAGCAACCCGCCGATGCCGGGGCCGAGGATACGCGAGGCATTGAAGATCGTCGAGTTCAGCGCGACCGCGTTCGGCAGATCCTCGCGCCCCACCAACTCGATCACGAACGCCTGCCGGGTCGGCCCGTCGAGCGCGCTCGCGACCCCCAGGATCGCCGCCAGGATGTAGATGTGGAAGAGTTGGATGTGACCGGTGGAGATCAGGATCGCCAACACGAGCGCCTGGATCGCCATCACCGATTGCGTCAGCAGGAGGAAACGCCACTTCGGGACGCGATCGGCGAGCACGCCGCCAAAAAGGGAGAAGAGGAGGATCGGCGTGAACTGGATCGTCGTTACCGTGCCGAGGGCGAGCGGGGAATGGGTGAGTTGCAGGACGAGCCACGCCTGGGCGATCCGCTGCATCCACGTACCGCTGAGCGAGACGACCTGACCGCACCAGTAGAGGCGATAGTTGCGGTTCTGGAGTGAACGAAAGGTCCGCTCCGCCGCCACCCGCACCGCGCCGACCATCGTCATCCCCTCCCGCTCGCCGCCCGACACCCGACGTCACACTACTATCATCCTCGAATAGTACGGCACCGCCGTATGATACACAAGCGACGTGCCACCGCCGCATCCCATCGGCAGCCGACACGGGCCATCCGGGGCCATATACGCGCCGGGTCTTACTCTGCGCGCCGAGACCCCCGGTGCAGCCGCCACAGCACCTCCAGGCAGACCGCCGCGACGATGATGAGCAAGGCGTCGAAGGGGAGGCGATAGCGAATCCGCGTCGTGGCGAGTGCATCGAGGAAGGGGTTGACGAGATAGAGGCCGACGCAGAGCCATTCGAGCGCGGCGAGGGGGACCTTGCGTGCCAGCAACAGACGCAACGCGAAGAGGGCGAGGAGCGGCCCATAGGTCAGCAGGAGCAGGAGATCGTTGCGGCGCGACGACTCGGTGGTCACGTAGAGATCGTTGCGGTAATTGAAGTAGTTGAGCGCCTTCTCGGCGTAGAGGACGATCGTCCGCCCCGGATGCGCCAGCGCCCAATCGCGCGCGGCGTCGCGGAAGTAGGTGTCGCGCGCGACCTCCGAGAGGGGCGCGGCGGCCTGCTCGTAGCGGCTGATGTCGATGTTGACGCCCGCGTTGGGCCGCGTATTCTCCGAGTTCCCGAGCAGGAAGTTGTAGCCGGAATTGGTCGTCAGCGGGACGAAACTCCCCAGCGTGACCGCATTGCGCGCCGCCCACGGCAGCAGCAACGACAGCGCGACCGCGCAGAGTAACGCGGGCGGACCGAGCGCCCGCCAGAGCCCGCGCCAGCCAGGCCAGCCCCGCCGTCGATAGAGCAGGGTCGCCAGCGCGAAGAAGGGGAGTTTGAGGGCGAAGGTTGGCACGACGAGGATCGCGTAGCCGAACGCCAGCCCACCGAGGATCGCGCCGCGCCAGGGGTGCGCGCGGTCGGTCGCCAGGACGAGGGCGAGGAGGAGGAGGGTCATGGCGAGGGTTTGCGGGTAGAGCGTCCCCGCCGTGTAGAAGATGGCCGGATAGCCCAAAAGCAGAATCGGCGCGAGGAGGCCGGCGAGCCCGAACCCTTCGCGCCGTAGCAGGTGGTAGAGGAGCCACAGCGCCCCGGCCAGGAGGGCGAAGTTCGTGATTCGCAGCCCCACCACATCGAGGCCAAGCGCGGTCAGCGCCGCGAGGACGAGCGGATAGCCGGGCGCGCGGTAGGCGGTCGGGGTGAGGCCATCGCTCGTGTATCCCTGCCCGGACACAAGATGCCGCGCGATCGCGATGTACTCCCGCTCATCGAGGTAGCGCAGGCTATCGCCGAGGCTGACGGCGTAGATCATCCCCGCGAGCTGCGTCACCACGAGCAGCAGGGCGACGACGAACGGCCCGAAGCGCGCCAGGGGAGCGCACCGTGTCGGCACGCCGGTCATACGCTCGCTCGCACGATCTCGCTCCCATCCGCGTACAACCACATCGAGGACCCGCCGATGCGGCAGAGTATAGCCACGCCCACGGCGGCGCGCATCAACCGGCGGGCGGCGCGGCGCGGCGCGCGGGCGGGGTCGGCTCCGGGATGCGCACGCGGAGGGCGACGAGCGCGGCGATCGCGCCGAGGATCACGGCGGTGAGGACGAAGACGGCGCGCAGCCCCACATCGGCCCCGGCGCGCTCGCCGATCTGCGCCGCGAGCGCCCCGCCCAACAGCGGACCGAGCGCGAAGCCGCCCAGCTCGGCGGAGGCCATCGCGCCGAAGATCGCGCCGCGCCGCGCCTCTGGGGTATTGAGGCTGACGAGCGCGCTGACCGCCGGGAGGGACACGCCCAGGCAGACCCCGGCGAGGCAGCGCAGGATCAGCAATTCCCAGACGGTCCCGACGAAGGCGACCGGCAGGGAGAAGAGCGCCGCCCCGATCAACGCGCCGACCAGCACGCGCCGGTAGCCGAAGCGATCGGTGAACCAGCGCGTGCGCGCGGCGGCGAGGGTGGCGCAGAGGCCGGCCACCGCCAGCAACGCCCCGATCGTCGAGGTGACCTGCGGCACGCCCGCAAGGCTCGGCACGCCGCGCAGTTCCGGCACCAGCAAGGGCAGGACCGGCGTGGCGACCGCGTTGCCAAAGTTCGCGCCGAGAAGGGTCAGCGCCAGCAGTCCCAGAACCGGAATCTGCGTCAGTTCGCGGAGCCCGGCCAGCACGCCGGGGCGCGCCTGTCCCGCCACTCGCGTGGGCGGCGTGAAGTTCTCCTCGACGCGGAAGAGGACGATCAGGGCCGACGCGAGCAATAAGAGCGCACCGAAGCCGAAGGTCCGGTGAAAGCCGATGTGATCGCTGAGGACGCCACCGATCAGCGGCCCCACTGCGTTCCCGGCGAAGATCGACGCCTCCATCAGCCCCATCCCGTAGGCCAATTGATCGCGCGGCACCGTCGCGGCGACGAGCGCGCGGGCCGGGGCGACGGTGCCGGTCAGCACCCCCTGGAGGAAACGCAAGAGGAGGACGACCCAGATGTTCGGCGCGATGATCAGCAGGGCGGTGACGAGCGCCGCGCCCCCCATCGCGCGCACCAGCATCGGCTTGCGCCCGTAACGATCGGCCAGCGCCCCCCAGATCGGCGAGGCGACCGCCAGCGTGGCCGAGCCGACGAAGGTGGTCACCCCGGCCCAGAGGACGACCGCCGAGCCGCTGATGCCGAGGGTCCGGATGTAGAGGGGGAAGAAGGGAAAGACACAACTGAAACCGATCAGGGTCATGATCTGGGTGACGAAAACGGTATTGAGCGTACGGCGCCATTGACGCATGCGCGGTCCCTCTCGTGCGCGAACTCGGACAGCGGCAGACCCCGCGCGGGGGCGTGCCGAAACCTCGCCCTCCGACCATGCGGCGGCGTTGCCACAGGCGCGCCGCGTGCCGACAGCGGGCGATCGGACACCGTATTCGACGCGATAGCTGAACGCGACGAGCGAGCAACGGTAACACGGATCGGCGGCGGTGCGGCACCGGTGTACGGCTACGCGCTCGGGCACTGCTCCCCGGTGGCGTAGGGCTTGAGCGCGGCGTAGATGGTGAAACAGGTGGAGCGGCCCCATGCAGCGCCGATTCGTTTATGTCCCTGACGATGCCACCCCTTCGAGCATCGCGCGCGCGCGCATGATACAGTCGGCGGCCAATGGCGTGAGCAGCGACAGCCCTAGCGCCGCCTCGATGGCGAACCAGGCAAAGCCCTGCCCCTCACCGAGGACGAAGTCGCGCGTCGGCGCGGGCCAGGGATAGGCGAAAAAATAGTGTTTACCGCCGCCCTGCCCCGGACCCACACCGAGAGCGGTGATCGCAGTGCGCTCGATTTCGACGCCAAGTTCCTCGCGTAGCTCCCGGTGCCAGGTCACGATCGGATCACCCTTGTCCTCTGGCTCTTCGCCGCCGCCGAACAAGCCCCATTGCCCCGGATAATGCGGGGCATCATCGGTCCGATGTTGGAGCAATACCTGTCCCGTCGCCGCGTGGTATAGCACGCCGCCGCTCCCATAGCGCGCCGTCATCACCCCCCCACCAATTCCACAGCGTCCGTCGCGCGATAGTTACTCGCTCAGGCTCCGCAACACCGCCGGGGTCGCGAAATCGCGGTCGGTGACGAGGCGCACGGCGCGGAAGAGGAGCCCGTCTACCTCGGCGAGCAGCCCTGGCTCGAGACGCAGGCGCGCGACCGGGCGCACCCCCTCGCGCGCGAGGAGGCGCAGCAGCTTGAGGGCGTTGACCGACAGCGGTTCGGCTGCCGGATCGTGGCCGCGACACTCCGGGCAGAGGACGCCGCCCAGCTCGAAGCTGTAGCGATTCTCGACCGGTTGCAAGGGGGTGTCGCAACCGGCGCAGGTGTCGAGATTCGGCTGGTAGCCGAGGTAGCCGAGGAGACGCAAGTCGAAATGGACCGCGACGAGGGTCGGCTGGAGGCCATCGGAGAGGGCGCGCAACGCCCCGACCAGCAGATCCCAGACGGCGCGGTTCTCGATCCCTTCCTCGGTGAGGCGGTCGAGCCGCTCCACGAGGCGGAAGGCGACGCCGATCCGTTCCAGCGCGGCGGGGTCTTCCACGCGCAGGCCGTGGTAGGCGTCGCTCGTCTCCGCGCCGGTGACGACATCGAGATTGCGCCCGCGCGTCAGCATCAGGCGGGAGCGGGTGAAGAGTTCGAGGTGGCCGCGCAGCTTGCTCGCGGGGCGGCGCACCCCCTTGGCGATCACGCGTAGCTTGCCGTATTGCGCGGTGTAGAGCGTGAGGATCCGATCGGCCTCACCGAGTTCGGTGTTCCGCAGGATCACCCCTTCGGTGCGATAGATCCGTTCGGCTAATCGTGTCACACCACACCCCTTACATTACGTCAATTATAGCAAATCGCCTTCCCTGATGAACGCTTACGGCAGCCATCTCCGGCCCGGTCCGAGCACGCCCGCCCACCATAATTTACCTCTATTCACCGTCATCCTCTTGCTTTTCTCGCCGCTTCTGGTACTATACAACCAAAGTGTACGTACATAGATGATGTGCGTGAATCCGACGTTCGGTAAGGGGTCAATCGGCATGGTGCGACGCTCGATGGTGGCGCGTGGCGCGCTGGCGTGCGCGACGGTGGGAACCTCCCTCACCCTCCTCCTCAGCGCCCCGCTCCCGGTGGCGGCGGGGCCACCGGGGCGCGATCTCCCCGCCTGGGTCGAGGTGCCCGGCACGGTCTACTTCGCGGAGACGGGGCACCACCTCGCCGAACCATTCCTCTTCTACTGGCGCGAACACGGCGGGGAGGCGATCATCGGGCTACCGATCAGCGAGGTCATCTCCTCGGCCAACGGCGCGGTGCAGACGCAATACTTCGAGCGGATGATCCTGCAATTCCGCCCGAATAGCGGCGGCGCGACCGCGCTCGTCGTCGGCCAGGGCGTGGCCACTACCACCTCGGTCAACCTGCGGGTCGGCCCCGGCGTCGGCTGGGGCAAGGTCAACGTCCTGCGTGCCGAGCAGCAGGGGCGACTCGTCGGCGGCCCGCTGCTGGACGCCGATGGCGCGCCCTGGTATCAGATGGTCGGCGATTTCGGCACCGGCTGGACAAAGGGCGAATTCCTGGACCGCCACGACGATCGGATCAGCATCACCACCCGCGCCGTCGATCTCGACAACCCACGCGCGGGCGAGCCGGCCTTCCGCCGTCTCCCGCCGATCGCGGTCGGCGCGCTCGGGCCGGACACCGCTGACTTCACCTTCTTCCCGACGAGCGGCCACACCGTCTCGGGGTCGTTCCTGCGTTTCTGGTCGGCGAACGGCGGGATCGGCATCTTCGGCCTCCCCCTCTCGGAGCCGTTCGACGAGGTCGCCGCCGATGGCAAGACCTACCGGACGCAGTATTTCGAGCACGCCCGCCTCGAATACCACCCGGAGGGCGAGGCGAACGGCGGCGCGGTGCGGATCAGCGCCCTCGGGCGGCAGGGCGCGGCGACGGCGCGCGTCAGCATCGCGCCGACGCGGCAGCGCCCCGGCGCACCGGAATACGATCCCGCCCTCTTCAGCAGCTTCCGCTGGATCGAGGTCAATCTGAGCGAGCAGCGCCTGACCGCCTGGGAGGGCGACCTCCCGACGTTGACGACGCTGATCCGCAGCGGCAAGGAGGGGTGGACCACCCCGACCGGCACCTTCCATACCTTCCGCAAGGTATTGTCGGACGACATGACCCTCGGCGATCCGAGCGACCCGGACTACTACTTCACCCCGAATGTCCCCTGGGTGATGTACTTCCTCGATGGCGGTTTCGCGCTGCACGGCGCGGTCTACGATGCACAATGGGGGACGCCCACCAGCCACGGCTGCGTCAACATCCCGGTCGATATCGCGCAATACCTCTACGAGTGGGCACCGCTCGGCATACCGGTCTGGATTCACTACTGAGTCGGCAGTCGGCAGTCGGGAGACTACGGCGAGGGCGGGCCGCAGGATGATTCCTGCGGCCCGCCCTCGCTATTGTGCTTGAGATGTGTGGGGGGTTAGCCGATGGCGGTGGTGTAGCGCAGCGCCACCGACTCCCAGTTGACCGTGTTCCACCAGATGTTGAGGTAGTTCGCGCGGACGTTGCGGTGCTTCAGATAATAAGCGTGCTCCCAGACGTCGTTGCCGACGATCGGGGTCAGGCCCATCATGTACGGGCTGTCCTGGTTCGGCATAGTGACGATCTGGAGCTTCTTGGTGCCGTTCAGCACCAGCCAGACCCAGCCGCTGCCGAAGACACCGGCCCCCGCCGCGACGAATTGTGCCTTAAAGGCGTCGAACGAGCCGAAGGTGTCGTTGATCGCCGCGCCGAGCACCCCGGTCGGTGCGCCGCCGCCCTTCGGCCCCATCGTCGCCCAGAAGATCGAGTGGTTGAGGTGGCCGCCGCCGTTGTTGCGTACCGCGGTGCGGATCGCGTCCGGCACCATGCCCAGATTCGCGACGATTGCGGTGATGTTCATCGCCCGCAGATCGGCGTACGGGGCGAGGGCCGCGTTGAGGTTGGTTACGTAGGTGTTGTGATGCTTCGAGTGGTGGAGCATCATCGTCTCGGTATCGATATTCGGCTCCAGCGCGTCGTAGCCATAGGGCAGCGGCGGCAGCGTGAAAACACCGTTGATCGGCTCGGTCGACGCCTCGAAGATCGGGAGTGCGCCGGGCAGGAACGCCGCACCCGCCTCGGGCACCGCGACCGACGGCAACAGCGCGACCGCGCCGCCGACACCGAGCGCACCGAGGAATTGACGCCGATTGACATTGCGCGAGGCCGCGCGCAGCGCGGACCAGAGGGGATTCGACCTGGTCGAGGTTTCGAGCGCCATTGTCTTACCTCCTATGTGGATCGATGGTCCCGCCACTCGGGAACCGCCGTTGGGCAACCGCAGATTGGATCGCGCACCGCGCGGGGTCGCAAAACATGGGTGACTAATCGCGCCGGACACGATAGCGCAGGAAGAACTCGTCTTCGTGCAGATAGGCGGAGCGAAGGGTAAGCGGCACGGGCACCGGAAAAGTCGGCCCGTTCACCAGGGTCAGCGACTCGCCGCCGCCGATGATCTTCGGGCCGAGCGTCCAGCAGATCTCGTCCACCAGCCCCGCCGCAAAGAGGTTGCCGTTCACGTTCGGCCCCCCCTCTACCAGGAGGTACCGCACATTATATGCCTCGCGCAGGGTCCGCATCACCCAGGACAGGTCCGGCTCATCGCCGGGCGCGAGCAGCACTTCCGCGTGCGCGGCGAGGGCGGCGCGCTGCTGCTGCGGCATCCCTTCGCCACCGACGATCAGGCGGGAGACATCGGGATAGGTGAAGTAACGCCGTTCGAGCGGCAGGTCGCCTGCCCGACTGAGCAGGATGGCGAGCGGGGCGGCGGGCAGGCCGCGCGACTCCCGCATCTTGGCGTAGGTCGGCCCTACGCGCGGATCGACACGCTCGGCGCGCAGCGTCGCCGCGCCATTCAGCACGGCGTCGCACGCGGCGCGAATCGCCTTCATCAGCCGCTTGTCGAGCGCGCTGCCGAGCCCGCCCGCGCCGCCGTTCAGCGCCGCCTTGCCATCGACACTCGTCACCATGTTCAGGAAGAGGTAGGGGCGATCGGCGGGCGGCTCCGGGAAATCGTCGCGCAGCGTGTCGTAGATCGCCTCGGGATCGAGATCGCGCGCCGCGTCGGGGTAGAGCCGTTGCATCGCACGCTCCCTGGTGAGTCGGCAGTCGGCAGTCAGCAGAAGAGTGGGGGCCAATGCTGCGCTCTATACTTTCCCGTCTCCCCCTCCTCGTCCTCTGTGTCTCCCTTCCCTTCCTCAACCCATCAGTGCGCGTCGCGGTGCGCCGCCGCCGCCGCCCACATCGCCGGGCGCGGCGGCTCCTGGCCGGTCCAGAGGGCGAAGGAGAGCGCCCCTTGCTCCACCAGCATCGGCAGGCCGTCGAGGGTCGCCAGGCCGCGCGCCGCCGCCGCGCGCAGCAGGACCGTCTGGCGATAGGCGAGATCGTAGACGAGCGCGTGGTCCGGGAGCCGTGCCAGGAGCGCGGCGGGGAGCGGCAGCGGATCGTCGTCGCGCAGGCCGGTGGGGATGGCGTTGATCACCAGATCGGAGGCGGCCAGCACGCCGCCGAGCCACGGATCGTCGAGCGCCAGGATATCGGCGCGCGCATCGTCCAATGCCGCGACGAGGGCGGCGGCGCGCTCCACCGTGCGATTCACGACCGTCAGCTGCGTCACCCCCGCGTCGAGGAGGCCCACCGCCACGCCGCGCGCCGCGCCGCCCGCGCCGAGCAGGGTCACCCGCCAGCGATCGAGCTGGGCACCACCGAGGCGCAACGGCCAGAGGAAGCCGCCCACATCGGTGTTCTCGCCGCGCAGTCGCCCACCACGCATCACGATCGTATTGACCGCGCCCGCCCGCGCGGCCAACGGCGCGATCTCGTCCAGGAGGGGGATGACCGCCTCCTTGTGCGGGATCGTGACGTTCGCGCCGAACCACTCGGGCGCACGAAGCGCCGCGACCGCCGCCGCCAGCCCCGCCGCGTCGGTCTCGCGCAGGCCGTAGCTGGCCGCGATGCCGAGCTGCGCGAAGGCGGCATTGTGCATCGCCGGGGAGAGGCTATGCGCGATCGGCGTGCCGATCAGGACGGCGCGGCGCGGCGCGGGCAAGCTCATCGCTGATACTTCTTGATATTGTCCAGGTGTTCCTCGTAGGTGCGCGCGAAGGCGTGCGTGCCGTCCCCCTTGGCGACGAAGTAGAGATAATCGGTCTGGGCCGGGGCGAACGCCGCCTGGATCGATTTCAGGCTCGGGTTGCCGATCGGACCGGGCGGCAAGCCCGTGATCTGATAGGTATTGTACGGCGAGGTGACGCGCAGATCGGCGGGCTGCACGAGGGGCCACCAATCGTTGTCCTTGCCGATCGCGTATTGCACCGTCGGGTCCGATTGCAGCATCAGCGGGGGATTACCCCGCAAGCGATTGTAGTAAACCCCCGCGATCACCGAGCGCTCGCTGTCGATCGCGGCCTCGCGCTCGACGATCGAGGCGACGATCAGCGCCTGATAGAGGGAGATCCCCTCCGGCAGATTCGCGCGCATGTTCTGCGGCACGCGCGTCCCCCAGTTGTCGAGCATCAGGCCGATGATGTCCTGCGGGGTGGCGTTGGTCGGCACGCGATAGGTGTCCGGGAAGAGGAACCCTTCCAGGTTCGCTCCCGCCGGGCGCGCGGAGAGATAGCCGTAGCGGCTCAGATTGACATCGCGCACGGCGGCGTTGAACTGTTCGCGGTCCTTGAGCAGCCCCTTTTCCACCAGCAACTGGACGATCTCCTCCGTGCGCCAGCCCTCATGGGTGCGAAACTCGACGTAGGAGGTCGCGCGCGGGGTTGCGGGGGTATCGACCGACACCGCAGTGATCGAATCGAGGATCTCATCGACGCTCATGCCGTTGCGGAGGGTATGCGCGCCGGCCACGAACTGGGTATCCGCGCCGCGCAAACGAAGTTTCCCCTTGAAGTACGTCACCGAGCGGATCAATCCCAAGTCGGTGAGGCGTTGCGCCACCGCATCGGCGCTTTCATCCTGGGCGATCGCGAAGAGGACCGGGCTGGTATCGCCCGCGCGCGAACGATCGAGCGAGGCGGTGAAGAGGCGCTGCCCGAAGAAGAGGGTCAGCAGCGCGACCGTGGCGATCGCGGCCACCTTGAGAGCTTGAAGGGTCAGCCGCAGCACGCGCACCTGCTCCTTGCATTGTCGGGGGCCGCTTACCGGGGATCACAGGTGCTACCCGTCGGACCAACCTTCGCCGGGAGAACACGACATGGGGCGATCAGGCACCCACATCGCGGGAGAGACCGGGAATTGTAGCACGTACCCTCCGGCAATAACGCGCGCCGTGCGTACGCGGTTACGGCGCGTCCTCAGTCGTGGGGACGGAACATGGCGTTGGGCGCGGACCGGAAGCCGAAACGGGCGTAGAAGGTTTCGTTGGTCGGGTCGTCGGTGGTGAGGATGAAGTGGGTACGCTTGAAGCGTTCCACGCAGCGGCGGACCAGATCGGAGCCGAGGCCGAGGCGCTGGTAATCGGGGTGAACCCCCACCTGTTGCAAGGTGGAGACGTAGACCCCATCGGAGACGACGCGCGCCAATCCGACGAGGCGTGCGCCATCCCAGGCCGAGACGACGAAGGTCGAATTGAGGAGGAGATCGGGCAGCAAGTCGCTGAGTTCGTCCCACCCGAGCGCCGTGAACAGCTCGCGCAGCTGCTTCTCCGGGATCGCCCCGCCTTCACGGACATCGATCTGCGCCATCGCCACCTCTCTCGTGCCGTGCCGACAGCTATCCGGGGCGAGGCAACCGGCGGCCCCACCGATCAACCCGTGTACCACGGTATAATCGGTGAATGTGGGGCGGGCCGCAAGTGCCCGCCTGCGGAAATGCGCCGAGGCGCGAGGAGGGTGGGATGAGCGCAGGGTCGCTTCCGACGATCGGGCTGGTCGGCCTCGGGATCATGGGACGCCCGATGGGGCGCAACCTGATGAAGGCCGGATACCCACTGATCGTCTTCAACCGCAGCCAGGGCGCGATCGACGAGATGGTCGGCGCGGGGGCCACGGCGGCGGGCTCGGCGCGCGAGGTCGCCGAGCGCGCCGACGTGGTGATCACGATGCTGCCCGACTCCCCCGACGTGGCGGCGGTGCTGCGCGGCGAGCAGGGCGTCCTGGCGGGCACGCGCGCCGGGCAATTGATCGTCGACATGAGCACGATCTCGCCGCTCGTCGCCAAGGAACTGGCGGCGGAGGCGCGGGAGCGCGGCGCGCGGATGTTGGACGCCCCTGTGAGCGGCGGCGACAAGGGCGCGATCGCGGGGACCCTCTCGATCATGGTCGGCGGGGGCGCGGCGGACTTTGCGGAGGCCGGGCCGATCTTCGCGGCGATGGGCAAGACGATCGTCCACGTCGGCCCGACCGGCGCGGGGCAGACAGTGAAGTGCTGCAACCAGATCGTCGTGGCGCTCGCCTACGAGGCGATCAGCGAGGCGTTGGTGCTCGGGGCCAAGGCGGGGGTCGAGCCGACGAAGATCATCGAGGTGCTGAACGGTGGCCTCGCCGCGACGCGCGTGATGGAGATGCGTGGCGCGACGATGATCGACCACAACTTCACGCCGGGCTTCCGGCTGCGCCTGCACCACAAGGATCTCGGGATCGCGCTGGAGACGGCCAAGGCGTATGGCGTGCCGCTCCCCGCGACCGCGCTGGTCGATCAGATCGTCGGTTCCCTGCGCGCGGGAGGCCGCGAGGACCTGGATCACTCGGCGATCCTCACCTACATCGAAGACCTGGCACACTGGCAGATCGGCGACAAGATCGAGGCGTAGGATAGGACACGGCGCGGGGCGGGGTGGCATGTCGCGCCACCCCGCCCCGCTGTTTACACGCGCGGTCGCCAGTGCCACTGCGCCTGGAAGGAGCCGCCCTGCGTGTAGATGTGCAGGTAGGCCGCCACACAGAGCACAACTACCGTAGTGATCGCCGTGACGCTCAGGGGGAGATAGGGCCACGGCCCATCGGTCGCCAGCGCGTGCCGGGCGCGCCTGACCATCAGCCGCGCCGCCAGGTCGAGCTGGATGAGCAGCGCGGCCATCCGCGCGGCGACGTAGCCGAAGAAGAGGAGGTGATAGCCCTCGAAGAGTGGCCCGGCGGGCAACGCGAGGATGTAGGCCGCGCCGTGATCGCCGTGGATCAGCGCGAACCAGGCGAGGATGCAGCCGGGGACGAGCCAGGGCAGCCACGCCCAGACGCCGAAGGGGCGCAACGGACGCAGCGCCCGCCCCCACTCGCCGAGCAAGGCCCCGCGGGTCGCGCTGGCGCAGACGACGGCCACCACCCAGAGGAAATCGCCGATCAGCATCGCGTTGCTGATGTCCAGGCGGGCGAACGGGCCACCGCCCGCCCAACTCCACGGATGCCCCGCCACTTGGCGCAGGGCGAGCAGCCCCAGATGCCCGACGATTTCCAGCGCGAGCCACTCGCGCAGCAGTTGTCGGCCCCCCTGCCGGACGGCAGCGTGGCCCCGATGTATCGCGATCACCACTCCCCCTCATCGATACCCCTCGGACCAGTCCCTGGGGGGTGCCGAAGGAACACCGGACCCACATAGGGAGCGATCATCGCCTACAGCCGCTTCGCTTGTTGGCGCTGTTTCACCCTATAGTATGCGTCGCACATCAACGTTACGTCAAGATAGCGCGCACTGCCGGATGCAGCACTCGGCCTGAGCACTCGGGTCGAGCGTCCACGGCAAGAGGAGTATGCGCCACCACTCGGGCAAAACAGATAGGGTATAGATCACCGGCATCGCGGTACGATCGTCTCACCCCGGCGAGCAATGGGGTACGAGCCGCGAGGGAAAGAGTCCAGGCGTAATGTATCCTTACCGCTAACGAGATACTCACAAGCCAGGGAGCAAGGGCGATGCGCGACGAACGACAGTGGATACCGGTCGAGGTGATCTGGGACAGGGAACCACGCGGGGCACAGCCCTTGCCGCGCGGCTTCCCCTGGCCGCAAGCGGTCGCCCCGGCACCGACCGAGCGCCCGCGCCCGACACGTCTCGCCGCCCCCCCACCGGAGCGCCGCGCCGCGCGCGACGACGAGCCAGCGCCCCGCCGCCGCAAGGGCGAGGGGAAACGGCGCGGCCACAAGCCGCGCCAGTATGGCCCGGAAGACGATTACTGAGACGGGGAAGTGAAATAGACGAGGATGCGAGACGAGAGAAGGTGCGAGCGGCGCGGTGGGGCGTCACGCGCCCTTTTCATTTCCATACGGTAGTGGTTAGCCGTTGCAGGCACACCATCAAGGTGCAGATCACAGTTGGCTCATAGACAAGGCGTCGACGGTGCGGACGCGAGACCGCTGACATTGCGGCATCAGCCGCGCGACAACGAGCAGGACAAGCGCCGGGTCATAAATCTTTCTCGCTGGGGTCTTCTCATACCCCACCCCCTCGCCTAGCCGAAGCGGTTCTTGATACAGTGCAGTACCGTGGAGATACGACGACAGGGCCACACTGCGGGAGGCTCGGAATGCTGAATATTGATCGGCTCGAAACGACAGTCGCGGCGCAGATGCATTCAGCGCGTATCCCCGGGCTCGCGCTGGCGATCATCACCGATCACGAACTTCAGTATGCGCGCGGCTTCGGCGTCACTACCACTGTGGATGGCGCGGTGCCAGTGACCGCTGACACCCTCTTCCGCATTGGCTCAATCAGCAAGACGTTGACGGCGACGCTTATCATGCGCCTCGTTGAAGCAGGCGCGCTCGACCTCGATGCGGCAATCATCGACTACATCCCCTGGCTCAGCATCCGCTCGGGCGATATTCGCACGATCACGCTCCGCACCCTGATGAGCATGACGAGCGGCTTGATGGAAGGATCAGTCGCAACGGCGGAGTACCCCCTTCCCCCGCTGCGTCAACGCCGCGACCTGCGCGGCCTCGAAGAGCATATCCGCGACGACTTCCCCTATCAATTCGCCGTGGCACCGCCCCGCGCGATCTGGTGGTACAACACTGGGGGTACAAACCTCACGGGCCATATCGCCGAGGTCGCGGGGAAACGTCCCTTTGCCGACCTCATGCACGAGCGCGTCCTCGCACCGCTTGGCATGACACACACCATGTATGATCCGTCTGTGGCAATGACGTACCCGGTCGCCCTGCCGCATGTGATCCTCCCCGATGGGTCGGTGACAGTCGAGCGAAACCTACTCGACTATGTGTGGATGTATCCAGGTGCTTTCGCGTTCTCAACCGTGCGCGATCTGGCGCAGATTGCCCTGCTCCACTTGCGAAGCGCCACACTCAACGGCAGCCGGTTTCTCACGGCTGAATCAATCGCGCAGATGCAGAAATCGCATGGTGTTGTCGGCACGGCGACCCAACTTAACTACGGATTGAACCTCTTCCTCGATACGTACAAGGGAGTACGTCGCGTCGGGCACGACGGGGTCTATTTCGCCTCGCGCAGCAAGTTCGTGGTCGCTCCCGATGCGGGTGTTGGGCTCGTTATTCTGCACAATCGCGGCGAAGAATGGCGCGTCGCCCGCGAAGCGCTGCTCGATGCGCTATTCGACGAGTTGCTGAATCTCGCGCCCAAGTCGCCGCCACCACCGACTACCAGGCCCGGCTTCTTCCGAGGGGAGGCCGGTATCTATCAGAATCTGGAGGATGGTGAGCGTATCCGGCTGCACATCCTGGCGGGATCGCTACATGTAGCGGTGCAAGACCATATCATCCCTCTTCGCCCGATAACTGAAACCCTCGCGATCGGCGCGAGGCCGCCGGACTGCAATCTCCCGAGTGCGCCCTACATCCCCACACCCACGCTAGGCATCGAGGCAAGGCCGGAAACTGCCGATGGAACAGGCTTCCTCATGCTTAATGGCAAACCATACCGTCGGCGTGATGCAGACGCCCGATGAACGAATAGTCTCTCTGATGCATACGGTGATGCTTCGTCCTTGAAAAGCCACGGAACAGAGCCCCGATAACGCCGCGTTGTTTAAGGCCGCCATCATTGTGCAGGCTATACTTAGCTTGAAGCAGCGAGAAGACTCCGGGGTCAGTGCCCGACCGCGACCGGGCGACCTCGCAGGAGCGCGATCACCCCCCAGAGGGAGACGAGCGCCCAGACCCCTTCGAGCAGCAAGAAGCCCCATTGCCGCTCGATGGCCGCCAGTACGGCCAGGATGCCCGAGCCGATCAGATTGACGAGGAGGTAGGCATAACTGTGCGTGCTCAGTCGCCCGGCTTGGCTCCCGGCGAAACCGGCGAGGATGAGCACCGCTCCGATAATCTGGACGATCTGCTCCATCATGGGGCGCTCCTCCTGGTCGATGCGTCGTCGTAGCAGACCGGGTACGGTGCATCCCATCCGGGGTAGTACCCGTGACGAGCGAGCGCAACCAGTATAGCAGTCGCGGAGCCGAACCCGGGCGTAGAATACCGTACCATCCGCACTATGAAGGTGCGGATTCGGATCCACCTGATCATCTGGCCGAGGAAACATGCGCGAGCAGCCGAGCGCCGCCGACATGCCCGCTAGCCTCTGGCGCAACAGGGCCTGTCGGCGGCTGTGGTTCGCACAGATCGTCTCCAACGCCGGGAGTGCGATCACCGGCTATGCGCTGCCCCTCACCGCCATCCTCGTGCTCGGTGCCGGCCCGGTGCAGCTGGCCCTGCTTCGCGGTGCCGACTTCGTGCCGCACCTCCTCTTCGGGCTTTTCGCCGGGGTCTGGATCGATCGGGCGCGCCGCCAACCGATCCTCGTCGGAGCCGATCTCGGGCGGGCGGCTTTGCTCGCCACGATCCCGCTCGCGGCGCTCCTGGGTGTTGTGAGTTCCCCCCAGCTCTGGCTCGTCGTTTTCGCCGTGAGCACCCTCACCGCCTGCTCCAGCCTCGCCGCCGTCTCGCTCCTCCCCACGATCGTGCCGTCGCGCCAATTACAGGCGGGTTCAAAACCCTTAACATCGCGAGCGTTTCGCCGCCGATGTTCACCGTGTTGCACGATGCATGCGTATCGCCGAGGATAGTGGCACGGTGCAGGAGCAAGCGATGGGAAGAGGGAGATGGTACGCATGCGTGGCGCTGCTGAACCGACACCGAGCCTCTGGCGGAACCGGGACTTCGCGCGGCTGTGGTTCGCACAGGTGATCTCCACCGCCGGGACCGTCGTCACCGGGCTCGCCCTGCCGCTCACCGCGATCGTCCTGCTGCACGCCGGGTCGGGGCAGTTGAGCCTCCTCAGCATCGCGGGTTTTGTCCCGAACCTCGCCTTCGGCCTCCTCGCCGGGGTCTGGATCGATCGCGCGCGGCGGCGCCCGATCCTGGTCGGGGCCGACCTGGGTCGCGCGCTCCTGCTCGCCACCGTGCCGCTCGCGGCCGTCTTCGGCGTCGTGACCTTCGCCCAGCTGGTGGCCGTCGCCTTCGTGGTCGGCACGCTGAGCGCCTGCTCCAGCCTCGCCGCCGTCGCGATCCTGCCCGCGATCGTGCCGCGCGAGCAACTGGTGGCGGCGAACAGTCGCCTCGCGACCACCGACGCCGCCCTGGCGCTCGCCGCCCCAACCGTCGCGGGCGGGCTGATCCAGCTGGTCGGCGCGCCACGGGCGATCCTCGCCGACGCGCTCTCGTACCTCGGGTCCGCGCTCACGCTGCGCCGCTTGCGCGCCGTCGAGGGGGCCACGCCGGTCGGCGGTCTGGCGACGGTCTGGCGCGAGATGGGGGCGGGGTTGCACGAGTTGGTGCGCACCCCGGCGTTGCGCGCGCTGACGGTGGCGGTGAGCGTCGGCACCTTCGGCACGGCGATGCAGGCGGTCGTCAGCGCCCTCTTCCTCGTCAACGACCTGCACCTCACCGCCGCGCTCCTCGGGCTGCTCGGCGCCTGCGGCGGGGCGGGCAGCCTCCTCGGGGCCGCCGGCGCGGGGCGGGCGACCCGCCGCCTCGGCGTCGGCCCGACGATCATCCTCGGCCAGCTAATTTGGGCAGCCGGGGCACTGGTCGCGCCGCTGGCCCGGCTTGGGCCAACGCTGATCCCGCTTGTCGGCGCGGGCTTCGCCATCGCCGGCCTCGGCGGGGCGCTCTGGGGGGTGAGCCAGATCAGCCTGCGACAGGCGCTCACGCCCCAGCGGCTCTTCGCGCGGGCGACCGCCGCGCGCCGCCTGCCGATGTTCGGGATGCAGATCGCGGGCGCGGCGCTCGCGGGCGTGCTCGGCTCGGCCATCGGCCAGCGCGAGACGCTCTTCCTCGGCGGGCTGGGCCTCGTCGCCGCGACACTCCTGCTGGCGTTCTCGCCCATACGCGCCATCCGCGAGCTTGATACCGATCCCGTACCTATCGCGTAGCCGATCCGCCCTCGCCCATCCGCACCACATCGCGCTTGTGCCGTCGCAAGAGCTCTGCTACGGTGCGCCGCATGGCTTGGGGGCAAGGAAGGCAGGGACGGGAGGGGCCATGACAGCACGCGCGATCGAGCTACGCACGGAGTATCTGGTCGACCCGCTCGGGATCGGCGAGACGACGCCGCGCTTCGGCTGGTGGGTCGAGGACGAGCGCCCCGGTGCGCGCCAGACGGCCTACCGTATCCGCGTGGCGTCCTCGCCGGAAAGGTTCAGCGGGGATGCGCCGGACCTCTGGGACAGCGGCCAGATCGCGGGGGACGAGCAGGCGCAGATACCCTACGCGGGCGCGGCGCTCGGCTCGCGAACGCGCGCCCACTGGGACGTGACCCTCTGGGACGCCGACGGGGTCGCGGGGCCATCTTCCGCGCCCGCGACTTTCGAGATGGGGCTGCTCGACCGCGCCGACTGGTCGGCCACCTGGATCGCCGCGCCGATCATGGAGGCCGGGCAGACCCTCCCGCCCGCGCCGATCCTGCGCCGGACCTTCGCGCTCGCGCACCCGATCCGGCACGCCCGTCTCTCTATCACCGCGCTCGGCCTCTATGAGGCGCACCTGAACGGCCAGCGCATCGGCGACGACTACTTCCGTCCCGGCTGGACCGATTATCACGTCCGCCTGCACTATCAGACCTACGATGTGGGCGCGCATCTGCACCAGGGGGCGAACGCGATCGGCGTCCTCCTCGGCGACGGCTGGTACAGCGGGCGCGTGGCGCACCTGGAGCGCGGGCTCCTCTACGGCGAGCGCCCGGCCCTGCTGGCACAACTGGAGGTGATGCACGACGATGGCAGCGTCACGCGCGTCGTCACCGACGACGGCTGGCGCTGGAGCGAGGGGCCGATCCGCCGCCAGGACCTGATCGAGGGCGAGGAATACGACGCGCGACGCGAGATCGACCGCTGGGCCGAGGCGGGCGGCGACGAGGCGACGTTCGCCCCGGTCCTGACCCAGGCATGGCCGGACGTGCCGCTCGTCGCCGCGCCGAACGAACCGGTGCGTGTCGTGCGCGAGTTGGTACCGATCGCGGAGCCGCGCCGCTTCGGGGCGGGGTGGGGCCGGATCGGCTACCTCTTCGACCTGGGGCAGAACGTCGCCGGGATCGTCCGCCTCGCGGTGCGCGGCCCGCGCGGCGCGACCCTCCGCATCCGCTACGGCGAGATGCTGGCGGCGGATGGCACGCTGTACACCGCGAACCTCCGCTCCGCCCGCGCCACCGACGCCTACACCCTGCGCGGCGACGCGGCGGGCGAGACTTGGTCGCCCCGCTTCACCTTCCACGGTTTCCGCTACGCGGAGATCAGCTATCACGAGCGCTGGGACGGCGAGTTGGCCCCGTTCGACCGCACGACCGTGACCGGACTGGCGCTGATGTCCGACACGGCGGAGACGGGGACGTTCGAATGTTCCGACCCGCTGGTGAACCAGCTCCAGTCGAACATCGCCTGGGGGCAGCGCGGCAACTTCCTCGAAATCCCGACCGACTGCCCGCAGCGCGACGAACGCCTCGGCTGGACCGGCGACGCGCAGGTTTTCGTCGCCACGGCGGCGTTCAACTTCGATGTCGCCGCCTTCTTCACCAAGTGGATCCAGGATTGCGACGATGCGCAGGGGCCGGACGGACGCTTGCCGGAAGTGGTGCCGCGCCTGCTCGGGCAACAGGACGGCGGTCCCGGCTGGTCCGACGCGCGCGTCGTCTGCCCCTGGGCGATCTATGGGGCGTACGGCGACGAGCGGATCCTCGCGCGCCACTACCCCGCGATGCGACAATGGCTCGAATGGCAGGCGGGCAGCGCGCGCGATGGTATCCGCCCCTGGGAGGGGTGCGACTACTGGCCCGGCTTCTCCGACTGGCTCGCGCTCGACAACGGCTGGCAGAGCACGATCGGGGCGACCCCGCGCGATCTCCTCGGCACGGCCTCCTTCGCCCACTCCGCCGATCTCCTCCGCCGGATCGCCACGCTCCTCGGCCACGACGCGGACGCCGCGCGCTTCGCGGCCTTCCGCGAGACGGCGGTCGCGGCCTTCAACCGCGAGTACGTCACGGCGGGCGGGCGTCTCGCCGTGCAGACGCAGACGGCCTACCTGATGGCGCTCGCCTGGGATCTCCTGCCCGAACCGCTCCGCCAGCCCGCCTTCGACCGCCTGCTCGGCCTCTTCGCGGAGCGCGACTGGCACCTCTCCACCGGCTTCCTCGGCACGCCGCTGATCTGCGCCACGCTGACCCGCTTCGGGCGCGCGGACCTCGCCTACCGCATCTTCCTCCAGCGCGACTATCCCGGCTGGCTCTTCCCGGTGCAGAACGGCGCGACGACGATGTGGGAGCGCTGGAACAGCTGGACGCCGGACGCGGGCTTCGGCGACGTGAACATGAACAGTTTTAACCACTACGCCTACGGCGCGATCGGGCGCTGGATGTACGACACGGTCGCCGGGCTGGCGCTCGACCCGGCGCGACCGGGCTACCGGCACGTCCTGATCGCGCCGCAGCCGGGCGGCGGCCTCACGCACGCCCGCGCGACGATTCGCTCGATTCGCGGCCCGATCGCCTCGGGCTGGACGATTGACGGCGCGACCTTACGCGTCGAGGTCAGCCTCCCCCCGAACGTCACCGCCACCGTCACCCTGCCGGATGGGACGACACGGGAGTTGGCGGCGGGGCACCATGTGGTCGAGTCGGCAGTCGGCAGTCGGCAGAGGGATAAACCGTAGTCCGTAGTCCGTAGTCCGTAGTGCAGATTACTGATGAGCGGTTCCTGTACACGGCACCGCGCTATCTGCTGCCATCTGCTGTCTGCCGACTAGCCCTCCGCAGCTCGCTCACCCGCTGCAACGTCGTGACAACGGCGGCTGTGGGATCGGCAGCGTTGGACTTCCGCAGAATATGGATAATCCGCTGGGAGCGGATCGGGAGCGCCCGGTGGAGGGGGCATCGCGGCGCGACGGAAAGAGATACGTCACCCGGTGCGTTACGATAAGTGGGCGCGAAAGCGCCGCCAGCGTTGCCCGGCGAGCCGGGTGTGGGCCACAAGCGATACCTCGCCGGGGCGCGATCGGCCCCGCAGGCACGGAGAGGATGGAGACAGATGACGATTGATGCCGAGAAGGCGATCCGCCTGACCCAGTTCGCCACGCGCGCGGGTTGCGCCGCCAAGCACCCCCCCGGCTTCCTGGTCCCCTTGCTCGGGGCGCTCCCCGCACCGCGCGACCCGGCGGTCCTCGTCGGCAGCGCGACCTCCGACGACGCGGCGATCTATCGCCTCAACGCCGAGACGGCGCTGATCCTGACGACCGATTTCTTCACCCCGATCGTCGATGACCCGTACGACTTCGGGCGGGTCGCGGCGACGAACGCGCTGAGCGATGTCTACGCGATGGGCGGCACGCCGCTGACCGCACTGAACCTCGTCGGCTTCCCGGAGGAGGGCCTGCCCGCCTCGGTCCTCGGCGACATCCTCCGGGGTGGCGCGGCGGCGGCGGCGGCGGCGGGGATCGACATCGTCGGCGGCCACACGATCCGCACCGACGAGCCGATCTACGGGCTGGCCGTCACCGGCAGCGTCCACCCCGACCGCGCGATCAGCAATGCGGGCGCGCAAGCGGGCGATCTGCTGGTGCTGACCAAGCCGCTCGGCCTCGGGCTGATCACCACCGCCGCCAAGCGCGACGAGGACACATTGGGCGCGATCGGCGAGGCGATCGGGCTGATGACGACCCTCAACGCCGGGGCGGCGCGGGCGATGGTCGCGGTCGGCGTCCACGCGGCGACCGACGTGACCGGCTTCGGCCTGCTCGGGCACCTGCGAAACGTGCTGGTGGCGAGCGAGCTGGCGGCTGAACTCTGGTTCGATCGGGTGCCGCTGCTCGCGGCGGCGCTCACCTACGCCGAAGGGGGGCTGGCCCCCGGCGGCACGCACGCCAACTGGCGCTTCCTCAACGACTGGGCCACCTACGATCCGGCCCTCAGCAAGGCGCAGCAACTCGTCCTGGCCGATGCCCAGACCTCGGGCGGCCTCCTGATCGCGGTAGCCCCCGACCGCGCCGACGCCCTCCTGGCGGCGCTGGCCCGCGAGGCGACCCCGGTGGCGGCGGTCATCGGGCGCGTCGTGGCGGGGCAGGCCGGGCAGATGCACGTTCTCCCGACCGACGCGCGGTAAAGGACGAGGGATCACCGCAGGGGCGCGGAAATGCAGAGCACGAGAGAGACGATGAACAGGAGACACAAAGACACAGAGACACAGAGGGGAACGGGAGAAAGAACGATGGGGTGCGGTGCCGCAATGTTACCCGGCAAAGTGGCGAAGGGGAACTCCGCAGCGGCGATGCCCCCTCTCCTCGGATGGGGAGAGAGGGTAGGGGGTGAGGGTGGTCGCGGTATCCTCCCACCCCCGCAACGAAGCCCCTCTCCCGGATTGGGAGAGGGGTGCCGCCCGCAGGCGGCGGGGTGAGGGCCGCACCGGCACGGATAGTGCCGTCGGGCAGGGATGCCGTTGGGCTGAAGCACCCCGGAGGGCACCCTACCCCGGCTGGATGGCCTCGTCCGCCTGCGCGGACTTGGAACAGCCCCAACCCATTTCCTCCCGTTCCCCTCCGTGCCTCCGTACCTCCTGTTCCGTCCCTTCTTTCTCTCGTTCTCTCGTCGCTCTGCGTCTCTGAGGCGACCCTCGTCCCCTCGTCCTCTCATCCCGCTCAGTACCCCTGGCTCCGCAGATATTCCCGGCTGACCGTCGCACTCTCCAGGGCGCTGGGGCGCTGCGTCACGTCCGTCTCCGCGATCAACCAGCCCGCGAAGCCCGCCTCGCGCAGGATCGCGAAGATCGCCGGGAAGTCCACGCCACCGTCGCCCAGTTCGGTGAAGACCCCCGCATCGGTGAAGATGCGATAGTCCCACCCCGCGTCGCGACCGTGCGCCACGATCGCCGGATCGACATCTTTGAGGTGCAGCGTCGCGATACGCGGGGCGTAGTCGCGGCAGAAGGCGACCGGGTCGGCTCCGGCCCAGGCGAGGTGCCCGGTGTCCGGACCCAGGAAGATCGTCGCGGGATCGGTCAACGCCAGCAGCGTGTCGATCTCCTCCCGCGTCTCGATCGGCGTGCCGACGTGGTTGTGGAAGGCGGCGCGCACTCCCTCGGCGAGCAGGATCGACCCGACCTCGTTGAGGGTGTCGCCGAAGCGCCGGTACTGCTCGTCGGTCAGCGCATCGGCGGGGGGCGACATGTCCCGCCGTCTCACGGCGCGTCCGCCCGGAGCGCGTCACATAGTCGAAGCCCCCCGCCGCGACGTAGATCGCGTCCAGCCCTGCCTCGCGCGCGAACGCCCCCTGCCACCGCGCCTCGGTCAGCAGCGTCGCGCGCTGCCCGGCCTCCCAGAACGCCCCGCTCAGGTAGCCCGGCGCGGGGCGCAGTCCGTGCGCGGCGAAGAGGGCGGTCGTCTCCGCCGCCGTGCGCTCGCCGCGCTGCCCGGCGGGCGCGCCCGCATAACCCGCCTGTGCGATCTCATCCAGCACCCGCTCTTCCGACCAGGCGTCCGGCTCGGCCCGCTGGAACTGGTTCCAGGTGATCTGCCCGCAGCCTACCACAACGTCTGTCATCCTGCCACCCTCCTTATCGACCCCACCCGCGCGGCAGCCCGATCGTGGACCAGACGCCGCTGTCGGGATCGCCCCACGCCGGTCCAGACCGGCGACTGCCCAGCCATGCTAGAGACTTCGTGCGTCCGCGTCAAAAATCGTACGCGCGCGGACGAGCGGTGTGCTAAAGTCATCCGACCAGCGATCGGACGACCATGCCGAGGAGGGAAGTGACCGATGAAGATCACCGCGATCGAGACGCTGCACGCCGATGGCGGCAACCGCGCCTTCGATTTCCTGAAGATCTCGACCGATGCGGGGCTCGTCGGCTGGAGCGAGTACAACGAGGGCTTTGGCGGCCTCGGCGTCACCAGCGTGATCGCGCAACTGGCCCCGACGATCATCGGCAAAGACCCGCGTCCGGTCGAGGCGCACGTCGCGCTGCTCCACGCCGTGCGCCGGATGGCCCCCGGCGGTCTCAATCACCAGGCGATCGGGGCGATCGAGAACGCGCTGGTCGAGCTGAAGGCGCGGGCGCTCGGCATCCCGGTCTACGAACTGCTCGGCGGGCCGACCCGCGAACGGGTCCGCCTCTACTGGTCGCACTGCGCCACCTACCGGCTCCAGAAGGCCGAATTGATGGGCCTCCCGCCGGTGCGGAGCCTCGACGACATCGTGGCGGCGGGGCGCGAGGTGGTGGAGAAGGGTTTCACCGCGCTCAAGACGAACGTGATGATTTTCGCGGGGACGCCGCGCGACCATGTCCCCGGCCTCGCGCACGGCGAGAGCTATCCCGAGCTGAACCCGGAGCGCCACGTCGTCCAGGCGATCCGCGACCAACTCGCCGCTTTCCGGCAGGGGACAGGTCCGGACGTCGACATCATGGTCGATCTGAACTTCAACTACAAGACCGAGGGCTTCCTGAAGATGGCCCGCGCGATGGAGCCCTACGATCTCCTCTGGGCCGAGATGGACAGCCGCGACCCGGCGGCGCTGCGCTACATCCGCCAGGGAACGACGATCCCGGTCGCGTCGGGCGAACTCCTCTTCGGGCGGCGGCAGTACCGGCCCTTCTTCGAGGCGGGCGCGGTGGACACGATGCTGATCGACGTGCCCTGGAACGGCATCCTCGAATCGGTCAAGATCGCCTGGCTAGCCGACACCTACGAGGTCAACGTCGCGCCGCACAACTTCTATAGCCCGCTCGCCACCGCGATGAGCGCCCACTTCTGCGCGGCGATCCCGAATCTGCGGATCATGGAGATCGACCCCGACGTCGTCCCCTGGTACTACGACTTCGTGACCGTCCCGCCGATCGTGCGGGACGGTCACCTCACCGTGCCGACCGGGCCGGGTTGGGGGACCGAGGTCAACGAGGAGGCGATCCGGGCGCACCCGTACGCGGGGCGCAACAGCGTCGTGTGAGGCGGCGCGGTGGCCTCTGTCGCCGCGCCGCCAGCCGACCGCCCCGCAGCGTTGCGGTGCGGCAGAGCGAAGAGGGGCGATCTGCGGAGATCGTCCGGGAGGGAGGAAGGAATGGCGACCACGACCGCACCACGCACGCGCTACGACGGGGAGCGCCTGATCGGCTTCGTCAACGACGTCTTCACGGCGGTCGGGATGCCGGACGAGTTGGCCGCGAACAACGCGCGCATCCTGGTCGACGCCGACCTGCGCGGCATCGACTCGCACGGCGTGCCGCGCCTGCCGGGCTACATCGCCGCGATCCGCGCCGGGAAGATCGACCCGAGCGCGACCCCGACGATCGCCCACGAGACGGCGGCGACCGCGCGCGTGGACGGGCACAACGGCTTCGGGCTCTCGAACGCCGAATGGGCGATGGACCTGGCCATCAAGAAGGCGCGCGAGGCCGGAGTCGGCTTCGTCGCCCTCGGCCACTCCAACCACTTCGGCGCGGCGAGCTACTACCCGCTCCGCGCCCTCCCGCACGACCTGATCGGCCTCGCCATGACCAACGCGGGTGGGCTGGTGATCCCGACCTTCGCGCGCGAGCCGCTGCTCGGCACCAACCCGATCGCCGTCGCCGTCCCCGCCGGGAAGGAGCAGCCGTTCGTCCTCGACATGGCGTGCAGCACCGTCGCCTGGGGGAAGGTGGAGATCGCGCGCCGCGACGAGAAGCTGATCCCGCTCGGCTGGGCGGTGGACGCCGAGGGCGACCCGACGCAGGATCCGTTCGCCGCGCGCGCCCTCCTGCCGCTCGGCAGCGAGCGGGCGACCGGGAGCCAGAAGGGCTACGGGCTGGCGATGGTCGTCGAAACGCTCTGCGGCCCGCTCAGCGGCGCGGCGCTGTCCTTCGACCAGCGTACGTACCGTCAGGAGCCGGGGACCGTCTCCTCCCGCCCCACGAATGTCGGGCAGTTCTTCGGGGCCTGGGATCCGGCAGCATTCCGCCCGATCGAGGAGTACCGCGCCGACGTCGATCGCCTCGTCACGACGCTGCGCGCGGCGGAACCGGCGGAGGGCTTCGAGCGCGTCTACGTGCCGGGCGACCTCGAGTTCGCGGCGGAAGCGGAGCGGCGGCGCGAAGGGATCCCCCTCCACCCGAAGGTGGTGGCCGAGATGGAGGCGCTGGCCCACTCCTGCAAGCTCACGTTCGATGCGGCGCGCTGAGCGGCGTCCAGGCGGACGGCGCGAGGTGGGGCCGATATAGCACGGCAACCAGCGGCAACCACAGGAACAGGACGCGACAGCGACGATAGGGAAGGCGGGCGAGACACCACTCGATGTCTCGCCCGCCTTCTTGGGCTATTCACGCTTCGTCGCGAACGCACGAATATCAGTCGTCGATCGCGCCGTAGACCGAGGTCCAGAAGTCGCCGAAGAGTTGGCCCGCGTCCGGGGAATCGAGCGACCGCTGCGTCATCAGGATGTCGATCACTCCTTCGGCGGGATCGGCATAGGCGGCGGTGCCGAGCCCCCCCGCCCAGCCGAAGCGCCCGGGGGTCGCCCAGATGTCATCACGTCGTCCCCGGACGGCGACACCGAAGCCCCACCCCTCGTGCTCGCCGAGGAGCGGTTCGGTCGCAACCTTCTGCTCCGGCATCAGCTGATCGGTAATCATCAGCTCGACCACCGGGCGCGAAAGGATGCGCTCGCGCCCATGTCGCCCCTTGTTCAGGAGCATCCTGTAGAAGGCGAGGTAGTCGCCCACGGTCGAGACAAGTCCGCCCCCTCCCGACTGAAAGGCGGGCGTGGTGTTCCAACGGCTCGCCCCGGCCCCATCGCTGAAGATGAGCCCCCCGGTCGCGTGGTCGGTCTGGTAGCTGTCCGCTAACCGCGCGCGATTCTCCGCCGGGACACTGAATCCGGTGTCCCCCATGCCGAGCGGCGCGAAGATCCGCTCACGAAAGAACGTGTCCAGCGACTGATCGGCGGCACGCGCGATCAGCACGCCCAGCACATCCAGGCTCAGATCGTAGAGCCAGCGCGCGCCGGGCTGCGCGACGAGCGGCAGCGTGCCGACGCGCCGGATCCACTCGTCCGGCCCCGGCAACCCTTCCGGCAACGGAGAGCCTTGCAGGAGTTGCTGCGCGTCGATGGCCTGTTGGATCGGAAAGTCGCCCGTCGCCTCCAGGATATGGCCGAGGCCCATGCGGCAGGTCAGCAGGTCGCGCACGCTGATCGGGCGTTGCGCGGGTACGGTGTCATCGAGCGGCCCGTCGAGACGCCGCAACACACGCCGCTCGGCCAGTTCGGGCAACCAGTGGTCGACCGGCTCATCGAGGCGGATTACGCACTCCTCGATCAGGATCAGCGCCGCGACCGCCGTGATCGGCTTGGTCATCGAGGCGATGCGAAAGATCGTGTCGCGGCGCATCGGCGCGGACCCGCCGACCGCCTGCGTCCCGATCGCATCGATCTGCTCCTCGCCGCGCCGACTGACCAGCGTGACCAGCCCCGGCACATAGCCGCGCTCGACATGGCCGGCCATGACCGCGTGCAGCCGCGCGAGCCGTTCCGTCGAGAAGCCTCCGGCGCTCATACTCTCCTCCTCCCGATTACCCACCGTAGGGGCGTAATCTCCTCGATACGACTCGCGCCGGCGTCAACGCCTGCGCCCCGGAGCCAGGGTAGATACAGCGGCGAAGCGCACGGTCAGGCTGGGGCGGGCGTCGTTTCGTCGAGGAACGATGTTACCGTAGCCGCCAGTGTGGGCGAGGCAAAAATATCGTAGTGCGTCGTGCCTGGCAGGATGGCGAGGCGGTGGGGCGTCATGCCCGAGCGGTCCCAGCCGCCATCCCGCTGCCCACCGCCGAGGAGGCCGAAAAATTCTGCGGCATGCACAGGACTGACACTATCGGCGTCGCCGAAGACGAGCAGCGTCGGCATGGCGAGCCCGGCCACCCCCGTTGACCAGTCGAACTCCTGCCGCAGCAGATCGCCCATCTTAGCCCACAGATTCGCCCAGTCCTCCGGGCGCGGCGCGGTCTGCGCGTACGCCGCGTACATCGGCGTCTGCTTCATCGGCTCGGCGGTCGCCGCGCCCATCTGGTCCATCGCCGCGAGGCTCTCCGCATACCAGCCATCTCGCTTGTAGGGTGTGGAGACGACGACGAGCCGATCGACCAGCTCGGGGTGGCGGATGGCGGTCTGGAGGGCGACGGCACCGCCGAAGGAGTAGCCCATCACGCAAACCTTCGCGAGTCCGAGGTGCGCGATCAGCGCGGCGACATCATCGGCCATGCTCTCGTTCCGCAGCGGGCGCTCGATGTCCGCCGTGCGCCCGTGCCCCTGCAAGTCGACCGCGACGACTTGGCGCACGGCGGCGAGCGCGGGCAGCAACGTCTCGAACATCCCGGTCGAGCCGAAGCCGCCGTGCAGGAGGATCAGCGGCCGCCCGGTGCCGTGGATCTCGTAGTAGAGGTCGAGGCCATTCACCGGCGCATAACCGGTCCGTGTCGCGGTGCTCGTCATGGTACCCCCCCCTTCACATCTCTCATCGGTCGTGGCGCGGTCCGCGCTGACGGTTCATGCTGTGCCTTTCTCGAAGAAGGGCCGCACGTTGGTGATGTCGTAGTCGGCTACCGACGCCGAGCGCATCGCCGCGCCTTGCTCGTCGCTGGGGCCGCCCCCGCTGCGGTGGGCTTCGAGGGCCACTTGCGACTTCCCAACGCTCGAAGATGGTGATGCGGTCCGGGTCGATCAGGTCGGCGGTGATGGCGAAGTCGAGGCAGCCGGATTTCTCGCGCGCCTGCTCGACGATGCTCACACAGCCCGCGAGGTAGGACTCGCGCTGCCGGGGCTCGACGGTGATGTGTCCGGCAACGACGATCATGGGTGCGCTCCTCTGCTGTCGCCTTCGCGTGGGACGGTCCAATTTCCGGTGTTCAGGCCCACAGGAGGTCCTTGCCGGTTGGTCTGTACTCCACGGGACGTCGCTAGAGAGAAGGTGAACGGCGAGCCGGGGTGGACCCACCGCTCGGGGACGGCGTGGGTCACGACGAAGGCCGGCGGATCCGTGGTGGTTGGTCACCGGACCCGCTTATAGGTGAGTTGGAGGTCCGGTTTCCACGTCGCGCCGTCCTCCGAGAGCTCCCCGCTGCCGGTGATGGTGTCGACGTCATCGCCGAACGTGCTGGTGAAGCGTTGCGAGAAGCCCGGCCAGTCGCGCCACATGCGCCAGACGCCCGGCTCCGCCGCGACCCGGTAGACGCGCGACACGCCGCGCGAGTCGAAGTAGTGTGCGGCGCAGTCGCCGCCGGGGGCGGCGGCCGTCGCCGCGTCGCCCGCGTCGTCGCGCCCCAGGATGGCGATGCTGTCGGGGATGTCGGGGTGGTCGTGGTGCGCGCGCCAGATGAGGAAGCGACGCCCCTCCAACCACGCGAACGTGGCCCGTCCCCGCATCGTGGTGTCGGGGAACAGGGGATGGGTCGCCGCGGTTTCCCACGTCCCGACCAGCGCCTCCAGGTGCGCCAGCACGGGGTGGCGCCCGCCCGTGGCCCCGGCGGTGCCGCTTGTGGTGTCTGGCATATTGCCCCCCTATACTCTTCGTAACTACCGTTGCAGATGTACCGCAGTGGTCAGGCGCGCGGGATGTCCTTGCCGGTCGGGCGGTACTCCACGTGGAGCACTCGACCATCGAGCGTGCGGTGATCGACGGCGACGATCGACGGCCGATGGTGCCGTCGATCGTCGCGGCTTCCTCAGTGGCAGCGGTGTCCGGTGTGGGCGGTGCCCGAGGTGCCGAGATGGTCGGAGCGACCGGCGGCGATCCGCGACCACTGCGAAATCGGCCGACCGTCCAGGCGGAACGCGTTGCCGGCGTGGTTGGAGTCGAAGCGCCGCGGCCACCCCGCGGGCGAGTCCTCCCAGGCCTCCTGGCGGCCGTATACCGTCATGTCGAGCATCTGGTAGGAGTTGCCCAGCGTCTCGCATCCGCGCCCGGTGGTCCAGTACGTCTCGAAGACGCGGTCGCCGTCGCGCAGGTAGCAGGCCTTCATGCCGAAGTGGCCCCCCGGAGCTATCCGCTCCAGGGACTCCTCGGGCACGGCGTACCACGGCATCTCCCAGCCCATGAATTCCCGATACCGGTTGCTCTCCTCGAACGGACCCTCGCAGAACACCGCGAAGGTGACGTCGCGCGAGTGCAGGTAGCCGAGCTCGAGCACGTGGCCGGTGTTGAACGTGCAGCCCTCGCACTGGTCGGCGGCGGAGTTGCCGGTGTGCCACATGTGGTACGACGCGAACAACTGCGTCCGTCCCTCGAAGGCATCGAGGAGGGTGATTTTCCCGCGCGCCCCGATGAGCGGTGCCGACGGGTCGACCTCGACCATCGGCAGCCGCCGACGGGCGGCGGCGATCGCGTCGCCCTCGCGGGTGTGCGCCTTCTCGCGCTTCAGGAGCGCGGCGACCTGCTCCTGCCAGGTGCCGTGGTCCACGATCGGTGGCATGGCGGGGCGAATGTCCTCGGTCGTCATAGCGATCCTCCTCGCATGGTATGCGGTCCGGTCACGACCGCCAGCAGCAACGATGCTGGCGCAGGAAGTGAGAAAAAACAACGCGCCGATATGCTTGCAGGACTTCAGACGCCTGGTGCGCCGTTCCTCGGATGCGGCGCGCACGTCATCTCGGGCGTAGGCCCACATTCAGTTCACGACAAAGTACGTCTGCGGCCTCCTATCCGCACCATAGCTGAGAAACGGCGCAACGAACGATAGCCATCCCCCCTTTCCGACGCCCTCTAGAAGCGATAGCGCGTCTGGCTGAACGGCTCGCCCTTGCCGAAGGCGAACGCCCGCACCAGGGCGACCGCGTACACCTGCGCGAGATTCCCCTCGTCGCCGCGCAGCGCCCCGTCCTCCACCATGAAATGCCAGTCGTACTTCGCGGCATAGCGCTCGGCGAGTCGTTGCAGCGTGGCGGTATCGCGTATTACCACCGCGTCGCCCTCCATCACGAGATCGCGGCCCTGATTCAGGGCGTTGCAGCCGGTCGTGAGAACGCAGTGCGCGTTCTGCGCGAGGTTCTGCGCCTTGCGCTCGTCCGCGCCGGTACAGAAGTACAGCGCGTCGTCCTGCCAGATGAAGAGCAGCGGCGTGACGTGCGGGCGACCGTTCGGGCGCACCGTGGTCAACCAGGCGATCTCGGCCCGCTCCAACTGCTCGCGCACGGTCGCCCACGGTGTCGCCACGGCGTCCGGGCTGCTGAACTCCGGCTGCAATGTCGTCGTCGGTTGCTCGATCGCCATCGCACATCCCTTTCGTTCGGGTGCATCGGCACCAAATCAACCCGCTCGCCGGAGTAGCCACCCTGCTACAGCGAAAGGAGCGTACGCAGCCGCGCGTCGCGCAGGTAGAGGCCGAGCCAGAGCAACGCGCCGATGATGATCGGGAAGGCGACCGAGAAAGCGGGCGAGCCGAGGCGGACATGGGTCGCCACCACCCCACCGAGATAGCCGGTCAGCAGGGTCGCGCCGAGCGGCGCGGTTTGCGGGATCAAATGGATCGCGAGGCACACCAGCAGCACGATGCCGAGCCCGAGCGTCGTGCTGGCGGAGAAGCCGAGTTGCGCGGATGCCTCCAGGACCGCAGGGATTTGCAGCACCTTGGTGCTGCCATCGAAGAAGAGGAACAGCACCATCAGCGCGGTGAGAACGCGCCCGATCCAACGGCGCGTTGTCGAGATCGAAGCTGTGGGCTGCGAAGTCGTGTAGCTCATCGCGCGCATGACACCCTCCTCATTCATTATTCATTCGGCTCCGACCGCCCCGCTCGGCGGCGCGGCAGCGACATTTGGTCATCGCATCAAGGTCGGCTCGTGGCGAACTTTTCGTGCTGCGGACGATTCGGGTTTGGGGGTCAGGCTGGACCGCCGCGCGCGCTGATCTGCTGCACGGCCCAGCCGTTGCCGTCGGGATCATCGAAGAAGCAGAAGCCGACGTTGTCGAGCGCGTCGTCGTCGCGACTCGGGCGCAGGCCGTCCTCGCCGTAGACCTGTACCTCGGTCACCGTCACGCTCCGCCCCGCAAGTTCTGCGCGGGCGGCCCTGACGTCCGGGACGACCAGTTGCAATCCCTTGAGCGCCCCCGGCTGCATGTCCCTGATCCCGAGCCCGATCTGGATCGAGCAGCCCGAACCGGGCGGGGTCAGCTGGACGACGCGCGACGCGTCGCCGATGGTGATGTCGAAATCGATGTCGAAGCCGACCTGCTCCGCGTAGAAAGCTTTGGCGCGGTCCACGTCCGTCACCGGCACGCAGACCACTTCGAGCGTCCAGTTCATCGGTGCGTCGTCCTTTCTCCTATCGCCGGGCGACCATCACCTCCGAGGGAAAGCGCTATCAGGGGCGAGAGTCAGGCGGCGAGCGTGGCGCGGATGTCCGCCAGATGCCCATGGAAATGGCCGAGCAACGCCAACTCGACAACCTGCGCCACGCGCAGTTCATGACCGCCGAAGACACCGGCGAACTGCTCGAGTTGCGCGTCGTCGAGGGCGGCGATCGCGTCCGTCACTGCGGCGCCATTCGCCCGCAAGAGATCGAGCGTCTGTGCCTTGCCGACCGTGGCGAATTCCTCGGCGTGTTGCGCGTTCATCCGGTCGATATCCTCCGCCGACAGGCGCGGCGAAGCCTGTTCACCCGCGCTCAACGCCCGGAAGGATTCGGCGATCGTCCCCTCGACAGTCGCGATATGGTGCGTCACCACTCCTACCGTCCGCCCGTCATCCACGCAAGCCTGTCGCCAGTCTGCATCGGAGCAACCGGCGATCGTGGCGCGTATCTCCTCATCGATCGCCGCGAATTGTGTTGCGTACCGTTCCGCTCGTGTCATCTGTACCAGCCTCCTATTATCCGCATCACCGGCTGCCAGCATCTCCAACGGGTCGACAAGCACTTCTCCCGGTTTATCACGATCGAGCGCGCGGCACCGCACCGTCAGCGGTCGAAGCGCCAGCGCGTCGCGCCGAACGGCTCCGCCGTGGTGATCCCGATCGCGGTGTGGAAGACGAAGCGGAAGAGATGCCAGGGTGCCGGACCGGCGCTCTGCGCACTGTAGGGTGCCGTCAGCGCGTCGCCCGCGACCTCCGCAGGCCACCCGCCCGCGCGATACGCGGCTGCCACTCGCTCCAGGATCGTCCGGTCGGCAACTTGTCTCGCCTCGCCTTCGAGGACGAGATCGATCCCCTCCAGTCTGGTCGAGATCGTGCAGACAGGGCTCGCCGCAAGATTGCGTGCCTTGCGCGCGCCGAGGCCGCTCGTGAAGTAGAGATCGCCGTCCAGCCAGGCAACGCCGATCCCGGCGGCGTGAGGCCGACCATCGGGACGAATCGTGCCGAGGAAGAACGGCAGTTCAGGGCCGAGCGGTCCGGCGGCGAGGCGATCGCGCGCGCGGCTCCACGGCACGATGGCCCCGCCGTAGCCGTCGAGATTGGTGATGTCGGTGGGTGCCTGGTCTGCCATATCTCTCCCTCCTCTTACGCATCGGCGCGGACCAACCGCGCCATCGTCTATCATTCATGGTGAAGCCTGTGCCGAGCAGCGTGCTATCGGTCGTCGTTGACGCAGCCGCAGCGCGGTGCATCAAGCGAGGATGCGCCGCTCGCGAATGGTCCATCATTGGCTGTCGGCCCGTATCGAAGGGGCGCGTTCGTCGTGCGCGGCCCGATCGTGGGGACAAGGCCCACGATCAGGCGGCGAAGAAGGCGGCCAGTACCGGGGCGAGCGCCGCCGGTTCGACCGCGTGACTCTGCCCCGGCAGCGTCTGCCGCCGCGCGTCGGGCAGCAGCGCCGCGAGCGCGTCCGCCCCGTCGTGCATATACCGCTCGGTATCCGCGCCATCGATGATTAATGTCGGCATCGTGACGGCGGTCCAGCGGTCGGTCGGCAAGGGCTTGCCCGCCATCGTATCGGCCACGACCCTGCCGTCGTAGGCGATGGTGTGCGCGAGCGCCTCCATACCCGCCCAGTCCGGACTCTGGCGCATCATGCCCAGGTATTCGATGGGGAGACGGATCGCATCGGTCATGAAATACTCGACCGCATCGCCGCGCCGCCCCGCCGCGATCAGCGCGTCGAGGTGCGCCACATACTCGTCCGGCAGCGGGGGGCGGCTATCATCGATGATGAACGGCGGCTCGTACAACGCCAGCTTTCCGATCTTCGCCGCGAGCGCGTTCGCCGCTGCGAGGGCCAGGATCGCGCCCGAGGAGATGCCGTAGACGAACGCCGTGCCACCGGCCTCGTCGATCAGCGCGGCGATGTCCTCGATCTCCCGCGCGACCGCGTACGGGGCCGTGTCGCCGCTCTCGCCGCGACCCCGACGGTTGTAATTCAGGACGGTGAAATCTGGAGCCAGGAGCGCGGCAAGCGGCGAGTGTGCCGGATGCTCGCGACCCCCGAGCGCGCCATCCACGAGGATCAGCGCCGGACCACGCCCCATGCGGGCGAACGCGATGATGGTACCGTCTGCCGAACGTGCCGTTTCCACAGCTGACATCGTGAGCACCCTCCCCCTGTCGATGATCCGCGACCATGGTCGTGGCGGCCCGGCGCTGATCCCGCGTGGGGCCGCAGGGCGCAAGCTGCTCTCACTCAGGCGGTGTCGGTGCGTAAGTGAGGACGACGACGCCGGAATCGAAGGTCCGGGTGTCGGTCAGCCGCAGCGTGGACGTGTCGCTCCCCGCCTGGAAGAGGCGCTTGCCGCTGCCCAGCGCGATCGGGTGGATCATCAGCCGGTACTCGTCGATCAGGCCGTGCTGCCGCAGCGTCTGCGCCAGGGCGGCGCTGCCGTAGATCAGGATATTTTGGCCGTCCTGCTCCTTCAGCGCACTCACCGCCGCCACGACATCCCCGTCGAGCGCGCGGGCGTTGTTCCAGGTGAAGTTGGTCAGGGTCGTCGTGGCGACGTACTTCGGGAGACCGTTCATGCGGTCGGCGAAACCCTGCTCATCGTTCATGGACGGCCAGGCGGCGGCGAAGCCCTCATACGTCACACGGCCCATGAGCAGGGCATCGCTCGCGAAAAGCTCGTCGTACTTGTATTTCGCGATCGCGTCGCTCCAGTACGGCACCGTCCAGGCCGGGTTCTCCATGACCCCATCCAGCGACAGATACTCCGAGAGAACAACATTCCGCATCGCCATGCCCCTTCTCGTACTTGCGATCTTCACAGCCTGATGCGTAGTCACGCACCGCCACTACACGCGACCCCGCCCGGACTCACGCGCCGAAGCGCTGCATGGAGCGTTCTTTCGCCCGCGCGGCCTCTTCTTCCCGGTTCTTCGGCACCGCCGGGGTTTCGAGCGCGGCGAGCAACCGCGCCGTGACCGCCGCGATCTCGTCCACAGCGGTGGCGAATGCGGCCTCGTTCGCCCGGGATGGCTTGACGGAACCGCTGACCTTCCTGACGTATTGCAGCGCGGCGGCGTGGATCTCGTCCTCCGTGGCCGTCGGCTCGAAGTTGAAGAGCGTCCTGATATTTCGACACATCGCGCCACCTCCACCGGCTACCCGTACGCACATCACGCCGCATCGATCGCGTTATGCGGACGGTGGGCCACGCCCCGTGCCGAACATCCCCTGGCAACACCGATCCATTCCCACATCCTACCTCCTCTTCGCCGTCCCGACCACGAACATCCAGCACGTCGTTATGTCATCGCTATCCTGCTATACTTGTCTGTGTACGCTGTCCACATTAGAACATACGTTCATATTACCACACCAAGTGGATGATGTCCACATCACGAGGCACCGATGCAGACCAACGCGCACCCCGCCCACCGCGACACCTATCGACATGGCGATCTGCGCCGCGTCCTCCTCGCGATCGGCACCGAATTGGCGCGGGAGGGGGGGCCGGACGCGGTCGTACTACGTGAGGCGACGCGGCGCGCGGGCGTCGCCCCCAACGCAGCCTACCGCCACTTCGCCGATCGACAAGCACTCCTCTACGCCGTCTGCGCGGCGGCCCAGGCGGCGCTGGCGATCGCGATCGAGGCCGAGATTACGACGATTCCCGCTGGGGCCGATCCCGCCGTCCGGGCGCACGCGCAACTGCGGGCGGTCGGCACCGGCTACATGCGTTTCGCGCAGGCCGAGCCGGGGCTTTTTCGCACGGCCTTCTCGGTCCCGGCGGTCCTGGAAAGTCCGGCCTTCCCGCCCGGCGTCGGCGAAACCGGCCTGACCGCGTACCAACTCCTGGCGGCGGCGCTCGATGCACTGGTCGCGGCGGGGGCCTTGCCGCGCGAGCGCCGTCCGGGCGCGGAGTTTTTGGCCTGGTCCGCCGTGCATGGCCTGTCGATGCTCGCCATCGACGGCCCGCTGCGCGGCCTCGACCGCGCCCAGACCGCCGCGATCGGCCAGCGGCTGATCGATATGGTCGAGCAGGGGCTCTGAGCCGCGCCCGCCGCCGAACGCGCGGCGGCGGGCATCACGCCCGACACCGCGATACGGAGCGCCACGCCGCCACCACAGTCGTCCTCCTGACACCCCCGACCAGCGATAACACGGGCCAACAGTCGGACGGCATCCGCCTCGCCCGAGGCGGCGCGTTTCCCTGCGGGGGCACACCCCCATGTGCCGCCACGCCGCCGCACCCTCCCCACCTCCGCACGGTGGGCGCACACCGTCCCCCGCCTCGCTTGTGGCGAGCCGAAAGCCGTGCTAGTACACAGGGGCGGAGATAGGCCGCTGGTTTAGGCGACGAGGGCCTGGCCCTGCTTGGTCCACTTGAAGGGCTTGGCCATGGTGCGGTTGTAGTAGGTGATGAAGGCCAGCACTTGCGCCTGC
>JAABUN010001552.1_pt1 | contig 49510 bp, 43 predicted proteins | sample 5559311 | NCBI WGS metagenome assembly JAABUN01 (sample SAMN10711877, study PRJNA513370) | rock metagenome | isolation source: Antarctica rocks | place: Antarctica: Victoria Land, Siegfried Peak sud
TATCGAAGATTAAGCAAAGATTACGAAAGGTTGCCGGAAACGAGCGAAGCCTTCATCCAAATAGCCATGATGCGTCTGATGCTGCTTCGCCTTAAACCTTTTTGAGTTTTCAAACAGCTTCTTAGGAAAAGAATCAAAGATTTTACAGATATTTCAATAAGCGACGATGAAATTAGGAATAAATATCTTTCTAAAAGAGATAAATTGAATTTGAAAAAGACAAGAAAGGTTGTCATTGCAGATAAAGCAAATCTCAACAACTCTTTCATAAAATGTCTTTACCGTCCGTTTGACGTGCGAAATTTGTTTTATCACGAGGCAATAATTGAACGTAGTCGTCGTGAAATTATGAACAATTTAATAGAAACAAATTTAGGTTTAATTACGAGGCGACAAATGTTGCCGTCGCAACCTTGCACATATTTCTACGCAACAAGTTATCCAATTGCTGACGGCGTAATTCGTTCTGATAATCGCGGCGGCGAATCTGTTTTCCCGCTTTATCTTTATCCAATCGAAAAGCGCGGCTTATTCGATGAAGAAACGAACGAAAGGAAGCCGAACTTTTCAGATGAATTTATCGAAGACTTTGCCGCCAAACTGAAACTTGATTTTGTTTCGGACGGCAAAGGCAATTTGGAAAAGACTTTCGCGCCGGAAGACGTTTTTAATTACGCTTACGCCGTTTTTCATTCGCCGACTTATCGCGCCCGTTATGCCGAATTTCTCAAGATAGATTTTCCGCGCCTGCCGCTGACTTCAAATTATCTGCTTTTCTTTGAACTTGCGCGTTTGGGCGAACAATTGGTTGATTTGCATCTTTTAGAAAAAGACATCGAATCGGGCGTAAACTTTCCCGAAAAAGGCTCAAACGAAGTCGAATCGGTAAAATACGAAAACGAAAAAGTTTGGATTAACAAAACGCAGTATTTTGAAAACATTCCCGAAACCGCCTGGAATTTCCACATCGGCGGTTATCAGGTTCTGCAAAAATGGCTCAAAGACCGCAAAGGCAGAACGCTTTCCTTTGACGATTTGGAACATTACTCAAAAGTCGTTTCGGCATTGTCGCAAACCATCGAATTGATGAGTGCAATTGACGAAACAATCGAAGAAAACGGCGGCTTTCCGATTGAATGAATCTCGGACGAATTTTTACTGCCGAAGTTAGAAATAATCGGCGACTAATTTATGCTAAAATCGGCAGCGAGGTGAAATTTATGCAGACGGTTCAGGAAATTTATCAGGCGTCAATTCGTCCGCTCGGCGAAAGCGAGAAATTGCAGATTGCGACTTTGATTCTCGAAGAAATCACGCAAATCAGACAACAGCGACCAATCTCCGGCACGGAAAAAACGCTTGCGCGTCAAAGACTGCGGCAGTTTGCCGGAAGCGTCGGCAGCGGAAAAACAAATTCTTCGGATAACGAGCAGATTGACCGGGATTTGGCGCTCGAATATCTGAACGCGCACGAGGACGAAAGCTGATGCTGCTCGATACTTCCGGTTTATACAGCTATTTCGATAAAGACGATTCGTTTCACGATAAAGCTGTCGGACATTTCGACGCGGCAAATTCAATGCTAATCAACGATTATGTTTTGGCGGAGTTTATTCCGCTTTGCCTTGTGAGAGGATTAAACCGTGAAAAAACTCTGGCTTTTGTCGAAGAAATTTTGCTCTCGCCCTTCATCGAAAAAATCTGGACAACCGAACGACATTATCTCGCCGCCTTGAACCTGCTGAAAACACGCGCCGATAAAAACTACTCGCTTTGCGACGCCGCGAGTTTTATTCTGATGCGTGAGTATAAAATCATCGAAGCCTTGACGACCGATAAGCATTTTGAACAGGAAGGTTTCGTTCGACTTCTCAGATGATTAGTTTTGAATTTCACATCGGCGGCTTTCCGATTGAATGACCGCCGTTTTCAAAATTGATTTTTAGCCGAATAAATTTTCTTTACCTAATCGTCGAACATTTTTCGCAAACTTTCCGTAAACGGCGCGCGCGCGACGCCTTTTTCCGTGATGATTGCCGTAACCAAATCGTTCGGCGTAACGTCGAAAGCGTAGTTGTTGACTTCAATGCCTTCGGGCGCAAGCTGTATATCGTGAACGTGCGTAATCTCGCGGATGTTTCTTTCTTCAATCGGGATTTGCTCGCCCGTCGGACAATTCAAATCGACCGTCGAGAGCGGCGCGGCGACATAAAACGGGATGTTGTGGCGTCTTGCTAAAACTGCGACCATATAAGTGCCGATTTTGTTGGCGACATCGCCGTTTGCCGCGATTCTGTCCGAGCCGACGACGACGGCGTGAATTTTTCCCTGCGTCATAACGTGTCCGCTCATACTGTCGGTGATTAAGGTTACGGGAATATTGTCCTGCAATAATTCCCACGCCGTCAGGCGCGCGCCTTGCAGATACGGGCGCGTTTCGTCGGCAAAGACCGAAATCTTTTTGCCCTGACTGACCGCGCCGCGAACGACGCCCAGAGCCGTTCCCCAAACGCCGCCGGTAGCGAGCGCGCCCGCGTTGCAGTGCGTCAAAACGGTCGAATCGTCTTTTAATAATTCGCCGCCGAATTGGGCGATAAGCCTTTGCGATTCGATGTCTTCGGTGTGAATATCTTTAGCGTCCTGAATTAAAATCTGTTTAATTTCGGAAACTGATTTGCCGTCCGCCTTAGCTTTTTGAAAAGTTCGTTTCATCCGGTCAATCGCCCAGAAAAGATTTATCGCCGTCGGACGCGTTTTGCTCATAACATCGCAGACGTATTCGAGTTCGTCTTCCAAATCGGCGACCGCCGTGCCGACAAACTGTTTTGCGCCGAGCGCGATGCCGTAAGCCGCCGAAACGCCGATTGCCGGAGCGCCGCGCACGACCATATCGCGTATGCCGTCGGCAACGTCCGCGTAGCTTTTCAGCATCAGCCATTTTTCTTCCATCGGCAGCAATCGCTGGTCGAGCATTTTTACGCCTTCGTCAGTCCAATCGACAGGTATTATCATTTTTGTTAAATTTTCCTTATATAAGTTTTGTTGAAATGATAGGAAATAAATTATAAAGAAGCAAAGCCGGTTAAATTTATGAACAGCAAAAAAGTCGGTGAATTTTGTTTAATAGTCGAGGGAAATTACGCGACGGTCGAAGAAGCCAAACACGCATTTATCGACCCGTTTATCGAAGATTTTGTCGAACAGACCGGAAAATTCCGTATTCAAAACTTTGAAGACATTCGCGCCGTCAGCGGCGTCGCCTTAGCCGATATGGAAATCGCCCGAATCGACGACGGCGTTTTTGAAATTTCCTGCCGCGCGTCGGGACACATTCTGAACCGCAGCCGAGCCGAGAAACTTGCCGAAACTTTGAACAGACAGGCGATGTTCGACGAAGTCAGAATCGAACCGCTTGAATAACGGAAACGGGAAAACGGAAAATATAAAATTAAAACCGGCGATTGGCAATTCGGGCGAGACGGTTGCGGAAATTTGTTTTTCGCGTCTATTCTATTTAATCAAACAAAATTTACGCTGGAAAACTTCCGGCAAAATCAATATCAATATGCAAACAGCGGCGACACAGCAAACCGAACAAACCTTTAGAAACGATTTTAATTTAACCCGCGAACTGCCGGAAAATCTCCGGTGCTTAGACGGCATTTCAGGAAACTTTTTCTGGTCGTGGCAGGCGGACGGCGCGAAACTTTTCCGCGAAATCGATTCGCAATTGTGGGAAAAATGCGAGCAGAATCCGCGTCTTTTTTTGAAGGAAGTCAGCGGTTTGCGGCTCTGGCAAATGGCGAACGACGCCGCTTATGTCGAGAAATTAAACAATTTCAACGATAAATTTGAAAGCTATGTTTCGCAGACGCCGAAACGGTTCGGGCGCGTAACGCCGGAAAATCCGGCGGCGTATTTCTGCGCTGAATACGGCGTTCACAACAGCCTGCCGATTTATTCGGGCGGTCTCGGAATCTTAGCGGGCGACCATTTGAAATCGGCTTCGGATATGAACGCGCCGCTCGTCGCCGTCGGCCTGATGTATCGCTTCGGCTATTTTCGCCAGAAACTTTCGCACGACGGCTGGCAGCAGGAAAAATATCTCGATTCGTTTGCCGGCGAACCGGCGTTAAATCCTGTAACCGATGCGGGCGGCGAAAAAATTTCGGTAATGGTTCATATGCGCGGGCGCGAAGTTTATGCTCAGGTTTGGCTGGCGCGCGTCGGACGAATCGCGCTTTATCTGCTCGACACGAACATCGAAAAAAATCAGGAAGTTGACCGTCTTATCACCGGGCATCTCTACGGCGGCGACACCGAAACGCGCGTCGTGCAGGAAAAGGTTCTGGGCATCGGCGGCGTCAGATTACTGAGAAAACTCGGCGTCGAGCCGTCGGTTTATCATTTGAACGAAGGACATTCGGCATTTTTGACTTTGGAACTGGCGCGCGAATTTCTCGAACAAAACGAAAACGCGGATTTCAAAGATGCCGTCGCCGCGACGAAAGAAAAATGCGTTTTTACGACGCACACGCCTGTTTCGGCAGGCAACGACGCGTTTTCGCCCGAATTGATTGAAGCCTGTTTTGACGAAAACTTTATCGGAGCATTGAAGATTTCCAAAGATGAGCTTTTCGATTTGGGACGCACGAACGTCGAAGATAAAACCGAGTGGTTCGGTATGACGCCGCTCGCTTTGAAAATGACCGGTTCGGCAAACGGCGTGAGCGAGAAACACGGCGAAGTTTCGCGTGATTTGTGGCTCAAGATGTATCCCGAAGCCGCGAATGCGGAAGACGTTCCGATAACATTTATCACCAACGGCGTTCACGCGCCGACGTGGATTGCGCCCGCGTTTCAAAAACTTTACGAAAAAAACATCGGCGCGGATTGGGCTGAAACCTTAAAAGACGAAACGAAATGGCGCGCCGCGATTGAGAGAATTCCCGACGCCGACGTTTGGAAAACTCACAAATTATTAAAACAATTGATGATTTCCTTTGTCCGCGAGCGGATTTTTTCGACGCAGACCGGTTTGCGCGACACTATAAACGAAAACGAAAGTCCGCAGAATCTTTTCGATGCCGACATTTTGACCGTCGGCTTTGCGCGCCGCGTCGCCGCCTATAAACGCTGGAATCTGCTAATGACCGATTTGGAGCGGCTTTTGAAAATGGTTGACGATGCCGAATGTCCCGTGCAGTTCGTTTTCGCCGGAAAAGCGCACCCGCAAGACCGTGTTGCCAAGACAATCCTGCAAGACCTGATGAGCATCGACAACCAGTCGCAATGGCAGAAACGCGCCGTCTTTATCGAAGATTACGACCAGGAAGTCGCCCGCTATCTGGTTCACGGCGTCGATGTCTGGCTCAACGTTCCGCGCCGCCCGCTCGAAGCGTCGGGAACGAGCGGGCAAAAAGTCTCGATGAACGGCGGACTGAACTTGTCGATTCTCGACGGCTGGTGGATTGAAGGCTATAACGGCGAAAACGGCTACGCAATCGGCGCTCTACGCGACGAAACCGATGACGAAAAAACAAACGACGCCGAAGACGCCGAAGCGTTATATAAAGTCCTTGAAACCGAAGTCGTGCCGGATTATTACGAAAAAGACGCGGGCGGCTTGCAGTCGAAATGGATAAAGAAAATGAAAAATTCTTTATTTACACTGACTTACCAATTTTCCAGCGACCGAATGCTGAAAGATTATATAGAGAAAATTTATAACAAATAGATTTTTGCAGAATTTATCGGCAATAAAAATATTACTTTCCGTTTCAATGAAAAAAATATTAAAGGCTCGCGATGCCGGACAACGTGAGCCTTTAATATTTTATGCCAATCAACAGTAGAAAATAAAAGCGGCTTTTACCGGCAGCGCGCTCGCCGATACGATTTCTACTATTGATTCACATATTTTGTAATTTATCCGAATAAACACCGCTATTTATTCCATTCTTCCATATGAAAAATGCCTTCCTTATCGACGCGCTGAAAGGTATGCGCGCCGAAAAAGTCGCGCTGCGCCTGAATCAGGTTAGCGGGAAGACGCTCGGAACGGAACGCGTCGAAATACGCCAGTGCCGACGAGAGACACAAAACGGGAACGCGGCTGTCGGTGAACTTTTCGACGACGCCGCGCCAATCCTCGCGGTTTTCGTTGAGTATTTCGGCGAAGCTGTCGTCGAGCATCAGATTCGGCAAATCGGGATTCTCACCGTAGGCGCGGCGCATATCTTCGAGCAGCGCGGAACGAATAATACAGCCGCCGCGCCAGATTTTGGCGATTTCCGATAGATCCAAATCGTAATTTTTCTCCGCCGAAGCCGTGTGCAGAAGCGACATTCCCTGCGCGTAGGTTATGACGAACGAGGCGAGCAGCGCATTTTTCAATTCTTCGACAAAGCGGTCGAAATTTTCGCTGAATTCTTCGCGCAGCTCGGTATTTTTCCGCTCGTCGGAGACGTTGGCGACCGTTTGAGCAAGATGTTTTTCGGCGGTTTCTTCAATGTTCGGTTTGTGCATTTCGCTGACGACGGTTTCAACGTCGCTTTCGGCGCGGACGGCTTTGGCGCTGGTTACGGGACGACTGGCAACGGTGTGTCCGTCCTGCGGCAGGCTGGCGTTGACGCGCGGCGTATAACTGCCGTATTTCTGCGCAATCAAAAGGCGCACTTCCTTCTGCGCCGATATTTGGCGCATCGAAACGGCGGAATCGATAGTCGGAATCGGCACACCCAAATCCATCGCCGCCTGCGAAGTCCATTTGCCTGTCCCCTTCTGCGCGGCTTTGTCTAAAATCATTTCAACCAGCGGTTTACCTGTTTCGTCATCGCATTTAAGCAGAACTTCCGACGTGATTTCGACCAGAAACGAGTTAAGCTCCGAATTATTCCACGTCGCGAATGTTCTGCTCATCTCCGAATAATTCATCTTCAAAACGCGAAACATAAAATCGTAGGTTTCCGCCAGAATCTGCATCAAGCCGTATTCGATGCCGTTATGAACCATTTTGACGAAATGACCGGCGCTCGAATTTCCCATAAACGCCACGCACGGCTCGCCGTTCACTTTCGCGGACGCCGCTTCGAGAATCGGGCGAACGTGTTCGTAGACTTCCCGCTTGCCGCCCGGCATAATGCTCGCGCCGTGTCGCGCTCCTTCCTCGCCGCCGGAGACGCCGACGCCGATAAACTCGATTCCCTTTTCGGCGAGAAACTTTTCCCGAATCTCGGTGTCGGTGAAATGCGAGTTGCCGCCGTCGATTAAAATATCGCCCGTTTCGAGATACGGCAGTAAATCGCTGATAACCGAATCGACGATTTTGCCCGCCGGAACGAGCATCATAATCTTGCGCGGGCGTTCGAGCCTGGCGCAAAAATCGGCGACCGTTTCCGCCGCCGCGATTTTATAGTCGCCGCCTTCTTCGAGCAGCAATTTGCGTTTCTCCGCGTCCAAATCATAACCGACGCCCGATATTCCGTGTTCCGCGACGTTGAGCAGAAAATTTCTGCCCATCGTTCCAAGTCCGACCATTCCGAATTGTGCTTTTTCCATAATTTTATTTAACCGCTTCTGACAATTGATAATTGATAATGCCTTATTCGTCAAATTATCCATTATCGATTACCAATTATCAATTGTCAGCAGTCGGAGCGCGGGCATCCTGCCCGCTACCAGAGTGTCGGAAGCGCGAACAATCGAGTTTATCTAACGTCGAGTTTGGGTCAACTTGCGTTACGCCGCTCGCGCGGCGTCTGCGGACAGGATGTCCGCGCTCCGACTGTTTACGGGCAGGATGCCCGCGCTCCGACTGATTATTTTTCCGTTGTGTTCTTCGCCGGTTTGTGTTGAAATTTTCTAATGAAAACTTTACGCGAGGCGATATTGCCGACGACATTTATCGAACCGGAAAAGTTGAGAAAACTTCTTGGAATCGATTTAATGATTGCGTCGGAAACCTTTCAGCACACGGGCAGCTTCAAATTCCGCGCCGCTTACAATCTCGCCGCAAATGTGGAAAACGACGAAATTTTAACCGCTTCGTCCGGCAACTTTGGTCAGGCGCTGGCTTACGCGTGTCAATTGACAAATAAAAAATGCACGGTCGTGATGCCGGAAACTTCGGCGCGTGTAAAAATCGAAGCGGTTAGAAGCTACGGCGCGACGGTCGATTTAGTTGACACGAATCGAATCGGGCGCAACGAAAGAGTTTTACAGTTAGCCGCCGAAATGCCGGACGCGTATTTCGCCAGCGCTTACGACGATAAATTCGTTATCGACGGAAACGCGAGCCTGGGCGCGGAACTGGCGGCGAAAAATTTCGACGCCGTGATTTCGCCCGTCGGCGGCGGCGGTTTGTCGTCGGGAATTGTAAAAGGTTTGTGCGGCGCGGGAGACGAAGCGCAGGTTTTCGGCGCAGAGCCTTTACAGGCAAACGACGCGGCGCGTTCTTTTGCCGAAGGAAAGATTGTTGTTAATGAATTTGAGCCGCAGACAATCGCCGACGGCGCGCGCACGATAAGTCTCGGCAAACAAAACTGGGAAATTTTAGCGAAAGGTTTAACGGGCGTCGTCGAAGTTTCCGAAGAAAATATAATCGAAGCCGTGCGCCTGCTTTTCAATCTCGCAAATCTGAAAGTCGAGCCGACCGGCGCGTTATCACTCGGCGCGATTTTGCAGAACAGAGAAAATTTTGAAGGTAAAAAAGTTTGCGTTATCGCCAGCGGCGGCAATGTCGATACGGAAGTTTACCGGCGAATTTTAAGTTAAGACTAATTAAAAGAAAGCAATACAGGACGCGGACAAAGTAGGCTTCGCGGCTTGGATTTTGGCTGATAAACACAGATTTTTTTTATATCCGCTTAATCCGCTTAATCCATATCTCTCCGCGTCATATTTCTTTGTCCGCGATTTCAATTTTGTTTTTTTAGAATTTTCCTGCGCAGTAAATCGAGCGCGGATTGCGATGCTCGCCAGCGAATCAGATAGCGGTCGCCGGGCAGATTTATTTTGATTGAGTCGGTTTCCGTTTCGTCGCTATATCCGATAAAAACGAGACCGACGGGCTTTTCCGCGCTTCCGCCGCCGGGTCCCGCGATTCCCGTAACTGAAACCGCATAATCGGTTTGCGCCCGCGTCCGCATTCCTTTCGCCATCGCTTCGGCGACTTCTCTGGAAACCGCGCCGTGTTTTTCAATTAAGTCCGCCGGAACATTCAAGGTTCTGATTTTCGCTTCGTTGTGGTATGTAATCGCGCCTTCGATAAAATACGCCGACGAGCCGGAAACTTCCGTCAGGCGTTCGGCAATCAAACCGCCGGTACAGCTTTCGGCGAGCGACAAAGTTTTTTTGTTTTCAGCGAGAAGTTTGCCGATGACCTGTTCCATTGTTTCATTATTAACGCTAAAAACAGACGAGCCGAGTGTTCCAGCAATTTTTGCGGCGACTTCGCCAAGCAAATTTTCGGCTTCGCTTTCGGTTTCGCACTGCGCCGTCAAATGAATTTCGATTTCCGTGCGGTTAAACAAAATCGTCGTCTGCGGGTTTTTATATTTCAGATAAATCGGCGCGATAAGCTCATCGACCGCCGACTCGCCCATTCCGGCGACGCGTAAGATACGGCGTTTGACAAAAATCTCGCCCGCTTTTTCGCGTAGTTTCGGCAGCACGAAATTCTCGAACATCGGCTTGTTTTCGCGCGGCGGTCCGGGCAGAATGACGAGAAATTTGCCGTCTGTTTCATACAGCATACCGACCGCCGAGCCATTCGGGTTCGGCAAAACTCCCGCGCCGTCGATAATAAAAGCCTGCCGTTTGTTTATCTCCGGCATCTCGCGCTTCATCTGCTCGAATCTTTGGCGGACTTCGGCTAAAACGTCTTCGCGGAAAACCAGCTCGCGCCCGACGGCGCGCGCCGAAACTTTGCGCGTAATGTCGTCTTCGGTCGGACCCAAACCGCCGGTTGAAAAAACGATGTCGGAGCGGCGAAGCGCGTCCTTAATCGTTTCTTCGAGACGGTTTTCGTCGTCGCCGACAACGGTTTTCAATTTAACTTCGATGCCGATTTCGTTTAATTTTTCGGTCAGATAAAGACTGTTGGTGTCGGTTTTCGTCGGCGTTAAAAGCTCCGAGCCGATAGCGATAATTTCAGCGGTCAACATAGAATTCAATCTGCTTTCACTGACTTTATTTGCTGTCGTAGATGTCGTGCAGAAGCTCGGAAATCGGCTTGCGGTTGGCGAACGGGTCTTCGCCGGGTTTTTGTTTTTTCTTTTTGTTATTTTCCGGCTCGCCTGTTTTCGATTGATTAACGTGAATGTTTTCTCGCGCGGTTTCGCCGAAATGATTGTTCCCATCGCTCTGGACGACGGACACAAAAACTTTTTCCGCCGGTTTTACAGTATTTTTCTCAGCCAGTTCCTTTTGAACTTTTTCCTGAAACGCAGCTGCCTGTTTTTTCTCTTCTAAAATCTTAAATTCCTGTCGGCTGTGTTCGAGCAAAATTTTTCCGCGATTGCGGCGGGCGCGTTCGAGCGAGCGGACGGCGGCGGACGTTTGCGGCGCTTCAGCCGGTTCGCGTTCGATTTTGCGCAGTATTCTGACGTAGTTTCTCAAATCGGGCGACGGGTAATTGAAAGCGGTTTCGTCGGCGGTTTCGTTTTCGAGAACATACGCCAGATGATTGACGGCTGATTTATGGTCGCCGATTTTGTTGTAGAGCGCGCCCAGCGTGAAATAAACGAGCGGCGGCGCGCCGTTCATCAATTGCAGAATTCGCTCGCCGCGATTTACCACTTCCTGCACTTCAAAACCATACCAGCGGCGCTCGTCGTCGCGCAGAAGCTCGTTGGCGGACAAATAAAACTCAAAAATCTCGCGCGTCTCGCTTCTCGACGGCTGCGAAAAAGTTTTGAACAAAACGTATGCGAATATGGCGAAAAAGAATATCACGAATATTGGAAAACCGGCGACATACAGCATCATCGATATTAAACCGAAAGCAAGCGCGTATTGCGAAGTTTCCTTTATCGATTCGGACGCTTTTTTTTGTAATTTATCACTCACGCTGGATACAATTTGATACGAATTTTATTTGTTTATTTGAGAATTTATTTGTAAATTATTCCGCCGCGTCGTCGGAATTATTAGCGGCGCTCTTTTTTTTATTTTTTTTAGGCGCTTTACCGCTGTCGGCATCGACTATCTCGTCAACGCTTTCGGCAGTTTCGGAAGTCTCGGTTTCAACGCCGTTATTATCAGCCGTCTGATGTTCTTTCGGACGTTTCGCTTTCTTGTCGTTATCTTCGAGCTTTAAGCCGAACTCAGCCAGCACGTCCATAATTTTCCCGACAATGTGCGACGGCGAATTGAGAACGAACGAAAAAGTTTCGCTCAGCGTGATGGCTTCTAATTCAAGCAAGGAAGCGACTTTTTTCTCAAGCGGTAATTCCTCGAATTCCTTGCGGTATTCTTCGACGCGCGCTTCTTCCTTCGGCTTTTTTTCCTCTTTTTTCTTATGAGTCATTACAACAATTTCTCCGGGCGCTTCGATTTTTACCTGACACGCGAGGCGCTCGCCGTTTTTTCGTCTTTCACCGGTTAGATGCTGTTTTTCCTTTTCGGTTACCTGTGATAAAAATTCTTCACCCGCCGTAACGCGCATCGCGCAGGCGTCCGATTCGCCCAGTCGCTCGCAATCGACTTCGACGCCCAAACGCCGCGCCGCGTCAAATAAATATGTATCTACCGGCACGATGCCGCTGATTTCCTCGCGTTCAAATTTCAATTCAACTTCTTTCATTTTTATATTTTAATTCCCTATGACGTTTTTGACTCTGACGCGCGGCTGCGCGCCCGACGCCATTCTTTGCGATTCAGTTTCCTTTTTCTGACAATCGTCGCACACGCCCAGGATTCTCAGGCTGTGATGCGTTAATTTAAAATCGAACTTTTCCGCCATCGTTTCCTGAAGCGCTTCGAGTTCCGGCGAGAAAAATTCGATAACTTTGCCGCAGTCGGTGCAAATCATATGGTCGTGATGTTCGTGATTATAATGATGCTCGTAGTAGGTTTTCCCGTCGCCAAGACGAACTTCGCGGGCTAAACCGGCTTCGATAAGAAGTTTCAGCGTGCGGTAGACGGTCGTGTGTCCGACACTTTGGTCTTGTTTCCGAACCAGCCGGTAAAGGTCTTCGCTGGTGAGATGTTCTTCGGTGCGCAGAAAAATTTCCAGAATCAAATCTCTCTGACCGGTTTTTCGCAAGCCGGCTTTTTGAATATGTTCGAGAAAAACCTGTTTCTCGTTTTGAAAATCCTTTGTTTCCCGCGCCATAAAAATCAGTTTTAAGCAGTAAATTAAATGATTGTTATTATTTTAACATCTGAAATTCTTTTTCGCCAACGAAATAACTTTTTGCACTTCTTCGAGTTTTTCACGATTCGCGCCCTGCATTTCGGCTAGATGAACCGAGCGCCGACCGAGTTGCAGAAAGATGTCGAGCGCTTCGGGCGAAACATTTTCGGTTAAAGCGTCGATTTGTCTTCGGAGAGTTTCGGCGTCGGCGCGCGCGAAAGTTCCGGTCAAAGCTGCGGCGGTCGTTTGCTGTTCGAGATTTTCAATCGTGCTTTTTATCAGCGGCAGCAGAATTTGTCTGCCGGAAGATTCGTCCAGACCGCATTTTTCCAGCATTTCCAGCGCAGCGTCAATCAGCGCGACCAAATGCCCGCAAGCCGTAACCGCCGCCGCGTGATAGAGCGTTTTATATTTTGTTTCAATCGAAAAAGATTTTCCGCCGAGCTTTTCGACGATTTCTTTTTGCATTGCGACGGCGTCGGCGTCGCCTTCGACACAGAAAAAAACGTTTCTAAAGCTGTCCGCGCCGGTTACGTGGTCGCTAATCGAAACGAGCGGGTGAAGCGAGCCGGTTTTGCAGCCGATTTCCTTTAAATTATTCAAAATCTCCGACGAGCGCGAGCCGCTTGTGTGAAAGACGAACGGCTTTTCGTCTGTTTTTTGATTTATTTTCGCGATTAAATTCGCGGCGACGTTTTCGATTTCCGAATCGGGCGTCGTGATAAAAATTATATCGGCGATGACGGCGGAAACTTTGTCGAAAATCAAAATGTTCGGTTCGGGCGCGATAAGTTCGGCGACTTGCCCGGCTTTTTCAAAGTTTCTAACCATTAGATTTTCGATTTCAAAACCTTTTTTCGACAATGCTATCGCCAGCGCGCCGCCCATTCTGCCGATGCCGATGATTGATATTTTCATTCAAAATCGAATTGTTTTTTTCTTGTTTCGATTGTCGGCGGTCTGCATTCAAACCGTCGCTTCGCTCAAAACATTCGGCGCGGCGACGGGAAGAATGTCCGAAACTCTTTTCAGAATAATCAATTCATTATTGGTTAAAATTCTTGATTCGTCTTCGCTTTCCAGAAAATCCGTCAAATCCAAAGCCGCTTCCGCAAAGCCGTTTTCTTTATAGCTTTCGGCAAATTGTTTGATTAAAAAAATCAGCTCCTGACCTTGCGAGCGTAAGATTTTCAGGTAGTTTCGGCGTCCGCGCTTTATCGCCGCTGCGAGTTCGGAAGGCAGATTTTCATAATCGCGGGCTTTTTTCAAATCGAACGCGCAGACGCAGAACGGATGAATTTTCAGCATTTCCCTGACTTCAAAACGGCAGTCGAGTTCTTTAAAGCGCCGACGGATATTTTCCGCTTCGTTCAGGAAGTTTTTTTCAAAAATTTCGAGCCGCGAAAGGTTTTCAAATTCCCACCAGAGGTCGCTTTTTATAATTTCGTCGAACCGCGCTTTCAGTTGTTGAGATTTCATCGCCGAATCGTGTTTCAGCGCGAAATATTCGGCGAATTCTTCGTGAAAATCTTCCCACGAGCTTTCCATTTCACGATTGATTATTTCGTTCGGATTCAAATAGCTTTCTTCGAGCAAACCGGAAAGCCGTTTGCGCCGCTGCTCGATTTTTTCGTCGCCCGTGTCTTCGCAGACGATTAAATAATTTTTGATTTTTTCGCGGACGGCGACGCCTTTGATAAAATCTTCCAGAACAATCAAATCTTTTGTGGCGGCGAGAAAATCTTTTTCCGAATCGTTAAAAGCGTCGGCGACGCGGTGCAGGGCTTCTTCGAGAGAAATCGATTTATCGAAAATTCCGCCGAGCGTCGCGGCGACGACGCCGAAGGTTTTTTCGACGCGGACGGCGAGCCGCCAGATTTTCGTGTTTAGAATCTCGTCCGGGATTTCCGCAAATCGATTGAGCGTCGCGCCCGCTTTCCAATCGACCAGCCAGATTTCCAGAGTTTTCAAAACCATTTCCCGGTCATTCGTCTGACAAATCGACGCGAATTCGTCGGAGGCGGTTAAAATCCGCGCCCAATCGGTTAATCTTTCGTCCGAATAGACGACGCTCGACGGTTTGGCGACGCCTTCGATGTCGTCCCAGATTATCTTTAAATCGAGCGAGCGGCGATTAATCCGGTCGCCGTGCGTGGTAACGAATTCAATCTGCCTTTGAGCGACGAGCGCCGTTAAAATCAAATGCTGCGCTTCGCCCGCCAGACCATACGGCTGTTTTTTCAGCGCTTGATGAATTTCTTTTAATGAAATTGTCCGGTTCGGGTTTTCCCTGACAAGCGCCAGAACGCGCGCCGTTAAACTTAAATTAGCGAGATGTTCTTCGGTTTCGGCGACGTAAGAATTTTCGTTGAGCGCGACCAAGCCGAGCGGCAGCGCGAAAGTTTCCGCCAGACGCTGAGTTTCGGCGAGGTTCTGCCGCGCTCCGCCGAAAAAATCGCCGACCAGCGCCGAAACTTCGCGCATTCCGAGCGTTTGCGTAAAATACGGATGGTCTGGATAGCGTTTTTCAAAAAACGGTTCGAGCAGATTGGAAATCGCGTCGTTTAGAGACGCCGCGTTTCGGGCGTTTTCCGGCGCTTGATAATCAAAGTTTTCGACGCTGATTTTCGCGTCTTCGAGAAAAATTCTGTTCCAGATTTTTTCGACAAGAAGAATATGCGAATGCGCCGCCCGCAGCTGCTCGCCGTATTCTTCGCGCAGATTTTTGTCCGAAAGCAAAACGTAGTAACGCAGAATCATTTCGCCTTCGTCTTTTCGCAGCGGCGCGGGCTGCCAGAAAACTTTTGAAGGCTCGTTCGGATTGCCGTCGGCTGTCGATTTGTCGGGATTCTGGCTGATTATCAATTCCCAGTCGAGCGTTTCGGCGTCGGACGAAGATTTTTCGGAAACTTCCCGCTTATTATTCAAATCCCAGACGACGCGCCCGCGCCGCAGACTTCCGCGCCAGACGATTTCGCAATCGTTCGAGTCGATATTCTGCGGCGCGGCGATTTCCGCCAAAGTCCAGTCGGCAAATCTTTCGCGGGCGACGCGGCGCAGGATTTTCGGAATCACCGAGCGCGAAACCGTCTTAATCGCTTCGTTCAGCGCGTCGCCGAGATTGTTTCTTTTTCCGACGACCAGATTATAGCGCGTCTCTCTGCCCGGCTCGCTCGTTCGCCCGATTTCCGACCCGATTGCGGACGCGAAATTTTCCAGCAGGTTTTCAACCGTTTGAATCGATTTGCCCGGCTCGTTCTCGTCATAAATCAGCATCGCCGCCGCAATCTCGCCCGCCGTCGTTCCGTCGCCTTCGAGCGAAAGCAGAAACAGCGCTTTTAAGACGAGCTTTGCCTGAAGCCGCTGCATTATAGAAATTTGAGCAATGTAATTTTTATTTATAAAGTCGTAGGCGGCAAAGGCTTCCTTCAAATCGACGGCTTTGCGCAGCGAATTTTCAACCGCGTCGAAAACTTCGTCGGGCGCAATCAGCGAATTTGCCGGACGAGCGAGAATCCGGCTTCCGGCGTCGGCGGCAAAACCGAGCAGCGCGAATTCCGGCGCGTAGAGGCGCACGAACGGCGCTATTTCGAGAATAATCGGATGCAACGGATAAAGCGCGGAAAATCTCTGCTCGCTCCATCGAAACGCCGGCAGAACTTCGCGGAAATACGTGTAGATTTCGTGCAGCGTCGGCTGCGTCTGCCGGTTTTTCGGGAAAATATGCGCGTCGACGATGCTGTAGAGATGTTCCTGGTCGAGATAGTCAATCGTAAAATTTTTGGCAATCGCCGCGTTTATGCCGTCGGCGTCGGCGATGTCGTCGTCGAGCGCGACGACGACAAACATATTGAGATGTTTCGCCCGTTCCGCGATTTCGCCGAGCAGAAATCCGTCGTCGCGCTCAACGCGCGAAACACGCTCGAAAGCCGTATCGACAATTAAAACGAACGGCAGCGCGCCGGCTTTTTCCGCCGCGAAGCTCAAAAGCTCCGGCAGCGAATCGGTCAGGCTCTCCGCGCCAATTTCAAAAGTTTTGGCAACCGCGTCTTTGAGTTCGGCAAACAAAGTTTCGCGGCTTCCGCGCCGCACGTAGGCGACCGGATAGCGATTACGTTTGAGCGGCTGAACACTTGCGGCGACGTGCGCGTCCGCGACTTTAGAGCGAAGTTCGGGATGTGAAATTATCGCGCCGAAAGCCGCCAGCAGATGACTTTTCCCGACGCCGCGATAACCTGCCAGAGCGGTCGCCGCGCCGTTTCGTGAACCGATTGCCGCGACTTTATCAAGATATTTCGACATTAAATCGGACGTAAAAGCCGTAAAATGATAAATCGCCAGCGTCTGCGCCGGTTCGGATATGAAATCCTGGAGGCTTTTGTAAGAGCGAACTTCGATTAAATCTTTTACTTTTTCCTGAATGCGTTTCATTGACTGGGGAATGATTGGGAATATTAATTTTATGCGGACACTTTATTTTATAAAGGGAAGGATTTTTTAATTTGTTGAAATAAAAAACGCCGGACGGTAATACTTTATCAATTTTCGGCGGCAAAAAAAAACAGTTTTAATCAAACGCGAAATTTTCCGCTCCTTTATCTTAAATTTTCGATTATACTTTCGCAACTTTATTTAAATTCCGCGCATCAAATCGGTCGAACTTTTACAAATTAAGAAGACCGAGAGCGAATTTATTTTCAAACAGAAGAATTTTCAGGAGACAAATATGGGCAAAGGTGTAACTCGAAGACTCAACGCGTTTTTGGTGATGTCGGCGTTTTCCTTCGGAACTGTCGCGGCTTTTCCGCTCGCCGCCGCCGCGCAGCAGACTGAAACCGCCGCTAAACAAACCGATAAAAAGAGCAGAAAAGACAAGAAAAAAAACCAGACCGAAACGACGGCTCAGGTTCAGCCGGGCGCGCCGCAGCCTTTATCTGAAAAGGAAAATCCGGCATTTATTGGAAAGCGCAAAATCAACGGCGGATTCGACAAATTTACCGGCTGGCTCGGCGGCTCGCAGGACAAGGAAATCGCCATCGGCAGACAGCTCGCGCTCGAAGTCGAGCAGCAGGCGAAATTGGTCGAAGACCCGGTAATAACCGAATACGTCAACCGCGTCGGTCAAAACGTCGTTCTTCATTCGGACGCGAAAGTTCCCTTTACGATAAAAGTTATCGACAGCGACGAAGTGAACGCCTTCGCTCTGCCCGGCGGATATTTCTTCGTCAATAAAGGCTTGATTTTAGCCGCCGACAACGAATCGGAATTAGCGGGCGTGATGGCGCACGAAATCGCGCACGTTACGGCGCGCCACGCGATGGAAAATCAAGGAAAAGGACAGTTGATGAATTACGGAATGCTCGCCGGTATTATATTCGGCGGACCGATTGCCGCTACGATTCTACAGAACGGCGGCGGAATATTCGGCGGACTGGCGATGCTTAAGTTTTCGCGCGCTGCCGAAGAAGAAGCCGATAAATTAGGCGTTCAGTATCTTTACGCCGCCGGTTACGACCCGACCGGAATGTCCACGATGTTTGAAAAGCTCGCTTCCAAAAGCAAGAAAAAGCCCGGCAGCTTTGCAAAACTTTTCTCGACTCATCCGCAGTCGATTGAAAGACGCGATTCCAGTCTCGCGCTTGTTTCCAGATTTCCAGAAAAAGAAGAATACGTTCTCAGCACATCGGAATTTCAGCGCGTCAGAGCGCATCTTTTGAAACTTTCCAACGCTAAAGCCGGCGTTACCGGCGATATTGACGACAGCGGCGACGGCGGCAGACCGACTTTGAAACGCCGCCAGCCGGACGCCGACACCACTTCGCCGGACGGCACGAACGGTCAATCGAGTTCCGACAGCAAGGACGCTCCGCCGAAATTAAAAAAACGCGGCGGCGAACCCGAAACGACGCCGACGCCCCAACCATAAAAGTATAAATTTTTATAAAAACTAAAAAAGAGTGAGGTTTTCTGACCTTACTCTTTTTTTTGGTAAATTTGGCGGCGTGAACGATTAGCAGACAGCTTTATTTCAATCGAGCAAAGTTCCGTAGACGCCGACCGGCAAAGCGTAAACCGCTTCGTTAGTCGCGATAATTATCTCGCCTTTGCGCGAAAAGCAAAGCCCGACAATATTCATTCCCGACACGAAAATCTCGGACGTGTAGCCGTCGGGCAGAATCTTTACGATTCCGTGTCCGCCGCGAACGCAGGCAGCGACGTAGAGATTTCCGTCGCGGTCGAAAGCCATTCCCTGCGGTCTGCCCAAACCGCGATAAAAAACTTCGTCAAAGCCGTCCTTATCGATTCGATAAACGGCGTCGAAGCTGGAGAGACCCGGCGCGGTTACATATAACTTGTCGTCCGTTCCGAAAGCCAGATGATACGCCGATACGGACGGTTCGAGCAGCGCGAAGGACTCCGGTTTCCCTGTTTCCGTTATCCGGTAAACAGTTCCGCTGCGGTCGCCGACGAACATTTCGCCGCTTTTGTTGAAAGCTATTCCGGTTGCGATTCCCAACTCCGAAGCGAAAGGAACAACTTCTTCATCGTAATTTACGCGATAAACTTCGCCGTCGGCGCGCCCCGTTACAAAAAGCTGCCCGCGCGAATCGAAAGCGATGCCGGTCGGATTGAGAACTTCGGCGGGCATTTCCTTTAACGATTCGTTTTCTTCCAATCGAAAAAGCGTCGCCGGAAGCTGCTGACCGCGCGAGCCGGAACGGGTTACGATTACCGAATCGTCTTTCGGGTCAATCGCCGGATTAGCAACCAGATGCAAATCTTCGGCAATCTTTCTGCCGACCGTGAGACTGAAAAAATTGCTGCGGTCGCCGCCGCTCTCAAGGTGAACTTCGACTTCGCTCGTATCGAAATCGTCCGGCACGACGGCTATAATCCGGCTTTCGGACGCGCCGACGATGCGCGCCGCCTGTCCGTCGAAAAAACAGCCGTAATGTTCGAGATTGTTTATCTGAAACGCTTCGCACTCGATTAAAACTTCACCGCCCGAAATCGCGTAAGACGGAGCGATTCGGGTAATCCTGCCTGCTTTGTTCATTATTTCTGCTCCCATAGACAAAAGAAACTTTGATTTTACGACGCCGAACGAAAACTGTCTAATAGCATTAAAAAAAACTGTTGACGCGCTCCGTCGTTAAAAGCTAATATCAAAAGCGACGGTTCGACTTTTTTGCGTTTTCAAGCATAATCATTCCACCGAAAAAAGATTTCTCCTTTTATCCTTTTTTAGTCGTCTTATGGCAAACAGAATTGATGATTTACTGCGGATGGCGATGAGCTTCGGCGCGTCGGATTTGCACCTTCGAGCCGGTTCTTTTCCGGTTATCCGCGTCAACGGCGAGCTTCGCCCCGTTTCGGGCGTCAACCGTCTGACACAGGACGAAACGCTGGAAATGGCTTTTTCGATGATGTCGAACCGGCAGAAACTGCACTTTAAGGACGCTTACGAAGTCGACATCGGTTACGGCGTTCCCGGCTTGGGTCGTTTTCGCGTCAATATTTTTCAGCAGAGAAATTCCATCGGTATGGTCGCGCGCGTTATTTCCGACACTGTGCGAAGTTTCGGCGACCTCGGTCTGCCGCCGATTTTAACGAACATCGCCGAAGAACAGCGCGGGCTGATTCTGGTTACCGGAACAACCGGCTCAGGAAAATCGACGACGCTTTCAGCCATCGTCAATCACATAAACCAAACCAGAAACGCTCATATCGTAACGGTCGAAGACCCGATTGAATTTCTTCATAAAGACAAAAAATCTTTCATTACACAGCGCGAGGTCGATGTTGACACACGTTCTTTCGCCGAAGCTCTGCGCGGCTCGCTGCGGCAAGACCCGGACGTAATTCTGGTCGGAGAGATGCGCGATTTGGAGACAATCGAAACGGCGCTTCTGGCGGCTGAAACCGGACATCTGGTTCTCTCGACGCTTCACACACTGGACGCTTCGGAAACTTTGAAGCGCATAATCACGGCATTTCCGCCGTATCAGCAAAAATCCATTCGCATACAGCTCGCCGGATTATTAAAAGCCGTCGTCTCACAGCGTCTTATGAAATCGGCAAAAGGAAACAGCCGCGTTCCCGCCGTCGAGGTTTTAATTTCGACGCCGCTTATCCGCGATTATATTCTGCACGAAGAAAAAACGGCGCAGGTGCGCGACGCCATTTCCGCCGGAACTTCGCAATACGGAATGCAGACTTTCGACCAATCTTTGTTTTACCTTTACCAATCGGGACTTGTCAGTTTGGAAGAAGCCCTGCGCGGCTCGACCAACCCGGACGAATTCCGCCTGCGGCTTGCCGGTATTCAAAACACGACCAGCAGCGCCAAAGAAGAAATGGAAAAAATGAGCGGCGTCGGGCAGATTTCCGATTTGATTTCGAGAATCTAATCGCCGCGAAATTCTTTTAATCACTCAGCTAAAAAACAACTCGCCTTTCGCCACGACGACCGAGTTGCCGCCGATTTTTACCCGCTCGACATTTCCCTTTTCGCCTTCGACTTCGGCAAAAATCCGGCTCGGTCGCCGCATAAAATCGCCTTGCTCGATGATAAATTTTCCGGTGTCAATCGCGCCGTGATAAACCAGATAACCGGCGAGCGCTCCGGCGGCGCTGCCCGTCGCCGCGTCTTCGGCGATGCCGTCATCGGGCGCGAAAAAACGGGCGTGAATTTTTGAATTTTCCTCAATCGTTTCAAACGAGAAAACATAACAGCCGATTGCTCCGTGTTTGAGATAAACTTCCGCTAAAAGCTGCGAATTTACGCGGCAGCGCTTTACGGCATCGAGCGAAGCAAGCGGAACGTCGAGCGATTTAATCCCGGTCGAAACGGTTTGTATCGGCAAAACGCGGCTGAAATCGAAATCTGATATTTCCAGTCCCAGCGCGCTCGCCAATTTATGTATCTCGTTTTCGTTCGACACGATTTCTCCGGCTGAAAATTTTCCCTGCGTCATAATCGTCTGAAACGGTTTTCCATCGCGAAATTCAATTCCGACCGGCAGAACGCCAAGATTTAATTCCTGTTCGATTTCGACGAAACCGTTTTCCTTTTGCGGCGTAATCCCAAGCAGCGCCAGCAAATTCCACGTTCCGACTACCGGATGACCGGCAAGCGGCAGTTCCTGTTTCGGCGTAAAAATGCGAAGCCTGCGCAAAGCCTGCGCCGACGGCACGACAAAAACCGTTTCCGACAAATTCATTTCGCGGGCAATTGCCTGCATCTCGTCGTCGTCTAAACCGCTCGCTTCGGCAAAAACGGCTAACGGATTTCCGCAAAACGGTTTTTCGGTAAAAACGTCGAGCTGGTGGAAATTATATTTTCGCATCGAATTATTATAAATCGTTATTTTTTAATTGTTAATTTTCCGGCGGCGGGAAATTTATTTTAATTTACCTTTTCTAAAGTCGAAAGCTGCCGAATTTTTAATTTCCGATTCGGCGGTCTTTAATTTATTCGCCGCGCCCGCGCGAAATAATTAACTGTAGAATAACCCGTAAACTACCGTTTTATTTTCGTTTCCGCACTTTATTGTCTTGACAGCGCAACGCTTTGACGTGTAAATTCTAAGTTTATCCGGTCAAAGTGAAAAATGCGCGGAAGTGAAGTCAAAATGTTTGCCTTATCTCTCTTTTCAGGTCGAAATCCTTTAATAATTGTCGGCAGTTTTAACTTCTTTCCCGTTTCCGCCGCGGCGGCTGCGTTCGATTTTCCGCGCTTGCGCCGTATAAAAACGATAAAGGCTTCATTATTTGAATAAGCTACTTTTAATAAGGACATTAACATAAACTTAAATGACAAACGAGGTTACTAACGAAACGGAACAATCATTGCAAAATGACGCTCCGGCTGTGGAAGAAACGAACACGGCGCAATTGACCGAAGCGGCGGCTGCGCCCGCTTTGACCGAAGACATTCACGCGACGGATGAAGGGCAGAAATCGGGCGAAATGGATTTCGGCGCGATTCTCCAACAATTTGAGCAGGAACAGACGATTTATCACACGGGCGAGCTGGTGGGCGGTAAAGTCGTCGGCATTTCCGACCGCGGAGTCTTAATAGATTTCGGTTATAAATCCGAAGGCGTCGTGCCGATTGAGGAATTCACCTCTTTTGAAGGCGAAGTCGATGTCAAACAGGGCGATGAAGTCGAAGTCGTTATCCGCAGTATGCATTCGGGCGATTCTTTCCCGATTCTTTCACGGCAGGACGCGCTGAGCCGTAAATCGTGGGGCGAAATCGAAAAAGCGTTTAATGATGAAACGCCGGTTATCGGTCGCGTGATTGACAAAACGAAAGGCGGTCTGCGCGTTGACCTCAACGGCGTCGAAGCATTTCTGCCCGGCTCGCAGGTCGATTCGCGTCCGAACAGAAGCCTCGACCCGTTTGTCGGAAAAGACATCGAAGCGAAAATTATCAAATTCAGCCGCAAGCGCAATAACATCGTTCTCTCGCGCAAAATTTTGACCGACGAAGTTGTCAACAAACAAAAGAGCGAAACTCTCGGCAGCATCGAAGAAGGCTACGTTATCGAAGGAACGGTTAAAAACCTGACCGAATACGGCGCGTTTGTCGACATCGGCGGAATCGACGGTCTTCTGCACGTAACCGATATGTCGTGGGGCAGACTGCTGAACCCGAACGAATTATTTAAGGTCAACGACAATGTTCAGGTCAAAGTTCTCAAGCTCGACCGCGAGAAAGAGAAAGTCGCGCTCGGCTTTAGACAGCTCGTTCCAGACCCCTGGTCAACCGTGATGGAAATTTATCCGGTCGGCTCGAAGCTCAAAGGCACGGTTTCTTCCGTAACCGATTACGGCGCGTTTATCGAGCTTGAACCGGGCGTTGAAGGACTCGTTCACGTTTCGGAAATGTCCTGGTCGAAACGCTCGAAAAGTCCGCGAAAACTGCTCAATTCCGGCGAAGAAGTCGAAGTTCAGGTGTTGGGAATCGACACGAACGACCGGCGTATCAGTCTGGGAATGAAACAGCTTCAGGAAAATCCCTGGGATACGATTCTCAATCGTTATCACGTCGGCTCGACCGTTAAAGGTCGCGTCCGCAACCTGACCGATTTCGGCGCGTTCGTCGAAATCGAAGAAGGCGTCGACGGTCTTGTTCACGTCTCCGATATTTCACATTCGAGAAAAATCAAGCATCCGAAAGACGTTTTGAGACGCGACCAGGAAATCGAAGCCGTCGTTACGAGCATCGACCCGCGCGGTCGCCGTATGTCGCTTTCAATCAAAGACACCGCGCCGAGCGAGTGGGAAAATTTCGTTACTTCGCATAAACCGGGCGATACGGTCAAAGGTAAAATTTCGCGCTTTGCCGGCTTCGGCGTTTTTGTTCAGCTCGGCGAAGAACTCGAAGGCTTGTGCCACATCTCGGAACTTTCCGACGAACGCGTCGAGCGTCCCGAAGATGTCGTTGCCATCGGTCAGGAAATGGACTTTAAGATTCTGCGCATCGAACACGAAGACCAGAAAATCGCTTTATCGGCGCGCGCCGTCGGCAAGGAAGACGAAAAAGGTATCGACTCGAAACTGTATTCGACCGAAGTTAAAGGCGGAATGTCTTCTTTAGGCGAATTAATGAATCTCAGACGCGGCGGAGCAGTCGAAGAAGAAACAAAAAACCAGCAGCCGAAGCCCAATAAAAAAGAAAGAAAAGCTCAGCGCGCAATGGAGCGTTCGGCGCAGGCTGACGAAGATGATGAATTGCTGACAGATGATTCTTCCGAAACCGAATCACTGGAAAATACCGAAGATAATTCTTTTGAAACGGCATCAACGGAGAATTCAGACGCCTCGAATAAAGTAGAAAATTCGTCGTCTGAAGCCGAAACAGCGATTGAAACAGGCGTGGAAACTTCCGCGCCCGAATCAAATGCACGCGCCGACGAAGCGACAGCCGTTGAAGCGGCGCACTCGGAACAACCGGCGGAAAATTCTACCGGCGAAACAGAGCGCGACGAAACCGGCGGCGAGAACACTGAAGAAAAATCGGCTAACAGCTAAACGGGCGTTTAATTTCCAGCGAGGACAAAATATAAATGACAAAAGCGGATTTAGTTGAAAAGGTTGCGCGCGAAGCCGATATGACCAAAAAAGATGCCGAACAGCTTGTCGAAATCATTTTCGACAGTATTGTCAGCACACTTAATAAAGGCGAAAAAATCGAACTGCGCGGTTTCGGAAGTTTCCGCGTCCGCGAACGCGACGCGCGCAAAGGACGCAACCCGAAAACCGGCACGGCGGTCGATATTCCAGCAAAACGCGTCGCTTATTTTAAGCCGGGCAAAGAGCTTAAAGAAGTAATTAATAAATAGAAAACAAGTAAAAGAGCGGAAAACGAAAAATGGAGAATTATTCTCCATTTTTCGTTTTCCTTTTTCCGTTTTTTTATGGATATTTTATGGAGTCCGTGGCGGCACGATTACATTAAACAAAGCGACGCGCCCGACGCCGAAGATTCGAGCGGCTGCGTTTTCTGCGATATTCTAAACAATCCGGCGACGGATGAAGAAAAACTCATTCTTCACCGCGCCGAATTTAATTTCGTTATTCTCAACGCTTTCCCGTATATCAGCGGTCATTTGATGGTTGTTCCCTACAGACATCTCGCCGATTTAGACAGCGCCGATAAGAAAACAACCGACGAGCTGATGGATTTAGCCAAAAGATGCCAAACCGCTCTGCGCGAAGTTTATCGACCGAACGGTTTTAATATGGGAATGAATTTCGGCAAAGCCGGCGGCGCGGGCGTAGCCGAACATTTTCACCTGCACTTTCTGCCGCGCTGGTTCGGCGACGTAAATTTCATAACCGCCGTCGGCGAAACCAGAACGATTCCCGAAGATTTACAGACGACTTATGCTAAATTGAAAGGCAAATTTTAACGGCGGAACTGACGTGGAGCGAAAGCGGCATACGCAGGTTAAAGTTTAACGGACGACGTTCACAAGAAAGTCGTTGTGCGCGCCCTCACGTCCAATGACTTATTCGCTTGTCCTTTCGGGTTAAAACACGCTTTCTTAAAACAGTCTCAAGATTCCCGAAGCCGAGTCCGTTACTAAATCTTTAATTGCGGCATTATGGTTCGCAAGATTTCTTCGATGTCAATTGTTGAACCAGTTGCCTCTGCAAATCCAAGACTTCGCCCAAAGAATGAGTCCGCGGCGGAGCGAATTCGGATTTTAATTCAGCGGGACAGAGGTTTTTTATCACACTCATCGCCTTGCCGATTCGGTAATTTTTCAGCAAACTTGTCTTAAATGATTCCAATTTCCGAAGCCGCAAAAATTATAAAGGGCGAAAGTTTTTCGCTTGAAACTGAAACAATCGATTTAACCGATTCGGTCGGGCGAGTTTTGGCTGAAGACGTTTTTGCCGATTCGGATTTGCCGCCGTTTGACCGCTCGCAGATGGACGGTTTCGCCGTCAGAACAACAGATGTCGGCGAGGTGCGCGAAAATAATTCGGTAAAATTGAAAATTATCGGCGAATCAGTTGCGGGCAAAGGTTTTAACGGCGAAGTAAAGCGCGATGAAGCGGTCAGAATTATGACCGGCGCGCGCGTTCCCGGCGGCGCGGATTCGGTTCAAAAGAAAGAATCGGCGCGTGAATCGGGCGGTAAAAACGGCGAGAGTTTTGTAGAGATTTTTGAAGCGGCAAAGTTCGGGCAGAATATAGTTTCAAAAGGCGCGGAAATCGAAACGGGCGAAAAGGTTTTCGATAAAGGCGAGGTTATCACCGCGCCGATGATTGCGCCGCTCGCGTCGTTCGGCTATGCGAAGGTCGAAGTTTATAAAAGACCGAAAGTGGCGATTTTAGCGACGGGCAGCGAAATTGTCGATATAAACGAAACGCCGCGCAAAGACCAGATTCGCAATTCAAATTCGCTTACGCTGAAGGTTTTCGCCGAAGAAATCGCCGATGCCGAAGTTTTGCCGATTGCCGTCGATGAAATCGAAAATCTTAAATCTCAAATTCAAAATGCGCTCGAAAACTGTGATGTTTTGATAATTTCCGGCGGCGTTTCGGTCGGCGATTACGATTTTACAAAACCTGCGTTGCGCGAACTCGGCGCGGAAATTCTTTTTGAGAAAATCGCGCTTCGTCCGGGAAAGCCGACGGTTTTCGCAAAATTGAACGGTAAATTGATTTTCGGTCTGCCGGGAAATCCGGTTTCCGTCGCCGTTACGTTTTTTCTGTTTGTGAGAGCCGCTTTAATGAAAATGCAGGGCGCGACAGATTATCGATTGAAAAACGGACACGCGCTTTTGTCTCAGAAAATAAAAGGCGCGAAAGGACGCGATTCGTTTTTGCCCGCGTTTGTGGCGACAAACGAAAAAGGAAAGCTCGTCGTCGAATCGCTGCGCTTCGGCGGCTCGGCGAATTTTATCGAGTTTGCGCGCGCCAACGCTCTGGTTTTCGTGCCGCAAGACGAAAATCTGGAAGCCGCCGCGATTGCGAAAATTTTGTTTTTGCCGTGAAAAATCGGTAACGCGAAGGCGCGCGCGAAGGACGCGTAAAGGTTAAAACTTTTATGAAAAAACTTTCACATTTTAATGAATCGGGCGAGGCGACGATGGTTGACGTTTCGGGAAAATCGAATTCATATCGCCGCGCCGTCGCTTCTGGAAAAGTTCTTTTGAACACCGATGCCGTAAAAGCTGTAAAAGAAAACACGAACCCGAAAGGAAATCCGCTCGAAGCTGCGCGCATTGCCGGAATTATGGCGGCGAAACAGACGGCGAATCTGATTCCGCTGTGTCATCAATTGCCGCTTTCAAAAGTTGATATTAAAGCCGAAATGAAAGATTGGGGCGTGTTTCTCGAAGCCGAAGTTAAAACCAACGCGCCGACCGGCGTTGAAATGGAAGCGCTGACCGCCGTAAGCGTCGCGGCTCTGACGGTCTACGATATGTGCAAAGCCGTGCAGAAAGATATTGAGATTACGGAAATAAAACTCGAACTGAAAACCGGTGGAAAATCCGATTACATTTTCGATTCTTAAATCAATTTAATAATCGACGCCAAACAATTTAGCTTTTTATTCATCGAACAATACGTTAAAATAAAACGTATAAGTTTGCAGAGATTTTTCAACAGGAGCTTTCCAAAAAAATGAAATACAAAGTCGCCGAAGACGCCAAGCCGCAATTGATTCTTCTTTTAATTGCAACCGCTATCACACTCGCTTTGTGGTTTATCCCGTTTGCCGATTATCTGGTCTACCCGATTCGGCTGTTCGTAACATTTATTCACGAAGGCAGCCACGCGCTCGCCGCGCTTCTGACGGGAAGCCCGGTGCAGAGTTTGACGATTTCCAGCGACGGCAGCGGAGAGGTTTATTCGATGCCGTCGGGCTGGCTTTCCGGTTTGCTCATTTCAAGCGCCGGTTATCTCGGCACGACCGCTTACGGAACATTGTTACTTGTGTTGATTCGCCGCGCTTATTCGGCGCGCATCGTTCTGGCGGCGTCTGCCGGTTTCGTCGGTTTGATGACGATTTTGTTCGGCTTGCTCGCGCCCGTGTGGAATGTATTTTCGGCGCGGGGCAGTCTCGGAAGTGTCGCGTTTACAGTTGTTTCGGGCGCGATTTTAACTGTTGGATTATTGGCGATTGCAAAATACGCGTCGGCAAAAGCTGCAACCTTCGCGCTTAGCTTTCTCGCCGTCCAATGTCTTTTAAACGCTCTTCTCGATTTGAAAACTTTATTCTTTATCAACGCTCCCGTTATCGGTTCGGATATGCACACGGACGCGGCGAATATGGCGGCGGCAACCGGTTTGCCCGCAATCGCCTGGGTTTTAATCTGGATTGGAATTTCCGTTGTGATGATTTCCGTCGGGCTTCGCTTTTACGCTTTCAGCAAAAAATCGAACCAGCAGGATTTACCGTTTAACGATTAAATTTTCAGGTAACCAAAACCGATTGAAAAAGTTTTATGCACTTAAAATTGATTTTTACGCTCGCCGCGCTTTTATTGCCGGCGAGCGTTTTTGCACAGCAAAACTCGATTAAAAATTCTGAGCAGGCGATTGTCGTTACGACGAAAGATTGGAATGTTCTGCAAGGCGCAGCACAGCTTTTTGAACGGGCGAATAAAAATTCGGCGTGGAAACCAATCGGAAAAAGTTTTTCGGTTGTCGTCGGCAAAAACGGCTTGGGTTGGAGCGACGACGAGCGAATGAAAGCCGAAAGCGAACCGCATAAACGCGAAGGCGACGGCAAAGCGCCTGCCGGAATTTTCCGGCTTACATCGGCTTTCGGCTCGAGCGCGAAACCTTCTTTCGTCAAACTTCCCTTTACGCAATTGACCGAAACCGTTGAATGCGTTGACGATTCAAATTCAAAACAATACAACTTAATCGTTGACAACAAAAATGTTCCGTCCGATTGGACGAGTTCCGAAAAAATGCTTGCCGTCGGCGCGCAATATGATTTGGGCGTTTTTGTCGCGCACAACTCGAATCCGCCTGAAAAGCAAAAAGGTTCGTGTATTTTTCTTCACATCTGGAAATCCGATTCGACTGGAACGGCTGGCTGCACGGCGATGAAACGCGAAAATATCGAAACCGTTTTAAGCTGGCTCGACCAGAAAAAAAATCCGGTTTTAATTCAAATGCCCGAATCTGATTACAAACGATTTCAAACCTTGTGGAAACTGCCGAAACTCAAATAACCTTGCGACAATTGCCCGTCGGCGCGCGGCTTATCGTCAAATGCAAAAAAGACTGGCGCGGCGCGGTTGTTTCTTCGATGACGGAAGAAAAAGTAACGCTGATTGTCTGTTCGGCGAGCGGCGGAACTTATCGTCTGCGCCGTCCGCCGGAAACTTCGATAATTTTCGACGGCGCGTTTTCAATTCTGCCCGACGGCTGCGAAGACGACTGGCGCGAAAATTTTATAAAATCCGACTCGCGCTGGTGAGCGTTATTCCGCGCTTTTTTTCGCTGCGCCGAAGATTTTACGCTTCTGATTTTCCTGCAAGAACACGACGAGACTTAAATTTTCCTTTTTCCAATTCGGCTGCAATTGAATCGCCGTTTCCATTTCGAGACTTGCTTGTTCGGCGGTTAAAACGCCGAGCGATTTTAATTCCCGAACGACGGAAGTATGCGCGAGTTTGCGACCAAAATTTTCGCCGCCTCTGACGCTCGAACTCAAATCGTCTTCGGCAATCGCCAGAAAAATTGTCGCGCTTTCGTGCGCGGGCGCGTCCGTTATTTTTATTTTGAGGTTATCCTGATTTTGGACGAGTTCGATTTTAGCTTTCGGCGCTTTTGTCGCTTCTAAAACTGCTTTCCGGGCTTTGTTTATATCGCTTCCGACAAACGCGGTTTGACCATCAACGACCATTTGCGGCGTGTAATTTTCGCCGCGAAACTGTGCCGAGTAAATGTCCTGCCGCTTGCTGAAAATCACGGAAGAAAATTCGTCTTTCCAGCCGGGCGAATCCCAGTAATCGACGTGCAGAGATAAAGTAACGATGTCGGCTTCGGGAAACGGCTGATTTTTGTCGAGCGCGCTTAAAACTTTGTCGGCGGGCGGACAGCTCGAACAGCCTTCCGAGGTAAAAAGTTCGACAAGAACCGTTTGTTTATCAGCCGCGAGAAAGTTTTCGCTTTCTTTGTTTTGTTCAATTTGCGGAACATCGACGACGCTTCGATTACTCTGAATCCACCCAAACGCGCCTGAAAAAACTGTTAAAAGCCCCACTATAAAAAATAACTTCATAAAAACTCCTTTACGAATATTATCATAAAATTTGAATCGTCTTTGTCGGAGCGCGGACATCCTGCCCGCTTTTGTCGGAGCGCGGACATCTTGTCCGCTTTTGAACGCTTCAGAGCATTCACAAAAGTTCAGGTAAAAATCAGCGTCGAATTTTACGAAGCGTTCTTAGATTGCTCGCGCAATCTTTGCGGACAGGATGTCCGCGCTCCCGGTGCTGCCGCCTCTAATCCGATTTTTCGATGGTATATTCGCGCTTTATGTCCGCCGGTTGATTTGGTAAAATATTCAATTGCCCGAACGACGGAATATTTCATCTATGCAAGCAGTAAAAAAAGCCGAAGAAGCAATCGAAGTGCGCGGCGCGCGCGTTCACAATCTTAAAAACATTTCGTTTTCCCTGCCGATAAATAAATTAACGGTTGTAACGGGCGTTTCCGGTTCGGGAAAATCGAGTCTGGCGTTCGATACGCTTTACGCCGAAGGTCAAAGGCGTTATGTCGAATCGCTGTCGGCTTACGCGCGTCAATTTCTTGAACGAATGGACAAGCCGGACGTTGACGAAATCATCGGCATCGCGCCCGCAATCGCCGTTCGCCAGAAAAATTCGACGCGCAATCCGCGCTCGACCGTTGCGACGCAAACCGAGATTTACGATTATCTGCGTCTTTTATACGCTCGAATCGGGCAAACTTTCTGCCGCGTCTGCGGGCGCGAGGTGAAAAAAGATTCGCCCGAATCGGCGGCGACCGACACGCTGGAAAAGCTGGAAAAAGGCACGCGCTTTTACGTCGTGTTTCCAGCCGAAGACGCGAACGCGCCGAAGACGAAAAATCAAAATCCGACGGCGCATTTGATGAGTCTTCTGGGACACGGTTTTTCGCGGCTTTTGCGAAACGGCGAAACGATTGATTTGCAAAAGCCGGAAGATTATAAATTTAAGGATTTTGAAAACACATACATTTTAATCGACCGTTTGAAAGCCGACGCCGACATTAAACAGCGGCTTGTCGAATCGCTCGAAACCTGTTTTCGTGAAAACGGTTCAGCCGTAATTTTAACCGCCGAAGACAAACCGCAAACCTTAAATTTCTCCGAAAAATTCGTCTGCAAATACGACGGGACGGTTTACGAAGAACCCGAACCGCGCCTTTTCAGTTTCAATTCGCCGACGGGAGCGTGTCCGGTTTGTCAGGGTTTCGGCAACACGACGGGCGTCGATTTTAATCTTGTCGTGCCGAATCCGCTTCTTTCGTTAAAGGAAGGCGCTGTCGAACCGTTCACCAAACCGTCGCACGATTGGGCAAACAAGGAATTGCTGCGCTTTGCGCGAAATTCAGATATTCCGCTCGATGTTCCATTCACCGATTTAACCGACTTTCAAAAGAAAGCGATTTTTGAAGGCGCTCCCGGCTGGCGCGGCGTTCGCGGTTTTTTCAAATGGATGGAGACGAAAAAATACAAGCTCCACGTTCGCGTGTTTCTGGCAAAATATCGCGGTTACGCGCTTTGTCCCGAGTGCGGCGGCGCGAGACTGCGGCAGGAAGCGCGGGACGTAAAAATCGACGGAAATAATTTACCCGAAATCGTCGCGCTGTCGATAAAAGACGCCGTTAAATTTTTCGATAACCTGAAACTTTCCGAAGAACGCGCCAATATCGCCGAAAAACTTTTGTTGGAAATAGAACGACGCTTGAAATTTCTCGTCGAAGTCGGACTCGATTATTTGACGCTCGACCGTCTGGCATCGACTTTATCGGGCGGCGAAGCGCAGCGAATTCAATTGGCGACAAATCTCGGCTCGTCGCTCGTCGGCGCGCTTTATGTTCTGGACGAACCTTCAATCGGTTTGCATCCGCGTGATAATACAAGGCTTGTGCGGATTTTGGAAAATCTCCGCGACATCGGAAACACGGTTCTTGTTGTCGAACACGACGAGGAAATGATGCGCTCCGCCGACCATATTATCGACATCGGAATTCACGCGGGCGAACTCGGCGGAAACCTTGTCTACGCGGGCGATTTTCTCGGCTTGATTCAGGACGGTGTTTCTCTGACGGCGAAATATCTGCGCGGCGACGCCGAAATCAAAGTTCCGGGCAAGCGTAGAGAATTGAATCCAAAGCGAAAACTCGAAATTGTCGGCGCGCGCGAAAATAATTTGAAAAACGTTTCGGTCGATGTTCCGCTCGATTTGCTCGTCTGCGTAACGGGCGTTTCCGGTTCGGGAAAATCGACTCTGATTCACGAAATCATTTACGCCGGAATCAAGAAAAAACGCGGCGAATGGCAGGGACACGTCGGGCTTTTTAAGGAAATAAAAGGCGCGGATTTGATTGACGATGTGATTTTAGTTGACCAATCGCCAATCGGCAGAACGCCGCGCTCGAATCCGGTAACTTATATCAAAGCCTACGACGCGATACGCGAAGTTTTCGCGGCGACGAACGGCGCGAAATCAAAAGGTTTTACGGCGTCGCATTTCTCGTTCAATGTTCCCGGCGGACGGTGTGAGGCGTGTCAGGGCAGCGGAACGGTAACGGTCGAGATGCAGTTTCTGGCTGATGTCGAGCTAACCTGCGAAGACTGTCGCGGAACGCGCTTTCGAGATGAAATTTTAGACGTGAAATACAAAGGCAAAAATATCGCGGAAGTTTTGCAGTTGACCGTGCGCGAAGCGATTTTGTTTTTCAAAGACGTTAATAAACTCGTCAATAAACTAAAGGTTCTCGAAGAAGTCGGACTCGAATATCTGCGGCTCGGACAATCGGCGACAACGCTTTCGGGCGGCGAAGCGCAAAGAGTAAAACTCGCGGCGCATCTCGCGCAAAAAACCAAATCGAAAACGCTTTTTATCTTTGACGAACCGACGACCGGACTGCATTTCGACGATATAAATAAACTGCTCGCCGCCTTTCGCGCTCTGATTGACAACGGCGGCAGTCTGCTGGTTATCGAACACAATCTCGACGTGATAAAAACCGCCGATTACGTCATCGATTTAGGACCCGAAGGCGGAACGGGCGGCGGCGAAATCGTCGCCGCCGGAACGCCCGAAGAAATTATGAAAGTCAAAAAATCGCACACGGGCAAATATCTGAAACAGGTTTTGCCTTAAAAACAATTGAATATATAAATGCCGAACAGTAGTCGAAATTGATGTTGAAAGTAAAGCGTTTTCCCTTTAAATAATTTTTATTTCGACTAAAACTGCATAATTTTATTGACAAACAAACCGCAACTTTCTAAGCTATATAAACCTCACCGGCTTTTCAGAAAAGTTCAACTCGTCCTGAATCTACTCGTTAGCGTTCGGGAATATAAACTAAATCCTTACAATAACAATGAAGATAACCGAAGCGAGAAGAAAGATTTTGTTTGCCGAAGACGACGACGCGATGCGGCGATTTGTCGAAATCGTTTTGCGAAAGGAAAACTACGAAGTAACAGCGGCTGAAGACGGTTTGAAGGCAATGCAAATCGCTTTGACAAACGATTTCGACGCAATCGTCGCCGATGCCGTGATGCCGAATATGACCGGATTCGATTTGTGCCGGGTTATTCGTCAAAACGCGGACAAAAAAGATACGCCTTTTATAATCTTAAGCGGTCTCGAACAAGACACAAGCGGTGAGGCAGAAAATTGTCTTGCCGACGTTTATCTGCTGAAAGACGAAAATCTTAAAGAAAATCTGGCGAAAACTCTGGGAGATATTTTCAATAATCAAACGCGGAAAAGCGGCGAGTGAGTGGTTCACTCGCCGCTTTTCATTTTCCGTTAAATTAACTCTTTGCGCTCATCGCTCCATCCATAATTGAATCGAGCGGCGTATATTCAAGGTTTTGGTCAATGGCAACCGCTTCGTAAGTCAATTTTCCGGCGTAAGTATTGACGCCTTCTTTTAAACCGGCGTCTTCGCCGATTGCGCGCTCAAATCCTTTATTAGCCAAATCAAGCGCATACGGCAAAGTCGCGTTGGTCAACGCGAACGTCGATGTGCGCGGAACAGCGCCCGGCATATTTGCCACGCAGTAGTGCAGAACGCCTTCTTCGTAATAAGTCGGATTCGAGTGAGTCGTCGCGTGTGTAGTTTCAAAACAGCCGCCCTGGTCAACCGCAACATCGACCAGAACCGCGCCGGTTGGAATGACTTTGAGCATCTCGCGTGTAATGAGTTTCGGCGCAGCCGCGCCCGGAATCAAGACGCCGCCGATAACCAAGTCGGCGTGCGAAATCGCTTCTTCAATCGCGTAACGGCTCGAAGCCAGAGTTTGAACTTTCGATAAAAAGATGTCGTCCAATTCGCGCAGGCGGTCGAGATTTTTATCGATAATCGTAACGTGCGCGCCCAAGCCGACAGCCATTTTCGCCGCTTCCGTGCCGACGACGCCGCCGCCGAGAATGACGACATTCGCCGCCGGAACGCCCGGAACGCCGCCCAAAAGAATGCCGCGCCCGCCGTTCATTTTCTCCAAGTAAGTCGCGCCGACCTGCACCGCCATACGTCCGGCGACTTCCGACATCGGCGTCAGAAGCGGCAGGCGACCGCGTTTATCGGTAATCGTTTCATACGCGACGCCGGTAACTTTTCTCTCAAGAAGCTGCTTTGTAAGTTCAAATTCCGGCGCGAGATGCAGATATGTAAAAAGCAGCTGATTTTCGCGCATTCGCGGATATTCGGGCGCGACCGGCTCTTTGACTTTGACAATCATATCGCCCGTCTGCCAGATTTCGTCCGCCGTGTCGAGAATCTGCGCGCCCGCTTTTTCGTAAAGCTCATTGGCAAAACCCGAACCTTCGCCCGCCGATTTTTCGACGTAAACATCGTGTCCCGCGTCGCTCAATGCCTGAACGCCCGCCGGCGTCAAACCGACGCGGTATTCGTTATCTTTTATTTCCTTTGGTAATCCGATTTTCATTTTGTTCTCCAGTAAATAATTATAAAAACTAAATTTCAACTAAATCAATCTGCGCCTTTTGCAGTTTGCCCGAATAATCGACATAGAGCGATTTCCATTCTGTAAAAATGTCTAAAACCTGTGTTCCGGCTTCGCGGTGTCCGTTGCCCGTTCCCTTCGTGCCGCCGAACGGCAGATGGACTTCCGCGCCGATAGTCGCCGAATTGACGTAGCAGATTCCGGTGTATAATTCCTGCATCGCGTAAAACGCCTGATTTACGTCCTGCGTGTAAATCGCCGACGACAAACCGTATTTTACGTCGTTGACGATTTCGATGGCTTCGTCCAGAGTCTCGAACGGAATTACGGACGTTACGGGACCGAAAATTTCTTCCTGCCCGACGCGCATTTTCGGCGCGACATCGGTGAAAACTGTCGGCTCGATAAAATAACCTCTTGCAAAATCGCCGCTTGTTAATTGATTGCCGCCGCACGCGAGCGTCGCTTTATCTTCCGTTTGACCGATTTCGATATAACCGAGAATTTTTTCCAGCGCGGCTTGATTGATAACCGGACCGACTTCCGTTTTTTCATCTAAACCGTTGCCGACTTTTAATTTTTTAACGCGCTCGACTAATTTATCGACGAACTTTTTATAAACTTTTTTGTGAACTACAAGACGACTTGAAGCCGTGCATCTCTGCCCTGAAGTTCCGAACGCGCCCCAGAGCGAACCTTCGACGGCGTTGTCGATGTCGGCGTCGTCCATTATGATAATCGCGTTTTTGCCGCCCATTTCGAGCGACACGATTTTATTTTGGCTGGCGCATTGCCCGGCAATTATTCTGCCTGTATCGGTCGAGCCTGTGAAAGAAATCAAGCGCACATCTTTATGATTGACCAGCGGCGAGCCGACATCCGCGCCGTGTCCGTTGACGAGATTGACGACGCCTTTCGGAATTCCGGCTTCCTCGCACGATTTTATTAAATTGACGGTCGAAAGCGGAACGTCTTCGCCCGATTTGATAACAACCGTATTTCCGCAAATTAAAGCCGGAATCAACTTCCAAGACGGAATCGCCATCGGAAAATTAAACGGCGTAATCAAGCCGCAAATTCCGACCGGCTGACGAACGCACATCGCCGCTTTATTCGGCATCTCCGCCGGAGTCGTAAAACCGTGCAGACGACGACCTTCGCCCGCCGTAAAATACGTGCAGTCAATCGCTTCCTGCACGTCGCCGCCGGTTTCCTTCAAAACCTTGCCCATCTCGCGCGTCATATCGCGTGAAAATTGTTCCTTGTCGCGTTCCAGAATTCGCGCCAGACGAAAAAGAATCTCGCCTCTTTTCGGCGCGGGTGTTCGCCGCCAGCGCGTCGCGGCGTCTTTTGCCGCTTCGACCGCCGCGTTTACATCCGTTCCGTCCGACTTTGGGAAACGCCCGACAATATCGCTTGTGTCAGCCGGATTTATATTGTCGAAATACTCGCCCGATTTCGACGCGACCCATTCGCCGCCGATGTAATTATGATAAGTTTCCACGTTTGTTTTCGATTTTTTTTCTGCTTGTTTTGCCATAGAGTTAGTCATTTGTCATTCGTCATTTGTCATTCTTTTCCTTCTCGCTCGATTTTAGTTTTAATCCAAAATCCGATTCAACCGGCGAATGACGAATGACGAATGACTAAATTTTATTGAATTGTGAACTGCACGATACGCATCTGCGCGCCGCGCGTGAGCGGGCTGATAATGTGCAGAACAACCGCATCGCCGGTTTTTAATTTTAACGCCGTGTCGTTAAAGGTTTTCAAATCGGTAACGGATATGCGGTTGATACGCTGAATCAAATCGCCTTCACGAAGCGCGTCCGCGCCGTTCGAGGCTTTGACATCGGCGATAAAACTCGCCGGATTGATGGTTTTGACTATAACGCCTTTGCCGCCGCCCTGCGTTCTGTAATTCGGCGCTAACTGCGGTGTCAGTTCCGATAAAGTCAAGCCGAACGGCTCGACCGGATTTTTCTGCGCGTTCAGCGGAAGTTTTTTCGGTTCGTCCGTTTCGCCGATTGTGTTATTTGACGGGCGTTCGCCGAGCTTGATAACGGTTGTTTTGCGTTCTACTTGCGCGCCCGATTCGCGGAAAAAAGTTACATTGACTTCTTTATCGGGCGTGGCGGACGCGACTTTCTGAATTAAATCAGCCGCGTTCTGGACGGTTTCGCCGCCGAAATTAGTGATAATATCGCCGATTTGCAGACCGGCGCGACCGGCGGCGCTCAATTTATCGCGCAATTCGGTGATAATCGCGCCTTTCGCTTCGGGCAGATTATAAACCTTTGCAAACTCGGGCTTTACCGAATCGAGCAGCACGCCCAGGTAACCGCGCCGAACACGTCCGCCCTGCAAAATCTGGCGATAGACGTTTGCCGCTTCGTTCGACGGCAGAGCGAAACCGATGCCGCTCGAATCGCCGGTCGTCGTCGCAATCTGCGAGTTTATGCCGATAACGTCGCCGTTCATATTAACGAGCGGACCGCCGGAATTGCCGCGATTGATTGCCGCGTCGGTTTGGATAAATTTCTGGAAAATCGAAGCGTATGGAGTTTCGCGTCTGGTCTGTGAAACGATTCCGGCTGTTACCGACTGCGCCAGACCGAACGGCGAGCCGATTGCCAGAACCCAATCGCCGACCTGCGCGGCGTCCGAATCGCCGAGCTTGACAAACGCCAAATCTCTGCCCGCGTTGATTTTCAAGACGGCAAGGTCGGTTTCTTCGTCGATGCCTACAACCTTTGCCGAGAATTCTTCGCCCGACTGCAATCGGACGGTTATGCGCGAAGCGTCTTCGACGACGTGATGATTGGTCAGAACATAACCGGATTTATCGACGATAAAACCGCTGCCGACCGCCGCCGACGGGCGCGAAGGCATCTGACGGCGCAGAAAATCCAGAATATCGTCCGATTCTCCGGGCGCGGTTTTGCCTTTGAGGGCAATTTCTGGAACTTTGCCCTTCGTGTCGATATTGACGACGGCAGGCTCGACACGTTTAGCGACTTCGGCGAACGAAGCGGAAAGTCGCTCCGGCGTCGCGGCTAAATCTCTGATTGTTTCGTTATTGGTTTGCGCTCCGGTTAAACCGGCGCTGAAAATAAAACACGCGAGAACAAGCCCCGCGCACCGCAATTGAATTTTAGACGACGATTTCTTTTCTGATTTTAAGACCGGCATTAACGCTTTCTCCACAAAAAACAGGATTTTCGGCTGGCAAAACTTCATCTTTAATTCAAGTATAGCAAAAAGAAGTTTAGGAAATACGAATTACGTGCCGAATCGCTCGGTTGTTTCGATTTCCCGTTCCCGCGCTCGACTTTTCGACGGGAGTTTTCAAAGTGTTTTTATCGCCGCAATCTGTCCATATTATTTGCCCGCAATTCTATTTTTTACTTTTTCGATTGTAATCGTTTCCTGCTCGCCCGTTCGCATATTTTTGAGCGTAACTTTGTTTTCGGCTAACTCGCTTTCGCCCAGAACGCAGACGAATGAAACGCCGATTTGCGCGGCGTATTTAAATTGTTTGCCGAGTTTGTCGGCTTCTGGATAAACGAGAACGCGCAAGCCCTGTTTTCTCAATTGACCGGCAAGTTTCAAACTTTCGCCGATTGTTACTTCGTTCCAAACAGCAACCAAAACGTCCGCCGCGCTTTTCTCAAGCTCCGACGGAAACATTCCGCGCTCCGTCATTACAACCAGAATTCTTTCCAAGCCCAAACTAAAACCGCACGCCGGAATCTGCTGTTTGCCGAACATTCCGATTAAGCCGTCATAACGCCCGCCGCCGCCAAGCGAACCTGCAAAACTAGGATTGTCATCTGTATCAATCGCTTCTATCTCCATAATTGCGCCGGTATAATATGAAAGTCCGCGAGCTAAAGCTACATCAACAAAAATATGTTTGTTATACTCACTGTATTCAAGAATTTGCTGCAAACTTTGAATTCCTTCTAAACCTTCTCTGTGTTTGCCAATAAAGTCGCTGATTATTTTGATTATACTTTCATTGTAAAATTTTCTCTTTTCCTTAGATGTCAAAATTCCATCTACTGAAGAATTGATAAGTTCGGTAGCTTTATCAAAAAAACCGTTCATAAAAATTATTAATTTATCAATACTAGTTGATTCTATGCCGCGATTTATAAGTTCCTCATTAACCTTTTCTATACCAATTTTTTCAACCTTATCAAGTGCGACCAAAGCATCAGTATGTTTACTTAACGGAATACCAGAAGTGTCTAAAATTGCCGTTAGAATTTTTCTGTGATTTGTGTGAATAAGAAAATCATCAAATCCTAATTTCTGCAAAATCTCGCTCACGGCAGAAATTAATTCCGCTTCGACAATCATTGAGCTTGAGCCGATTGCGTCAACGTCGCACTGGTAAAATTCGCGGAAACGCCCGCGCGCCGGACGGTCGGCGCGCCAGACGGGTTGGATTTGGTAGCGTTTGAAAAAGCGCGGCAAATCGTTTTTGTGCTGCGCGACGACGCGAGCGAGCGGCACGGTCAAATCGTAGCGCAGAGCTAAATCGGCTAATTCCTTATCATTAACATCGAGCTTTTCGCCACGCTTTAAGATTTTGAAGATTAGCTGATTGCCTTCTTCGCCGTATTTGCCCGTTAAAGTTTCGATGTTTTCGACCGCCGGAGTTTCGAGCGGCTCGAAGCCGTAGCTTTCGTAGACTTCTTTAATAATATTGATGACGTAATCGCGCTTGCGAACATCTGCGGGCAGAAAATCGCGCATTCCGCGCGCCGGTTGAGTCTTATTCATAAAATTAAAAAGTGTAAAAGTGAAAAGGTGAAAGAGTGGAAAAGCAATCTGCCTTTCATTGCCGTGACTTTTTCACCTTTTCACTTTTACACTTTTCTACTCATTTTTTCCACAAAAACGAATAATTAACGTAAAAAACATTGGCGTTAAAGCCCGGATTATTTATCTTGCCGTTGATGTTGCCGTTCGAGATGTGGAAATATTTGTAGCCGACGTTGACGGCGCGCTTTGCAGAGAGCATATACATCACGCCGCCGCCGAAATCGCCGGTTAATTGAAAAAGCGTACTGCGCTGGACGGGAACGGCTTTGTTTGTAACCATTATGCCCGAGCCCGTTTGGGCGTAAGGTTTTAAGCGATTTTTAGCGAGAAAAATAAACTTGAAGTTGACCGGCTGAAAACCCGTGCCGTAAGTTGTCTCGCGCTTTGTCGGCGCGATGTTCGGCGTAGCGATTGGCGAAACATAATCGGTATTGACGACTTCGTTTTTCGTAAAAATCGCCAGCGGCGTCGCGCCGAACATATATTGATACGAGACGTTTTTTTTCGTGCCGATAACGCGCGCGAACCGGACGGTGAACAGATGCAGATGCCGCCCGTAAACGTCGAATTCTTTCGGACCGGCGAAATTGCTCGGATTAAACGGCGAAATACCGTATTCGAGCTGCAATTCCTTTGTGCCGCGCTTTAATAAATAAGTTTCGTCCGGCGCGATTTCCTTTTCGTCGCCGCTTGCCGAAATGACGGTCGTTTTGTCCGGCAGAAGTGTTTTGTCTTTAACTGCGTTCTGCGCGAAAACCGGAATGCCGAATGCAAGACAAACGGAAAACCAATAAAAGAGCCTCAAAACTTTTTTCATTCCCTTTGTTCGTCTGTAAAAATCGGCGGGAATAAAAAATAAATTTATTCCGCTTCATTAAAATATATTTATTTTCCTCTCTGAAAATACACTCCGCCGTAGACCATATTTGTATTATAGCCAACATTTAACGGCGCGGTGTAGCCGTTTGAGAGGTGATGATATTTGTAGCCGATAAAATAGCTTTTACTTTCCGAAGTGCGAATTTCGAGACCTGCGCCGAATTCCGGCATCAGTTGAAAACAATTGCCGATTTTGTCGGGTTGAAGCGGTGAACGGTTGTCGGGAAATTTCTTGTTAAAGACGGCGACGCCGAAGCCGCCGGCGATATACGGCTGATATTTTTTGCTGTTGCGCCAGTTAAACTGCAAGCCGACGGGCGTAAAACCGACGCCGAAAACGGTTTTGCGGTCGCCGATAACGGTCGTCGTCGGCGGCGTAACCTGTATCGGGCGGCGCTCGCGGTAATTGACGATAATGAGCGGGTCGAAATCTATATAATATCTAAGGCGATGTCTCTCGTTATTTTTCGTCGTCCACGCGTAGCGCAAGCCGAACAATACGACGGGCGCTTTCTGCGATTCGCCTCTTAAATCTTTATGAAAGGTAAAAGAACCGGCGTATATGCCGAATTCACGGTTGCTTCCGCCGCTTTGTTTTTTGTATTTATCAATGGTTTCGGTTTTTACGGGCGAAGAAAAATTGTTTTTATTAAGCTCAATTTTATTTGCGCGCGTCGGAAATTTCGCCGACTGCGCCGCAAAATCAATTTCCTTTTCCGCGTTTTTTGCCGAATTATCGGCGCCGCCGTTCGACGATTGCTGCGCCTGCGCTAACGTAAAACCGAAAAATATAATAATAAGCCAGAGCGTTACGCTCCGGCTCGGATTGGAGATATTCATTTTAATTTTTAATATTTGCTGAACCTTGTTTATAAATTTTTGAAAGCTCTCTGTAATTTTGCCAGAACCGTTTGAGGCTGTAAATCTCATCAGCCGTTAAATCGCGCTTAACCCGCGCCGGACTGCCCATAACGAGCGAGCCGGGCGGAACGAGCGTGTTCGGCGTCAGAAGCGAACCGGCGGCGACCAGCGAATCGCGTCCGACGCGCGCGCCGTCGAGAATAATTGCGCCGATGCCGATAAGAGAGCCGGTTTCGATATGACAGCCGTGCAGCGTAACACGATGACCGAGCGTAACTTCGTCTTCCAGAACGGTCGGATGAGTTTTCGAGGAAACGTGTATAACGCTGGCGTCCTGAATGTTCGTGCGCGCGCCGATTTTTATATAATTTACGTCGCCGCGCACAACCGAATTAAACCAGACGCTCGAATCTTCGCCGATTTCCACGTCGCCGATAACCGTCGCATTGTCGGCGATAAAAGCGCTCGCGTGAATTTTCGGCGCGGTGTCTTGAAAATTTGTAATCATCTAATAAGTTACCGGTCGATTATTAAATCTGACCGGCGGAAATCTATAATCGGCAGTTTGTCCGAAATGAGTAAAAGCAACGCCGATTATAAGCGGTATGAAACGACAAATTCAATCGCACGCCCCGACTTTCTCTTTTCGCGTAATTCGTGGCAAAATCTTTTATTATCAAAATTTATAGTCCAAACAAGCGAGATAAATGCCAAAGAATCCAAAAATTTTAGCTTTCGCGGGCAGTCTCCGCGAAAAATCATACAATAAACGAGTTTTAAAGGTAGCCGTCGAAGGCGCGAGAAACGCGGGTGCGGAAGTTACTTATATCGATTTGAAAGATTATCCGATGCCGATTTACAACTCGGATTTACAGGATAATCAAGGCTTTCCGCCAATCGCCGCCGCGCTCCAGCGCCTTCTGCTCGAACACGACGGACTTCTTATCGCCTCGCCCGAATACAACGCGTCATTGCCCGCCGTTCTGAAAAACGCGATTGACTGGACTTCGCGCGCCAACGGCGATTTAAAAACCGGCGACTGTTTCAAAGGCAAAGTCGCCGCGATAATGACCGCATCGCCCGGCGGCTTCGGCGGCATCCGCTGTCTCGGACACCTGCGCGACGTGCTGACGATTCTGCTCGTCAACACGCTGCCTTCGGAAATCGCCGTCGGCAAAGTCGGCGGAATGTTCGACGGCGACGGCAATGATATGACAAATATCACGATGCAGGGCATTTTAGAAGATTTGGGCAAATCACTGGCAGATATGCTCCGCCGAACGCACGGCGACATCGAAGTCGTCGAAAGCGAAACGTCCGACATAACCAGACGAAATGATTGATTTAAGAAGCGACACGGTTACGAAACCAACCGCGCAGATGCGGCAGGCGATGGCGGAAGCCGAAGTCGGCGACGACGTTTACGGCGAAGACCCGACGGTAAATTTATTGCAGGAACGCGCCGCCGAAATTTTTCAAAAAGAAGCCGCGCTGTTTGTGCCGACCGGCTCGATGGGCAATCAAATTGCCGTTAAAATCCACACCAAACCCGGACAGGAAGTCGTCATCGAGGAGCGCGGGCATATTTTTAATTACGAAATGGGCGCGATGGCGGCGGTTTCGGGAACTCTGGCGCGTCCCGTAAAATCGGCGGACGGCAGCGGCATTTTGAATTGGGCGGAAATATTCGGCGCGATTCACGCCGACGACGCGCCCTATTACGTTTCGCGCACGGGTTTAATCGCGCTGGAGAATTCGCACAATCTCGCGGGCGGAACGGTTTTATCGAAAGAGCGAACCGACGAAATCTGCGCTCAATCGCACGCCCTTAATATTCCCGTTCATCTCGACGGCGCGCGGATTTTCAACGCCGCCGTCGCTCAAAACGAAACCGTCGCCGATTTAACAAACGCGGTCGATTCGGTGCAGTTCTGCCTCTCGAAAGGCTTGGGCGCGCCCGTCGGTTCGATGATTTTGGGAACGAAAGATTTTATCGACGAAGCCAGAACGTGGCGCAAGCTGCTCGGCGGCGGAATGCGGCAGGTCGGAGTTCTGGCGGCAGCTGGCTTGATTGCTCTGGAAGAATCGCCGAAAACTCTGCACATCGACCACGAAAACGCGAAAAGATTAGCCGAAGGCGTCGCAAACCTGCGCGGAGTTTCGATTGATACCGGTCGCGTCGTTACAAATATCGTGATTTTCGATGTTGCGGAAGCAAATTTTTCAGCCGCCGAAATCTGCGCGAAACTAAAAGAACACGAAATTTTAGCGTCGCCGTTCGGCAATTCGATAAGAATGGTTACGCATTACGACGTTTCAAAAAAAGATGTTGAATCGACGCTCGCAGCGATGCAGGAAATTGTCAAATGAGTTATAAAACCAACTGCGTCAAAATCAGGTTAAAGCCGAATTCGATTGAAAAAGTTCGTGAATGGGCGAAAGTTATTAACGAGAGAAAAGACGAAGCGCTGGCGACTTTGCGCGATGAAAGCGTTATTTTGGAATGCGCCTTTCTTGACCGAACCGACGACGGCGATTATTTGATTTATATAATGAAAGCCGAAAGTTTCGAGAAAGCGAAAGAATCCGTGCAAAATTCAGTTCACGAAATCGACGAATTTCATCGGCAATTCAAACGCGAAACGTGGGAAGACGGCGAAAAACTTGAGCTTCTCATTGATTTAGAAAATTTTCCTGAAATAAATTCAGTAGTTCCAAGTCAAAATCTACTGACTACCGACAACTAATGATAATCGCCATTGACGGACCTTCGGGCGCGGGGAAATCGACGCTCGGCAAAATGCTGGCTAAAGAATTGGGGCTGCTGTATCTCGACACGGGCGCGATGTATCGGGCGGTCGGGCTGGCGGTTTTAGAGAGCGGAACGAGCATCGAAGACGCCGCCAAAATCGCCGCGATTGCCGAAAGCGCGAAAATCGAACTGGTCGGCGAGCCGGAAAATCAACGGGTTTTTTTGGGCGGACGCGATGTGTCAATTGATATTCGCACGAACGAAATCGGGCAGACAGCTTCGATTGTTTCGACGATTTCCAGCGTTCGCAAAATTCTCGTCGAACATCAAAGAACGCTCGGCGAATCGGCGCGAAACGGTGCGGTTCTCGACGGGCGCGATATTGGGACGGTTGTTTTTCCGCAAGCGGACGCGAAATTTTTTCTGACGGCGAAGCCCGAAGCCAGAGCGCGGCGGCGTTTTGAAGAAGATTTGGGAAAAGGTCGGGCGACGACTTACGTGCAAACTTTGGAAGAAATAAACCAGCGCGACAAACGCGATGTTTCACGCGCCGATTCGCCGTTGACAATTAGCGAAGATGCAGTTGTCATCGACACCAGCGAGCTTGATTTGACGGAAGTTTTTGAACAAATGATGAGCGTCGTGCGTGAAAGCGCAAAGGCGAAATATGAAACTTCTTAAATTTACATTCAAAAATGAAGCGAATTGGATTTTATTATTCGGGCTTTTTCCATTGTTGTTCGCTTTTATCTTTACAATCGTTCTATTATTTTTCCCGCGAATTTGACTTAAAATCGCGCAGTCGTTAAGATTTCTATTCGTTCTTTTTATGCTCTCGTAGCTCAGTTGGATAGAGCAACAGCCTTCTAAGCTGTGGGTCGCACGTTCAAGTCGTGCCGGGGGCATTTCCACTTTTGGATTTTCGATTTTGGATTTCGGATTGCCGGAATCCAACGTGTCGAACATCCGCAAACTTCCATTCCATTGAGTAAAATTAAAAACATTTTTATCAACCCGCTTGCGGAAATGTTGATTGTTTTACTCTGCGCGCTCGCCGTCGAATGGGCGATTCTTCCCTTTACAAAAAATCCTTTTGCTATTGCGCTTCCCGTTTGTATTACGGTCGGCGTCATTTTTTTTTCGTATCGCAGAAATCACGAAACATTAAAGGAAATAGGCTATCGCGTCGATAATTTCGTCGCCTGCTGGCGGATTTTAATTTTGCCGATGCTGGCGTTTTTTATCTTTTTAACCTTGCTCGGCTGGAGTCTGGGCAGTCTGCGGTTAAATGATTTTTTCAGTCAGGCGTTTTTTAGAAAATATGTCTGGCTCTTTGTCTGGGGTTTGATTCAGCAGCACGCGCTTCAGGCATTTTTTAACCGGCGTTTGCAGGAAGTTTGGGGCAAAGGTTATTTGAGCGTTTTGGCGGCGGCTTCGATTTTCGCATTACTGCATCTGCCGAATTTGTGGCTGACGCTGGCGACGCTTTTCGGCGGTCTGATGTGGGCGGCGGTCTACCAGAGAGTGCCGAATCTGCTTGCGCTGGCGCTCTCGCACGGCGTTATGTCGGGCGTTCTGGTGCTGACGATGCCGCCCGCCGCGCTTCACGGAATGCGCGTCGGGTATAATTATTTTCGATTGTAAAACCGTTTAATGTTTCAATAAAAAATTGCGGTTTTTCATTCTTAAGCACGGCAAATAAATATTCAATCCGTAAAGTCCGACTTGAACAAAACTTCTTTTTTCTGTAATAATTGAAAACTTCGACAAGGTGTTATTTTCACTTCTGAAGAATTTTACGGCGGCTATAGTTCAGTTGGTTAGAACGCTCGATTGTGGTTCGAGAGGTGGTGGGTTCGAGACCCACTAGCCGCCCCATTTATTTTTCCTCTTTAAATCTTTTTCTAAAAAGCCGGATTATTTTTCGTTTTACTTTATAATCGGAAAAAGTTCCGAAGTTCAGCAAAACCACTTTTTTCTTTAAAATCGTCCGTTTGCCGGAAAATCTTGCGCCCTGTCGAAAACCGCCGCAGATTTTTCAAAAGCAATCGCGTGTGAGGTTTGTTTTTATGTCAGGCAAAAAAATTCTTTATTGTTTCGGACTGATTTTTATCTTTTCGGCGCGGCTGGCTTTTGCGCAGAATTACGCGAGCGGCGAGCTGCTCGTTAAATATAAAAACGGTACGGCGTCGAAGGCTGCGCTTGAATTAAGCGGGAGAACCGGCGGAAAAGTCGTCGAGGAATTTGCCGACCTGCAATGGCAGCGCGTGAAGATTCCCGCCGGTTTATCTCTGAACGAAGCGGCGAAACTTTACAAATCAAACCGCGAAGTCGAAACGGTTCAGCCGAATTTTTATTATCATTTGCTAAATACGCCGGACGACACGCGCGTTTCCGAACTTTACGGAATGCGGAAGATTTCCGCTTTTTCGGCGTGGGATTTATCGACGGGCAGCGCGGCGGTCGTCGTCGCCAATATCGACAGCGGCGTTAAATACACGCACGAAGATTTGGCGGCGAATATGTGGCGCAACTCCGGCGAGATTCCGGGAAACAACACCGATGACGACGGTAACGGTTTTATAGACGATTATTACGGATGGGATTTTTTCTATAACGACGCCGACCCGATGGACGAAAACGGACACGGCACGCACACTTCGGGGACAATCGGCGCGGTCGGCAATAATTCTCTGGGCGTCGCCGGTGTCAATTGGAATGTGCGGATAATGGCGATAAAAATCTACAGTCCGAACGGCGGCGACACGACTTCGGCGATGCTGATAAACGCCTATAATTATATTCGGATGATGAAGAATCGCGGCGTCAACATTCGCGTTACCAATAATTCCTACGGCGGCTGCAACGAAGCGTGCGGCTACGACCAGGCGACGAAAGACGCGATTGACGCGCTCGGAAACGTCGGAATTTTGCAGGTTTTCGCCGCCGGAAACAATAATCAGAACATCGAAACCGCGCCGTTTTATCCGGCAAGTTATAATTCGCCGGGTATTCTGTCGGTCGCCGCTTCGGACAGAGACGACAATCGCGCCGGTTTTTCAAATTACGGCGCGGCGAGCGTTGACCTTGCCGCGCCGGGCGTCGGTATTTTAAGCACGGTTATGAATTCGGCAAATTACGGCAGTTTAAGCGGCACGTCGATGGCGACGCCGCACGCCGCCGGTTCAGCCGCGCTGCTGGCTTCGTATAATCCGAATCTTTCAGCCGCCTCATTAAAAGCAACTTTGATGAACACGGTCGACGCGCTTCCGCAGTGGAGCGGCGCGGTTAAAACCGGCGGCAGATTAAACGTCGCGCGAGCTTTGCAGAATCAAACCGTTTGCAGTTTCACGCTCGATAAAAATTCTCAACACAGTTTTTCCGAAGGCGGCGCTTTCAGTTTCGGCGTAACCGCGCCGCAAAATTGCGATTACACGGCGACCACCGCCGGCGGCGAAAACTGGATTCACGTTACCGGCGGAAATGTCGGCAGCGGCAGCGGAACGGTTACTTTTAACGTCGATAAAAACTCAAATCTTCCGCGCGGCGGCACGATAAGCGTTGCCGGACAAACATTTTCAATCACTCAATCGGGAAATGAAGTTTCCGCGCGTCGCGGCTATCTGGATTTTAACGGCGACGGGCGCACGGATTTTACGGCGATTCAGAAAACCGATTCCGGTAATATGCTGTGGCACAATTATTTGAGTTCGCAAGGCTATTCGACCGTTACTTTCGGACTTTTTGAAGATGACATCGCCGTTCCCGCCCGTTTCGATGCCGATTTAAAGGACGACATCGCCGTCTGGCGCAACTCGACCGGCGTATTTTATGTTTTAAACAGTCAGGACGGCACATTTCAAATTGTAAAATTCGGAACGGCGGGCGACAATCCGGCGGTTACACAGGATTTCGACGGCGACGGACGAGCCGATTTCGCTGTTACGCGGCGAGAAAAAGGAAAGCTCATCTGGTATATTCTCGGTTCGACGAGCGGTTTGAGAATCGTTCACTTCGGACTCGAAACCGATAAACCGGCGCGTGGCGATTTCGACGGCGACGGCAAGGCGGATTTAGCCGTCTACAGACCTTCGGAAGGCGTCTGGTACATCCAAAAAAGCCTGGACGGTTTCGCCGCCTTCAGATTCGGTTTAAGCGAAGACAAAATCGTTGCCGCCGACTACGACGGCGACGGCAAAACCGATGTCGCCGTCTGGCGTCCGGCGGACGGCGTTTGGTATTACCTGAAAAGCTCGGACGGCGGTTTTCAGACGATAAAATTCGGTATGACCGGCGATTTGCCGACGCCCGGCGACTACGACGGCGACGGCAGAACGGATTTTTCCGTCTGGCGACCGAACGCGGCGGCGAACGAATCGGGAATGTTTTACGTCTATTCGGTTTCGACCGGCTTTTCGACGTTCGGCTGGGGAAATTCGACAATGAAAATTCCCGCCGCGACGCTTCAAAACCCGTAAAAGAATTCGTATTTGCCGAAACGAAACGAACCATTTCAAAAGCGGCGGCGTCTAACGCTTCGCAATTTCGGAAAATAAACGGTGAACGGCTTTTACCGACATTACAACTGATAATGCGGAGATTCTCTTGCATTGGCGAAGTTTTAAGTAGTATATTTTACTATTCTCAACCATTTCGCGTAGCAACGCTTTCAAAAATATCGAGAAGTTTTTTAAGAAGGACTATATTTAAATGAATAAAAATTTGACTGGAAGCGGCAAAATCAGTGTATTTTTTGCCTGTTTATTACTTTTGGCTGTTTCGGTTTCCGCGCAGATAAGTTTGCGCACCGCCCTCGATACGGATAAAGACGGCAAAGCCGATTTGTCGATATTCCGACCCGAAGACGGCATCTGGTATATTCTGAAAAGCGCCGGCGGTTTCACGTTTCAGCCGTTCGGCATTGCCAACGAAGATTTTCCGACGCCGGGCGATTACGACGGCGACGGCAAAGGCGATATTTCGGTCTATCGCGACACCGAAGGCAACTGGTATCGATTAAACAGCTCGAACGGAACTTATACCGTCATTAAATTCGGGCTGCCGAACGATGAACCGATTGCGCGCGATTACGACGGCGACGGCAAAACCGACCTCGCCGTAG
>JAABUN010001553.1_pt1 | contig 49502 bp, 39 predicted proteins | sample 5559311 | NCBI WGS metagenome assembly JAABUN01 (sample SAMN10711877, study PRJNA513370) | rock metagenome | isolation source: Antarctica rocks | place: Antarctica: Victoria Land, Siegfried Peak sud
GGCCCTCCGCCTCAAGGCGGCGCTCCTCTTCCGTCCCGGCACCGTCGTCACCAGCGTGCCCTATCATCTCCATCGCGGGCCGGACGAGCGCGACCGGGCGATCGGCGAGGGATAGGATCACCCGCCCGACCCCGCCCGCTACCCCGCGAAGACGATGCAGCTCGGGCTGCCGCTCGCGATGATCTGCCCGGTCGGGTGGAGCCGCCCGGTATCGGCATCGACGCGAAACGTGACGATCGTGTCGCTGTCCTGGTTCGCGGCGTAGAGGAACGTGCCGGACGGATCGAGGCCGAAGAAGCGCGGCGTCCGCCCCTCTGTCGGTTCCCAACCGACCGCGCTGAGCGCGCCATCGTCCGCGCCGACTGCGAAGATGCCGATGCTGTCATGCCCGCGATTCGAGGCGTAGACGAAGCGCCCATCCGGGGCCACCGCGATCTCGGAGCCGGTGTTCTTCCCGGCCCAGCCCCCCGGCAGCGACGAGACGGACCCGAGCGGTGCCAGCGTGCCCGCCTCGGCGTCATAGCGGTAAGCCGTGACGGTCGAGTCGAGTTCGTTGATCACGTAGGCGTAGGGCGCGGCGGGCGCGAACGCGAGGTGGCGCGGCCCCGCGCCGCGCGCGGTGTCCACGCCGGGCGGCTCGTTCGGCACGATCATCCCCGCCTCCGCGCCGACGCGGAAGACGAAGAGCCGGTCGAGCCCTTTGTCCGGGATGACCACGAAGCGCCCCGCCGGATCGAACGGGCTGTGGTGCGGGTGCGGGCGATCTTGCTCCTGCGGGTCCGGCCCCGGCGTGCCGCTGAGCGGCAGCACGCTGCCGGGCGATCCGAGGCGACCATCGGCCCCCACCGGCAGCGCCGTGACCGTGCCGCCGGTGTAGTTGGCGACGACCAGCGTGCGCCCGTCGGGCGTCAGGTCGAGGTGGACCGGGTTCGTCCCGCCGCACGGCTGGCGATCGAGGAAGGTCAGCGTCCCGTCCTCCTCGCGCGCGAAGGCGCTGACCTCGTCCCCACCACCGCCATGCACGGCGTAGAGATAATCACCGCTCGGATGCAGCGCGAGGAATGCCGGGTTCGGATCCGCCTCGACCACACCGACCCCGAGCCACGTCCCGCTCGCCTCGTCCATCCGAAAGATCGCGATCCCCGCTCCGCGCCCGCCGCGATCGGGCGCGGTGTAACAACCGACGTAGGCGTACATGTTGCCTCCCACTCAGAAACGGACCAGATCGGCCACGCGGACCGGCAGGCCGGTCTGCATCGCGCGATTGGCGGCGATGCCGGTCAGGATCGAGCGCACGCCGTCGAGCGGCCCCGCCGCACGATGCAGCGGGTCGGGCTGGCGCTCCGACTCGAAGAGGTCCGCCAGAAGGCGCACATCGCCGCCGCCGTGCCCGCCCTGCCCCGTCTCGTAGGGGACCGCCACCGGCTTCCCCCAGAGCGGCTGCACGATGATCTCCGGGCGCGCGGTCTCGCGGATCGGCTCGCCGCCGCGCAACTCGGGCATGTTGAAGTCGTCGCGCGCGCCGCTGACGTAGGGACTCTCCTCGACCTCCAGATCGAGCCGCCCCTTGGTGCCGTTGAAGGCGACCCGGAACCCCTCGCGCGGGGAGTAGGCGGTGAGGTGGTAGGACATCGTCACGCCATTCTCGTAGCGGACGAGGACCGCCATATCGTCCTCGATCGAGATGCCACTGCCGAAGACCGACTGATCGCGGTGGTAGCCGTCCTCGTGCTCCGCTTCGAGATAGAGGCCCTTCAGACGCTCGCTCCCCGCCAGATCAATCGCGAATGGGTCGGCGGCGGCGAGCGCGCTGCCGTACGCCCGCTCGTAGAAGCGCGTGACGCCGCGCTCCTCCGCGTTCTCGCGCCCGTAGAATGTCAGGTCGCCGAACGCGAAGACGGTCTCCGGCCCGGAGTCGAGCCACCAGTTGACGAGATCGAAGTGGTGCGTCGCCTTGTGGACCATCAACCCGCCGGAATTGCGCTTGTCGCGGTGCCAGCGGCGGAAATAATCGGCCCCGTGCTGCGTGTCGAGCAGCCACTCGAAGTGGACCGAGATGACCTTGCCGATCGCCCCGCTCTGTAGCAACTCCTTGACCTTGCTGGCGCGCGGCGCGTAGCGATAGTTGAAGGTGACGGCGAGCTTACGACCGGTGCGCCGCTGCGTATCGATGATTGCCTGGCACTTCTCCGCGTCCACGGTCAGCGGCTTCTCGGTGATCACGTCGCAGCCCGCCTCCATCGCCGCGATGATGTAGCGGTGGTGCGTCCGATCCATCGAGGTGACGATGATCGTCTCCACGCGGCGCTCGGCCACCATCCGCCCGAACTCTTCCGGCTTGTAGGTCGGGATCGGCGTCAGGCCGTAGCGCTCGGCGGCGATGTGGTTGTAGTAGTCCATCCGCGTCTGGTTCTGATCGCAGAAGCCGACGACCTCGGCGTGATCGTTGTAATCCTCCCAGAGCGCGGTGCTGTACATCGCCGACCGCGCCCCGAGGCCGACGATCGCGTAGCGCGTCCGTTCCGTCACCGTCTCCACCCTATCCGACCGCGCAACAAGCGCGCCCCACCGTCCGGCGCGGTACCCATCAACCCCGGTCCCGGGCGGGTCGGCGGGTGGCACATCCCCGCGCCGCCCGCCACCGCTACCTCACGCCTCGACCTGTGCGGCGAAGCGCTCCGCGTCGTCCTCCGGCTCGTAGCCGAGTTGCTCCTGCGTCGGCCCGATGTCCCAGTAGCGCCGGGTGTTGCCGGAGATCGCGTAGAAGATCCCCCAGGTCAGCGGCGTCTCGACCCCGCGCCAGATCAGTTGCGCCATGTCGCGCGGCGAGAGCCAGGTGCTGAGATTGCGGACGTTCTTCGGCTCCGGCAGCCAGGAGCCGATCCGCAGGCAGATCACTTCCAGGCCGTGCTCGTCCACGTAGAAGCGGGACAGCGCCTCGCCGAACGCCTTGGACGCGCCGTAGAAGCCGTCCGGGCGCACCGGCATGTCCGGGTAGCAGGGGCGCCCCTTGATCTCGTTGTAGCCGGTGACGTGGTTGGTGGTCGCGAAGACCATCCGTTCGACGCCCTCCTCGCGCATCGCCTCCAGCACGGTATAGATGCCGACGATGTTGTTGTGGAGCGCGTCTTCCCACGGCGTGCTCACCGCCGATGACGCGGCGAGATGGATCACCGCGTCGACCCCGCGCACCGCCGCGCGCATCGAGTCGATATCGCCGATCTCGGCCTGGACGATCTCTTCCCCCCCACGCGCCGGACCGACCGGCGTGCCGCCCGGACGTTCCTGCAAGCGCAGGGCATAGCGATCCTTCAGCAGATCGCGCAGCGAGACGCCGATCGTGCCGCTCGCCCCGGTGATCAGTACCTTCTTCATCTTCCCCCCAACACACAACGTTATCGCCCCAGGACGCGACTATAGCACAGCCCTGCTGGCGCTGAGTGACACGTAGATCGTGGGTCGTGGGTCGTGGGTCGTGGGCATCTTCGCTACTGACGCCGCCACCTCACGGGAAGGCGAAGCGCCCCGGAGTAGGGTGCCCCCGGCGCTGCTCGCGCCGGGGGCGATGATGGACAGCGACGCCATCCAGGGCGCGACCACCGTCGGGCGGTAGCATCTTTCGTGGTATCGCTCAGGCCAGCCAGGTGGCGGGCTCGTAGAGGGCCGAGCGCAAGGTCGCCCACAGCGTGAAATACTGCGCCCACGGATCGTCGCCGGGCACCCCGATGGCCAGCGGGCCGCGACGTTCGATCCCGGTGGCCCGGCGCAGTATCGCCGATAGCGCCGCATGGCGCGTCGCCGCGAATCAGCGCGTCAGCCGCCTACAGGCTGGCACTGGAATTGCTCCTATGCGGCCTGGTACGTGTGAGCATCGCATACGCTCGGGGAGATGGGTCGGGTGGCACAAACAGAGCAGTTCGACGAGTATGCCGATTCGGCCAAGGCCGCCGGTCTCCGCTACAGCAGCGATGACCGTCCGGGGACCACCCGGCGCAAGCAAGGCGATGGCTTCGCCTATTTCGACCCGCACGGGCAGCCGATAACCGATGCGCGCACAGTGAAGCGCATCGATGCCCTCCGCATCCCGCCCGCCTACACCGACGTCTGGATCGCGACCGATCCGCGCGGCCACTTGCAGGCGACCGGGCGCGACGCACGGGGTCGCAAGCAATATCGCTACCATCCCCGCTGGCACGAGGTGCGCGACGAGACGAAGTTCGTACGGATGATCGACTTCGGCAACGCCCTCCCCGCCCTGCGCGAGCGCACGCGACGCGACACCGCGCGGCATGGCTTACCGCGCGAGAAGGTGCTGGCGACGGTCGTACAACTTTTGGAGAAAACGCTGATCCGGGTCGGGAACGAGGAATACGCGCGCGAGAACAAGTCGTATGGCCTGACGACCCTCCGCAACAGGCACGTCAAGGCCACCGATGCGGGCGTGCGCTTCGCCTTTCGCGGCAAGAGCGGCATCGAGCACCAAATCACCCTCCGCGACCGCCGCCTCGCGCGGATCGTTAAGCAACTCCGCGATCTCCCCGGCCAGGAACTGTTCCAATACATCGACGATGGCGGCGCGCGGCAGTCGATCTATTCGGCGGACGTGAACGCCTACCTCCACGAGATCGCCGGGCAGGATTTCACCGCCAAGGATTTCCGCACCTGGGCCGGGACCGTCCTCTGCGCCGTCACGTTGCGCGAGTTCGATGCCTGCGCGTCGGAGACCGAGGCGAAGAAGAACATCGTCGCCGCCGTCAAGCGCGTCGCGGAGCGGCTCGGGAATACACCGGCGGTCTGTCGCAAGTCGTACATCCATCCCGCCATCCTGGCGGGCTACCTCGACGGCTCGATGCTCCACACCTTGCACGACCTGGCCGAGGATACGCTGAATACCGAAGCCGCTGGCCTGGAGGGGGCGGAGCGGGCCTTGCTCGCCCTCCTCGACCAACGAGCCGCCACCGTCTCTGATGCCTGAGCAGGGGTATTGCCGGGAGTTGGTACGATACTTGCACCACCCACGGTGCGGTCGTGTCCCGTCGGGCGGCGAGCGTGCGGAAACACCGAGGTTATGATCGCCCGCGTCAGCGATGACAACGACAAAGCCGAAGGAGTGAGCGCACCATGACGACGACGGTATCGCATCGCGAAGAGTCCCACCTCGGAACCTCGTCCCCCGCCGCAGCCGCGCGCGTGGTCATCGCGGAGGTACGTCCCCACCTCAACCAGGGGCGCTACGCGATCAAGCGGATCGTCGGCGATCGGCTGCGCGTGACGGCGGACATCCTCAAGGAAGGACACGACACGCTGGCCGCCGAGGTCCGCTATCGTCTCCTTCCCGTCGGCGACTGGCAGCATGTGCCGATGACCTACGCCTTCAACGAGGACGAGTGGTCGGCGGAGATCATCCTCGCGGAGATCGGTCTCATCGAATACACCGTCGTCGCCTGGACGAACCGCTACGCCTCCTGGGCGGAGGAGTTGCGGCGCAAGGTCGGCGCAGGGGTCAGCGTCACCTCGGAACGCCTCGAAGGGGAGGCACTCGTCCGCGACACCGCCGCGCGCGCGACCGGCGACATGGCGATCCGCCTCGCCGCTTTCGCCGAGCGCCTACGCCTCGCCGCTGACGGCCCGGCGGCGGTGCGCATCGCCACCGACCCCGAACTGTTGGCCCTCGCCTTCGACGCCGAGCAGCGCGACGATCTCACCCGCTATCGCCAGACGCTGCCCTTGCGCGTTGACCCCGAGCTCGCGCGTTTCGGGGCGTGGTACGAGATCTTCCCGCGCTCCCAGGGCACGGTTCCCGGTCAGGGTTCGACCCTCATCGAGGCGATGGGGCGTATCCCAGACATCAAGGCGATGGGCTTCGATATCCTCTACCTCTGCCCGATCCACCCGATCGGCCTCACCAACCGCAAGGGGAAGAACAACACCCTCACCCCCGGCCCGGACGACGTGGGGAGCCCCTGGGCGATCGGCAACGCCGACGGCGGCCACGACACGGTCAACCCCGACCTCGGCACCATCGACGACTTCGATACGTTCGTCGGCGCGGCGAACCGGGCCGGGCTGGAAGTCGCGCTCGACATCGCCATCCAGTGCTCGCCTGATCACCCCTACGTCCGCGAGCGCCCCGAATGGTTCCGCCGCCGCCCGGACGGCACGATCAAGTACGCGGAGAACCCGCCGAAGAAATATGAGGACATCGTCGCGCTCGACATGTGGTGCGACGATTACGTCAATCTCTGGCAGGAGTTGCGGCGCGTCTTTTTCCATTGGCTCCATCATGGGGTCCAGATCTTCCGCATCGACAACCCGCACACCAAACCGATCGCCTTCTGGGAGTGGTTGATCGCCGAGGTGAAGCGCGAGTACCCGAGCGCGATCTTCCTGGCCGAGGCATTCACCCGCCCGAAGCGCGTGCAGGAACTGGCGAAGGTCGGCTTTACCCAGTCGTACCACTACTTCACCTGGCGCAACACGCGGCAGGAGTTGGAAGAATACCTGACCGACCTCACGCAGACCGGCCAGACCGAATACCTGCGCCCGAACTTCTTCACCAACACCCAGGACATCCTCACGGAGTACCTGCAAATGGGCGGGCATCCGGCGTTCAAGGTGCGCGTGGCGCTCGCCTCCACCGCCTCACCCACCTACGGAGTCTACAGCGGCTTCGAGCTGATCGAGAACACGCCGTTGCATCCCGGCAAAGAGGAATACCTCGACTCCGAGAAGTACGAGGCGCGCGTGCGCGACTGGCACGCGCCGGGCAACATCGTCGGCTACATCCGCCGCCTGAACGAGATCCGCAACGAGAATTCGGCTTTGCGCCTGTGGACCAATCTGGCCTTCCACAACGCCGACAATCCCGCGATCCTCACCTACAGCAAGGTCGATCCGGCGACCAACAATCGCCTGCTGATCGTGATCAATCTCGACCCCTTCAACAATCAGTCGGCGTGGATCGGCCTCGATGGCGCGGCGCTCGGCATCGACGCGGGTAGCCGCTACGTGATGCACGATCTGCTCACGGGCGCGCGGTGGTCGTGGCAGGGGCTCTACGGCTGGGTGAATCTCGATCCCTCCAACGAGCCGGTCCACATCTTCCGCCTGGAAACGTACTAAACCAAAGCTCTGATGAGAACGACATACGCTATGCCGCCGACTATGTGAGTTTCACCTGGGCTTTAGTTTAGAATACGCTCTTAACCGCGTGTGGGTGTGTGCCGTAACGCGCCTGCACGCGGAATAGGCCTGTGCCAAAAGGGAGACGAGGGAGAGATAATGGTAGAGGCAGTCGCGATAACCGGCGCAGCGGTGCTCGACACCACCGATTCGGCACCTGACTGGTACAAAGATGCGATCATGTACGAGGTCAGCCTGCGCTCGTTCTTCGATTCTTCCAACGATGGCAACGGCGATTTCCTCGGCCTGCTGGGCAGGCTCGATTATATCCAGTCGCTCGGCGTCAACTGCATCTGGCTCCTGCCGTTCTACCGCTCCCCGCTACGCGATGGCGGCTATGACATCGCCGACTTCCGTGAGATCCACAGCGATTACGGCACCCTGGACGACTTCAAGGCGTTCCTCGACGAGGCCCACCGACGCGGGCTCAAAGTCGTCACCGAGCTGATCATCAACCATACCTCGGACCAGCACATGTGGTTCCAGGAGGGGCGCAAGGATCCGCAGTCGCCCTACCGCGATTACTATGTCTGGAGCGATACCGACCAGCGCTACCAGGACGCCCGGATCATCTTCACCGACACCGAGCCGTCCAATTGGACCTGGGACAACGTCGCGGGAGCCTACTATTGGCACCGCTTCTTCAGCCACCAGCCCGATCTCAACTTCGACAATCCCAAGGTGATCGAAGAGGTGATCGCACTGCTCGATTTCTGGTTGGAGATGGGCGTCGACGGCCTCCGCCTCGATGCGATCCCCTACCTCTTCGAGCGCGAGGGGACGAATTGCGAGAACCTGCCGGAGACGCACGCCGTCCTGAAGCAGCTCCGCGCCCATATCGATGCCAACTTCACCGGGCGGATGCTGCTGGCCGAGGCGAACCAGTGGCCCGACGACGTGCGCCCCTACTTCGGTGACGGCGACGAGTGCCACATGGCCTTTCACTTCCCGGTGATGCCGCGTATCTTCATGGCGATTCGCCAGGAGGACCGCAAGCCGATCGTGGAGATCCTGCGGCAGACGCCGGACCTGCCGGAAGGGTGCCAGTGGTGCCTCTTCCTCCGCAACCACGACGAACTCACCCTGGAGATGGTCACCGACGAGGAGCGCGATTATCTCTACTACGAATACGCGAAAGAGCCCCGGATGCGCCTCAATCTCGGCATCCGGCGTCGCCTCGCCCCGCTGGTCGATAACAGCCGCCGCCGGATCGAGACGCTGCACGCCCTCCTCTTCAGCCTGCCGGGGACGCCGGTGATCTACTACGGCGACGAGATCGGCATGGGCGACAATATCTACCTCGGCGACCGCGACGGGGTGCGCACGCCGATGCAGTGGAGCGCCGACCGCAACGCCGGCTTCTCCCGCGCCGACCCGCAGCAGCTCTACCTCCCCCCCATCCGCGACGCCGTCTACGGCTACGAGGCGGTCAACGTGGAGGCGCAGGAGCGCACCCCCACGTCGCTCCTCGCCTGGATCAAGCGCCTGATCAAGGTGCGGCAGGATTACGGGGTCTTCGGGCGCGGCTCGATCACCTTCGTCCACCCGGAGAATCGCCACATTCTCGCCTTCCTGCGCGAGTACGAGGGACGCACGATCCTCTGTGCCTACAACCTCTCGCGTTTCTGCCAGCCGGCGGAACTCGATCTGTCGGCCTATAACGGCAGCAGACCGGTCGAGTTGTTCGGGCGGATCCCCTTCCCGAAGATCGGCGATCTCCCGTACATGATTACCTTCGGGCCGCACGGCTTCTACTGGTTCGAACTCCGCTCGATGGAGGACTGATGAGCTTTCCCGGTGTCCAGGATGCCCCCCTGCAACTCGATCCCGGCGCGCGCGATCTGGCGACGGCGCTGCATAGCGAGGCGACGCGCGTCGCCCTCGCCGCGCAGCTCCCCGCCTGGCTGCGCGCCCGTCGCTGGTTCGGCGGCCAGACCCGGCAGCTCAACGAGGTGCGGATCGAAGGTTGGCTCCCACTGGACGCCGGGGAGGACGCCTCGGCGGCCCTCTGCGCCATCGCCGCGACCGATCGTTCCGGGACCACCACCCGCCACCCACTCTTCCTGGCGCTCGACCCAAACGGAGTCGTCACCGAGGCGCTCGAGCGGTCGGCCACGCGGCGGCATCTCCTCCGCATCCTCCTCGCGGGCGAGGAGGTGCGCGGTCATGGCCTGCGCCTGCGCGGCGAGCCGACCGGCACGCCGCCGCCGCTCGGCGCACAACCGGCGAGTCGCCTGATCGGCGCGGAGCAGAGCAACAGCTCGATCGTCTACGACGACACGGCGATCCTCAAGGTCTATCGTCGCCTCGAAAACGGCCCCAGCCCGGAAGTCGAACTCGGGCGCTTCCTCGCGGTCGAGGCCGGGCTGATGGCGATCCCACCGGTCTATGCCTCAGGTAGCCTGGTTGCGGATCCGGCGTCCGGCGGCGAGTTGCCCGCAGACTTCGATGCGGCGCTCCTGATCCTCCAGGCGTTCGTGCCGAACGATGGCGACGGCTGGTCCTGGGCGCTCGATCGGGCGAGCGCGGCCTACGCCGCCGCGCCGACGCCTGCGGCGATCGCGACCTGGCTCACCGGAGAAGGGACGACGCTGGCCGAAGCCGCCGCCCTCGGTCGGGTGACCGCCCAAATGCACGCCGCGCTGGCAACGGCCACCGGCGATCTCGCCCCATTGGAAGCGACCGCTGCGGACATCGCCTCGTGGGCCTCCGGCGTGGGGCAGGAGGCCCAGGAGACGACGCTGGCGATCGCCCGGGCGGCCTATGACGACCCCGCCCTCGTACGAGCGGTGGAGGGGGCGCAGGTCTTCGCCGCGCCCGAGATTACCTTTGCCGGGCTCCAGACGCGCGTCCACGGCGACTATCATCTGGGGCAGACGATCCGTGGCGCGGACGGCTGGATGCTCCTCGACTTCGAGGGAGAACCGGCCCGTCCGCTCAACTGGCGACGCCGCCACCAGCATCCATTGGCCGATGTGGCCGGGATGGTTCGTTCGTGGGACTACGCCGCCCGCGCCGCCATCGACAACAATCCCGCCCGCACGGCGCTCGCCGATGCGTGGGGGGCCGCCGTGCGCGCACATTTCCTCGCTGCTTATTGGGCTGAGGCAGATGCGGCCCCGCGCCCCTTCCTGCCGACCGATCCCGCCGGTCGCGAGGCGATCCTGCGCGTCTTCGAGCTGACGAAGGCGCTCTACGAGGTGCGCTACGAGCTCAACAATCGACCCGCGATGATCAGCATCCCCGGCGATGCCGTCGTGGCCCTGCTCGCAGGCGGCCTGTAGCCGATGGACGATCGCCGCAGCGCCCCGTCGGGCGATCTCGACCGCGCCCGATGAAAGCGACGCCACAGACCGGCCATCCCAATCCGCTCGGCGCGACCTGGGATGGACAGGGAACAAATTTCGCCGTCTACAGCGGTGGCGCGGGCGCGGTCGATCTCTGCCTCTTCGACGCCGCATCAGGCGCGACCGAGATCGCGCGGCTGCCCCTCCCCGCGCGTACGAACGGCGTCTGGCACGGCTATCTGCCGGGCATCGGACCGGGGCAACTCTACGGCTATCGCGCCAGCGGCCCCTACGATCCACACAGCGGCCAGCGGTACGACGCGCGCAAGCTGTTGGTCGATCCGTATGCACGCGCCATCACCGGCCCGACCGCGATCGGCGAGCCGCTCTTCAGCTTCGCGCCGGAGGGCGATCCCGAGCGCGACCTGACCTATCGCCCGGTCGATAGCGCGCCATACGCCCCCAAAGGGGTCGTCACCGACCCGGCTTTCGATTGGGCCGGGGATCGTTCGCCGCAGACGCCGTGGTCGCGCACCGTCATCTACGAGGCGCACGTCCGGGGGCTGACGATCGCCAACGAGCGCCTGCCAGCCAAGGTGCGCGGCACCTACGCCGCGCTCGCCGAACCGACGATGATCGACTATCTCCTCAACCTCGGCGTCAGCGCGGTCGAATTGCTCCCGGTCCACCAGTTCGTGGACGACTGGCACCTCACGGTCGAGGGGCGCCGCAATTACTGGGGCTACAACACCCTCGGCTTCTTCGCGCCGCACGGGCGCTACGCGGCGAGCGGCACGCGCGGCGAGCAGGTCACCGAGTTCAAGCGGATGGTACGCGCGCTCCACCGTGCCGGGATCGAGATCATCCTCGATGTCGTCTACAACCACACCGCCGAGGGGAGCCGCCACGGCCCGACCCTCGCCCTGCGCGGCCTCGACAACGACGCCTACTACCGGCTCGAACGCGGCGCGCCCGAGCGCTACGTCGATTTCACCGGCACCGGCAACACCGTCGATGCCCTCCAAACACCCGCACTGCGCCTGATCATGGACAGCCTGCGCTACTGGGTCGCGGAGATGCACGTCGACGGCTTCCGCTTCGATCTGGCGTCCACCATCACGCGCGGTTCCGGCGATGCGCCGCGCGGCAGCGCCTTCCTGGATACGGTGGCGCAGGATCCGACGCTGGCGAACGTCAAGCTGATCGCCGAGCCGTGGGACATCGGGCCGGGCGGCTATCAGGTCGGCGCGTTCCCGCAGGGGTGGAGTGAGTGGAACGACAAGTACCGCGACACCATCCGCCGCTTCTGGCGCGGCGATGGCGGCCAGATCGCCGACCTCGGTTTCCGCCTCACTGGCAGCAGCGATCTCTTCGCGCATAACGGGCGCGGGCCAGCTGCCTCGATTAACTTCGTCACCGCGCACGACGGCTTCACCATGCGCGATCTCGTCAGCTACACCGCGAAGCGCAATGAGGCGAACGGCGAGGACAACCGCGACGGCAGCGACAACAACCTCAGCGCCAATTACGGCACGGAGGGGCCGACCGACGACGCGGCGATCCGCGCGCGGCGGTCGCGCCAGATTCGCAACTTCCTCACGGTCCTCGCCATCTCGCAGGGGGTGCCGATGCTCCTGCACGGCGACGAGGTGGGGCGGACACAGCGCGGCAACAACAATACCTACTGCCAGGACGACCCGATCGCCTGGCAACTTTGGGAGTTCGACGACGAGGCGCGCGCGCTCCTCGCCTGGACCCGCCGCGTCCTCGCCCTGCGCCGCGCCCACCCGATCCTGCGCCGCCGCGAGCACTTCCACTATCACCCACCGGACGGCACGAGCCAGACCCAGATCATCTGGTTCGGCCCGGACGGCGCGGAACTGAGCGGCGAGGCATGGCGCGATCCCGAGACGCGCACGATCGGACTCTGGCTGAACGGGGCCGGTGCGGACACGCGCGACGAGTACGATCGCGCCGAATCCGACGACACGCTCCTCCTCCTGTTCAACGCCGACGCGAGCGCGGTCGCGTTCCGCCTGCCGATGTACGACCCGGTCGGCTGGCGCTTCGTGCTCGATACCGCCTTGCCGGAGGCGCAGGCCGGGAGCGCCTGGCAGACCGACACCTATCCCCTCGCCGCAAGCGCGGTAGCGATCCTGCGACACCCCCGTCAGGCGGGTGCGGAGCGGGGCGCGAGCGGGGCCGCACAGTCGATCGCACATGAATAGGATCTACCACCGTCGTACGCGCGGGCGCGGCACGGTGTTGCCCAGTAGCGCAATGGAGAAGAGACGATGATAACGCACGATCCGCTACACGTACCACCCCTGATCGATGTGCTCCTCGCCGGGACGATCGGCGATCCGCACGCCTTCCTGGGGATGCACCTCGCCACGCTCAGCGCTGCGGAGACGACCGCGCCGCCCGCCACCGAGACGCCGGACGGGGCTGCGGTCGCCAAACCGGCGCGGCGCAAAGTCGCGCCGAAGAGCGCGCTCGTCGTCCGCGCCTTCATCCCCGGCGCGGACAAGGTGACCGTCGTGGAGCGGGGCGGGCGTGGCGCGCGTGTGGCGCTGGCGAAGCTCGACGACGCCGGGATCTTCGCCGGGACGATCCCCGGTCGCAAGGCCCACTTCGCGTACGAATTCGAGGTGACGCGCGGCGAGCACACCTGGCGGCAGGGCGATCCCTATCGCTTCCTCCCGACCGTCGGCGAGATGGACACCTACCTCGCGGGCGAGGGAAACCACCGCCGTCTCTACAACGTCCTCGGCGCGCACCCGCGCCAGCTCGGCGACGTGAGCGGCGTGTCGTTCGCGGTCTGGGCACCGTCCGTGCGCGGCGTCAGCCTGATCGGCGACTTCAATGGCTGGCATGCGCGCGCCCTGCCGCTGCGCGCCCTCGGCAACTCGGGTATCTGGGAACTCTTCGTCCCCGGCCTCGTGCCCGGCGAAGCCTACAAGTACGCCATCCGGGGTGCGGACTGGGTCGAGACGCAGCGGGCCGACCCGGTCGCCTTCGCCAGCGAACTCCGCCCGAAGACCGCCTCGGTGATCGCCGATCTCGACCAGCACCAGTGGGGCGACGCGGATTGGATGGCCGCGCGCATGACCACGGATCACGCCACGGAGCCGATGAGCGTCTACGAGGTCCACCTCGGCTCCTGGCGGCGGCACGACGACGGTTCCTGGCTCTCGTACGGCGAACTAGCCGACCAGTTGATCCCGTACGTGCGGGGGCTCGGCTTCACTCACATCGAACTCCTGCCGATCGCGGAGCACCCCTACGACCCCTCCTGGGGCTATCAGATCACCGCCTTCTACGCCCCTACCAGCCGCTTCGGCACGCCGGGCGACTTCCAGTCGTTCGTCGACCGCTGCCACCAGGCCGGGATCGGCGTCCTCCTCGACTGGGTCCCGGCGCACTTCGCGGTGGACGCGCACGGACTCGGGCGCTTCGATGGCTCGTTCCTCTACGAGCACGAGGACTGGCGGCGGCGCACGCAGCCCGATTGGGGCACCTTCGCCTTTAACTATGGGCGCAACGAGGTCCGCAACTTCCTGCTGGCGAACGCGCTCTACTGGATCGACAAGTACCACATCGACGGCCTGCGCGTTGATGCGGTCAGCGCCATGCTCTACCTCGACTACAGCCGCCGTGAGGGGGAGTGGACCCCGAACCGCTACGGCGGTCGCGAGCACCTGGAAGCGATCGACTTCCTGCGTTCTTTCAACGATCTGGTCCGCGACGAGGGGCAGGGGGCGATCACGATCGCGGAGGAATCGACCTCCTGGGGGGGCGTCTCCCGACCGACCCACACCGGGGGACTCGGCTTCAACTTCAAGTGGGACATGGGGTGGATGCACGACACCCTCGAATACCTCGGCAGCGACGCGATCTACCGACAGTTCGAGCAGAACAAGCTCACCTTCCGGCAGATGTACGCCTACACCGAGAACTTCATCCTCTCCCTCTCGCACGATGAGGTCGTCCACCTGAAACGGTCGCTGCTGATGAAGATGCCGGGCGACGAGTGGCAGAAATTCGCCAATCTCCGTCTCCTCTTCGCCTACCAGCACGCGCAGCAGGGCAAAAAGCTGGTCTTCATGGGCGGTGAGTTCGGACAGCGCGGCGAGTGGAACCACGACGCCGCGCTCGACTGGGCTTCGCTCGGCTACCACTTTCACGCGCAGACCCAGGAGTTGGTACGCGACCTCAATCGCCTCCATCGGGCCGAGCCGGCGCTGCACGCGGCGGACTACGATCCGCACGGCTTCTTCTGGCTCGACTTCCGCGACGCCCAGCAGTCGATCCTCTCCTTCGTCCGCAGCGCACCGCGGCGGCCAGACGAAACAAACGACTACATCGTCTGCGCCTTCAACTTCACCCCGGTCCCGCGCTACAACTACCGGATCCCGGTGCCGGAGGCGATCACCTACCGCGAGATCCTGAACACCGACGCCGCGAGCTACGGCGGTGGCGGGGTCGGCAACCTTGGTGCGGCGCAGGGCGAGGCGACACGCCATCACGATCATGCCAACTCGATGCTCGTGACCCTGCCCCCCCTGGCGGCGGTCTTCTTCAAACCGGAACGCGCGGCGACAACGAACACCGGCGAGTAGCGCGACGAGCGCGAGACGGAGAAGACGGGCATGAGCGAGCAACGGCGTTCCAGCGGCATCCTCCTGCACCCCACCTCCCTGCCGGGGGAATTCGGCATCGGCGAACTCGGGCAGGAAGCACGGAACTTCCTCGATTTCCTGGTCGATGCGGGGCAATCGCGCTGGCAGATGCTGCCCCTCGGCCCGACCAGCTTCGGCGACTCGCCCTATCAATCGTTCTCGGCCTTCGCCGGGAATCCGCTGCTGCTTAGCACAGATGCACTGCTGCGCGACGGCCTGGTCACCGAGGCGAATGTGGCGACGGTACGCGCCCTCCCCCACGATCACATCGACTTCGGTCCGCTGATCGAGGCCAAGATGGCGCTCTTGCGCGTCGCCTACGCACGGGCGCAGGAGCAGATCGGCGCGAATACCGGCATCTGGGATGCCCCCTGGCTCGCTGACTACGCCCTCTTCATGGCCCTGAAGGATCGCCATCACGGGGCGATGTGGGGCGAGTGGGCACCCGAGTTGGCGCGGCGCGATCCGGCGGCGCTCGCTCGCGCCCGTCAGGAATTGGCCGAGTCGATCGGTTTCTACCGTTTCTGCCAGGAACGGTTCTTCGCCGAGTGGGACGAGTTGAAGCGCGAGGCCCACGAGCGCGGCATCGCGATCATCGGCGATCTGCCGATCTTCGTCGCCTATGACAGCGCCGACGTCTGGGCGCACCAGGACCAGTTCCTCCTCGATGAGCAGGGTCGCCCCGAGGCGGTGGCCGGGGTGCCGCCGGACTACTTCAGCGCCACCGGGCAGCTCTGGGGCAATCCGCTCTACCGCTGGGACGTGATGGCGCGCGACGACTATGGCTGGTGGATCGAGCGCTTGCGGATGGCACTGACCCAGTTCGATCACGTCCGCGTCGATCACTTCCGTGGTTTCGCCGCCTACTGGGCGATCCCGGCGGGCGAGGAGACGGCGATCAACGGGCGCTGGCAACCGGGGCCGGGGGCAAGCTTCTTCGAGGTCGTGGCGCGCGAACTCGGCGAACTCCCGATCATCGCCGAAGACCTCGGCCTGATCACCGAGGATGTGGCGATGCTGCGCGACCGCTTCCGCTTGCCGGGCATGAAGGTGCTCCAATTCGCCCCCTCGGACCCGCTGAACCCCTACCTGCCGCATCAGTACGAGCCGAACTACGTCGTCTACACCGGCACCCACGACAACGACACGACGCGCGGCTGGTGGACGACCGCCACCCCGGACGAACAAGCCTTCCTGGCGCGCTATCTCGGCTTCGCGCCGACCGACGACACGATCGCCTGGGACCTGATCCGCCTCGCGCTCGGCTCGGTGGCGCGCACGGCGGTCGTCCCGCTGCAAGACCTGCTTAATCTCGGCAGCAAGGCACGGATGAACACCCCCGGCAAGGAGCAGGGCAACTGGGGCTGGCGCTTCGATGGCGATCTGCTGACGCCCGCGCGCGCCAGACATATGCACGACCTCACCGAACTCTTCGCACGATTACCTGAACAAGGGGCGAACAAAACGGTTAACCAGGACCCAGCCATGCGCACGCGCTGATCGTCAATCAGTACAGAGCGCGGGCACGATCATCGCGATGATCGTGCCCACCCCTTTGGGTATGGTGTGGCCCTGTCGTCGCTACCCGATCAACGCGGCGCTATGCCCCGGAATCGTTACCCGCTCGCCATCGATCTCGAGCGCCCGCCCGTCCCCGCCGTAATGCGACTGTCCGGTATGCAGCAACGGCGCGAGGGACGACGCGCCCGGCACGGTCAACGCGGCGGCGTCGCCGAAGTTGACGACGAGCGCCCGCTTCTCACCCGCCGCCGTGAACCAGAGCGCCAGTGCCTTCCCCTCGGTTGTCGTCTCGATCTGGGGGCGGTCGCGCCGCGCCGCGACCAGGGCCGGATCGGTGGCGCGCAAGCGGAGTGCGTCGCGATAGAGATCCTGCGTCAGCAGGCCGATCCCGTACGCCGCCTCGTCGATGTTGAGGATCGAGCGCCGGAAGGTATCCGGCGATTGCGGATCGGGGATCCGCTCGCGCACGGCGGGGTCGCTGAACTGGGCGAAGCCAGCGAATTCCCGCCGACGCCCCTCTGTCACCAGCTTCCCCAACTCGTCGTTGTGGTCGGTGAAGTAGAGGAACGGCGTGGACGCCAGGAACTCCTGCCCCTGGAAGAGGAGCGGCGTCTGCGGCAGGAGCAGCAACAGCAGCGACGCGGCCAGAAAATCGGCGTGCGCGGCGGTGACGTTCAGCCGCTGCCCGAACGCGCGATTGCCGATCTGATCGTGGTTCTGGATACAGTAGATGAAGCTTGGCCAGGGGGCGGCGCGCGCCGGGCTCCCCTTCTCGAAGAGGAATCCCTGCGCAATCCCGCGCGCCAACTCCTCGGTCGTCCCCGCGTACTCGGCCAGGTAGCCCTGCCGTTCCGGCTGCATGATCGTCCGCACGCCATGATGGAAATCGTCGGCCCAGGCCGCGTCGAAGCCATACCCCCCTGACGAGGTCGGCAGGAAGTAGCGCCCGTCGTGCTCGTCGGTCTCGGCGGTCAGGTAGGCACGTGCGGCCCCCCGTTTGTGTGCTTCCAGCGTGTCGGCGATCTCGGCCAGGACGTGCCGCTCCGACTCGTCGATCATCGCGAAACTGGCATCGAGGCGAAAGCCGTCGATGTGGTGCTCGTGGACGAAATGCAGCAGATTCTCGATCACGTAGCGGCGCACCTCCGCCGAGCCGACATCGTCGTAGTTGACCGAGTCGCCCCACGGATTCTTGTGCTTGCTCGTGAGATAGTGCTCGGAGTAGAGGCCGGTGTAGTTGCCATCCGGCCCGAAGTGGTTGTAGACGACGTCCATGATCACCGCCAACCCGGCGGCGTGCGCGGCGTCCACGAGGCGACGCAACGCCTCCGGCCCGCCGTAGGGCGCGGCAGGGGCGAAGGGCATCACCCCGTCGTAGCCCCAATTCCAGCGACCGGGGAAGGACGATACCGGACAAATCTCGATCGCGGTGACGCCGAGCGCGCGGATACGGGACAACTGCCCGATCGCCGCGTCGAAGGTGCCGCCGGGGGTCAGCGTGCCGATGTGGCACTCGTAGATCGCCACATCGGCGAACGCGGGCGCGACCCACGCCGCGTCGGTCCACCCGAACGCCAGAGAGTCCACCACCTCGGAGGGGCCGTGAATCCCCTCTGGCTGGCTTCGCGAGCACGGATCGGGGAACGGCCCCGCGCCGTCGAGGCGGTAGCGGTAGCGTGTGCCGACGCTCGCCTCGGCCACGGTGGCGACGCGGTACTCGCCGTCGCGCCCCATCGGGACGACCCGATCGCCAGCGGCGAGATGCAGGATCAGGTCGACCTCGCGCGGGCGCGGAGCCCACACGCGGAAGTGCGTCCCGGCGGGCGTGACGATCGCGCCGAGGGTCGGCGTCCAGGCGGCGGTCTGTTGCTCTGTCGCGCTCATCGTCTCGTCGTTCCTTTATTTCGTACCGATCAGGATCGCGAACGGGAAGGTGGCGAGAAGATCGGCGAGCGCGAGCGCGCCGCCCTGCGCGGCGACCGTCTCGCCGGTGAACGCATCGCGCCACATCCCGCCACCGGACAGCGCGAGGGTCGTATCGCCCCAGGCTGTGCCGAGCGGCGCGTCGGCGGACAGGCCGACGAGTTGCGTCGTCAGTCTCGGCACGGCCACCACAAGCCGCGTGTCGCCCTGTTGTCGGGTGAAGGCGAAGACGTTGACCGCGTGTTCGCCGGTCGCTTCCAGCGCCGCGTACGCACCCGCCTCGAAGAGGGCCGGATGCTCGGCGCGCAACGCCAGGAGCCGTCGCGTCACCCACAGCTTCGTGGCCGGGCTGGCGAGATCGGGCGGAGTGGTATCAGGCAGCGCGTGCAGGAGCCGCTCGCGCTCGTCGTAATCGACCGGGCGGCGGTTGTCGGGATCGGTCAGGCTGCGATCCCATAACTCCGTCCCCTGGTAGAAGTCGGGGAAGCCGGGCGCGGTCCCTTTAATGATCAACATCCCCAGCGAGTCGCGCAGCGCCGCAGCCTCGATCAGGGCGATGAAGCACCCCATCGCCGCGACAAAGCTCCCTTCACCGTCCGACGCGAGGATCGCGGTCAGGAACTCTTGCGCCGCGCCTTCGACGCGCTCATCGGTATTGGTCCAGCCGGTGTACGTCTTCATCTCGCGCATCGCCTTCGTCAGGTACTCGGCAACGCGCGCACGGTAGTCGTCGTCGATCGTCTGCCCGGCCTCGGGCCAGGAGGCGACGAGCGCCTGATAGAGCAGGTATTCGGTGTTCGGGTCGGGCACCGGATCGCCCGCAATCGTCGTCCGGTACGCGGCATTCATCTCGGCCCAGGAGTTCACCTCTTCGCGCCACCGCTCGAAGATCTCGCTGAGAACATGGAGCCGGGCGCGCGCATCCTCGCTGCGCTTGGTGTCGTGCGTAGAAGAGGCGGACATCGCGCGCGGCCACGCGGCGGCGCGTGCCGCGAACCACGCCTGCACCTCCTCCGGGGCCGCCCCGAAGAGCGACGGATCGCTGCCGACCTCGTTCAGCGACAGCAGTCGGTTGTAGCGATAGAAGGTCGTATCCTCGAACCCCTTCGCCATCACCGGGCTGGAGAGTTGCTGGAATTTGCGCCGGAACTGGAGGCGCTGCTCGTACCCGGACGGATCGAGCGCGCCATCGAGCAGCAACACCTCGGCCAGGAAGTCGATCGCCTCGATGGAGAGGTTGCGATCGTGGCGGCGCGCGCCGGTCACGGCGGTCTCGATCAGCTCGCGGTCGTCCGGGCCGACCTGCCCATCGGCGGAGTAGGTCCGGTAGACCGGGAAAGCGGCGAGGACCGCCTCGATCGCGTTGCGGAGCGCGCGCAGGGTATTGTCGCGCTGCCGCCGGTCGCGCTGCGCGATGGCGTGCAGCGCGGTGGCGAGGACATTGACCTCCCCCGCGAACGAGGTCCGCGCGATCTGCTTCTTCGCGTCGTAGCGCAACTGACGGAAGCGGACCGGCTGGCCGATGAAGCGCTCGTAGGTGCGCGTCATCTCCAAGACCGCCACGCGATCGACGAAGAGGCCGTCGTTGTGCGCCATGAAGTCGTAGCCGCTCGTTCCCGCGACCGGCCAATCGGCGGGCAGCGGCTCCCCTTCCTCCAAAATTTTCTCGACGTAGATCGGGATCTCCCGATCGGTCCAGCGCGCCGCCGCCTCCTGCAAGCGGTCGCGGAGGTGCTGCAAATACGCGCCGGGATCGTAGAGGCCATCGACGTGATCGATCCGCACCCCGGTGACGAGTCCCTGCTCCACCAGCGACAGTAGCAGGCGGTGCGTCTCCTCGAAGACGTCCTCGCGCTCCACGCGGATCGCGGCGAGATCGTTGATGTCGAAGAAGCGCCGGTAGTTGATGTCCTCGCCGGAGACGCGCCAGAAGGCGAGCCGATAGTGTTGTTGGGTCAGGATCGCCTCGAGCCGGTCGAAGCTGGCCGGGTCGCCGACCGTGCCGTTCAATTCGGTGAGGCGTGACTGAACGTAATCGGCCAGCGCGGGTTCCTGATCGAGCAGGCGGCGGAAGTGCTCCAACAGGCGCTCCGCGTCGTCGATCGCGGCGGCACGCAACCCGTCGAGGAGGCTGAGGAGGCCGCTGAGCGCCGCCGGATCGCCCAATTGCGCTCGCAGATCGAGGGGCGGTAGGCCGATCACGTCGGGGTAGGTCGCCGGTGCGAGCGGCAGGTGATGCTCGTAATAGGCGAGCGCCAGATCATTGTCCTCCAGAATCAGCCGCAATTCGCCCGCTTCCAGGGCCGCGCCGAACGGCTGGCCGAGGATCGGATAGACGACGACCCCCGAGGGGAGATGCGGCTGCGTCGCCCAGTTCACATCGAAGAAGTTGGCGTAACGCGAGCCCTCGCCATAGCGCAGCAAGTCGCGCCACCAGGGATTGGCGCTGGTGGCGAGCCCGACATGGTTCGGCACCATATCGACGATCAGTCCGATATCGTGCGCGAGCAACTCCTCGCCGAGCGCGTAGAGGGCGGGCATCCCGCCCAATTCGGGATTGATCTGCCCGTGATCGAAGACATCGTAGCCGTGGGTGCTCCCCGGTGCGGCGGTGAAGATCGGGGAGAAGTAGAGATGTGAGATGCCGAGCGCCGCGAAGTACGGCAGTCGCGCGCGTACATCATCGAAGGTGAAGTCTTTGTGGAGTTGCAGGCGATAGGAGGCGCGCGGAGTGGCGTAGCGCCGCGCGAGCATCCGCCCGGCTCGTTGAGCGGTATCCGTACTCATCTGTTCTCGATTTCCCCGCGCTATCCCGGTACGCGCGCTGCCAGGGCAGGGCGAGGCCGGATCGTATCCATTGATCTTAACCGCCAGCCGATGCAGATTTTGTGCCGTCGCCCATCAGGCGGGAGACTTCGCTATAATCGGGCGGTTGTCGCGGCGAAGCGACGAACGAAATGCGAAAGGGCGAGACGATGGCGATGACCGCTGAGGAGATCCAGGCGCTGAAGGACCAGGTGATCCGCGAGGTCGAGCGGATCGCGCCACAATTGATCGAGACGAGCGACTGGATGGCCGACAACCCGGAGATCGGCCTGCAAGAGTTTGGGGCGGCGGCGAGGCTGACCGACATGCTTGAGGAGTACGGGGCCTCGGTCGATCGCGGGATTGCCGGGCTGCCGACTGCCTTCGAGGCGCGACTGCCCGGCAATCACCCTGCTCAGGACGGCAAGGTGGCGATCATCGCCGAGTATGACGCGCTGGCCGATGTCGGCCACGGCTGCGGGCACAACATCATCGCCACGGCGGCGATCGGCGCGGGGATCGCCCTCTCCACCCTCGCCGGGAAGCTCCCAGGCTCGGTCGTCATCCTCGGCACCCCGGCGGAGGAATCGGGCGTGCCGAACGCGGGCGGCAAGATCCCGGTGCTGGATCACGGCCACTTCGATGGTGTGGACGCGGCGATCATGGTCCACCCGATGACGGAAGACACCATCGGGCTCAACCCCTCGCTCGTGGCACACGGCCTCGAATTCGAGTTCCACGGACGCGCGGCGCACGCGGCGGCCAATCCGCACGAGGGGCGCAACGCGCTCGATGCAATGCTGATCTTCTTCAACAGCGTGGGCTTGCTGCGGCAGCAAGTCCGCCCCGACGCGCGCATCCACGGCATCATCACCTATGGCGGCGGTGCGCCGAACGTGATCCCGCCGTTCACCTCCTGCCGCTTCCGCGTGCGCGGCAGCGAGGCAGCCTACTGCGAGGAGTTGGTGGAGCGGATCGTCGCCTGCGCCGAAGCGGGCGCGCAGGCGGCGGGCTGCACGGTGGAGTGGCGCGAGTATCTGCGCCCCTACCTGAACATGATCCCGAACCACACGATCGGCGCGTCGTTCCGCGAGAACCTGGAGGCGATCGGGCGCGATGTGCTGGACGAGCGTCCGAGCGAAGGGTCCGGCTCGACCGACTTCGGCAACGTCAGCCAGATCGTCCCCGCCGTCCACGCCTACCTCGGCATCTGCGGGCCGGAGGCGGGGTGGCACTCGAAAGAGGTTGCGGCGGCGACAAAGACCGACCGGGGCCACGCCGCGATCCTCGCCGGGGCGAAGAGCATGGCGATGACCGCGATCGATCTCCTCGTCAATCCCAACCTCCGCGCCGAGGCGCGCGAGGAGCACGCCCGCGCGATGGCGCGGTGACGAGTCGGCGGTCGGCAGTCGGCGGTCGGCAGTCGGCAGTCGGCAGTCGGCAGAGAAAGTTTACGATAGGCAGGTTGCCAGAAGCGTAGGCGCAGCCGCTACGCAACCTTCTGCCGACTGCCGACTGCCGACCGCCGACTTACAATTCCCCGCCCCCCGCGATGATTTGCAACGCTTCCAGTTCGGGGGCGACGCCCTGGAACTGGCCGGGGTTGGGCTCGATGTGGGTGTAGCGGACGATGCCCGCGCTGTCGATGATGAAGACGGCGCGCTGGTTCGGCAGCGGGCCGCTCTCCACCGCGATCCCGTAGTCCCGCACCGCCTTGTGACGGAAGTCGCTGAGCAACGACACCTTCCCCGCCGCCTCGCACTGCGCGGCGAACTGTTGCAGCGACGGCACCTGATCGGTGCTGACCCCGACGATAGTGGCGTTCAGGTCCTTGAACTTGTCGACCGCCGCCGCGTGCTCGACGATCTGCCGCTCACAGGTGCCGGTGAACGCCTTGGGGAAGAAGAAGAGCACCAGATTCTGCCCCTGGAAATCGTTCAGGGAGACTTCTTTGTTCCCCTCGCCGTAGAGCGTGAACGGCGGCGCCGCCTGACCTACCTCGACCATACCATCCCCCATACCGAGAAATCATCCGCTTTCCTCCTCGCCGCGCACCATCGCTCGGCGACCGCGCGGCACCATCGGATGAGCCTACCAGACGCGCGTTCGAACCGCATCATCAGCACTCAGGGCGATGGTGACGTCCGGGCAGAACCCTTCTTGCAACCCGCTTGCCCCTGTGGATATTCCTGCGCGCGGCGCTTCGCCGTGGCGTGCTAGACTCGTGCGGTGATGCTATCCGCCGCTGCGGCACCGCGCGAAGCACTATGGGCAGGATGAGGAGAGGGCCAATGACCGCCACGACAGGACCGATCCGCTGGGGGATCCTCGGCACCGGCAATATCGCCAGACTGTTCGCCACCGGTTTGGGGAACGCGCCAGGGGCGATCCTCGCGGCGGTCGGCTCGCGGACGCAGGAGAAGGCGGACGAGTTCGGCGACCGCTTCGGCGTCCCGCGTCGCCACGCGAGCTACGCGGCGCTCGCCGCCGACCCCGACCTCGACGTGATCTACGTCTCCACGCCGCACACCCTGCACCACGACGCGACGATCCTCTGCCTCGAAGGGGGCAAGGCGGTCCTCTGCGAGAAGCCGTTCGCCCTCAACGCGGGTCAGGCGGCGGCGATGATCGGCACGGCGCGGGCGCGCGGCCTCTTCCTGATGGAGGCGATGTGGAGCCGCTACTATCCGGCGATGGTGCGCGCCCGCGAATTCCTCGCCGCCGGGGCGATCGGCGAGCCGCGCATCCTCCAGGCGGATCTCGGCTTCCGCGCCCGGGTCAACCCCCAGGGGCGGCTCTTCGATCCGGCGTTGGGGGGCGGCGCGCTGCTGGACATCGGCGTCTACCCCGTCTCGCTCGCGTCGATGGTCTTCGGCCCCCCCTCGGACATCGCCAGCCAGGCGACGATGGGCGAGACCGGCGTCGATGAGCAGAACGCGATCGCCCTGCGCTATCCGGGCGGCCAGCTCGCCGTCCTTTCCTCGGCGATCCGCACCAGCACCCCGCACGAGGCGACGATCATGGGGACCGAGGGGATCCTGCGGATCGGGCAGGACTGGCACAAGTCGACCTGGGTCGGCGTGACGCGGACCGGGCAAGCCGAGGAGCGCACATCCCTGCCGATCGAAGGGAACGGCTATAACTATGAGGCGATCGCGGTGATGGACTGCCTGCGGGCCGGGAAGCGAGAGAGCGCGGTGATGCCGCTCGACGAAACGCTGGCGATCGTGCGGACCCTCGACGCAATCCGCGCCCAGTGGGGCCTGCGCTATCCCGGCGAGTGAACCCGGCAGTCATTCCTATCCCCGTTGCCTGCGCGGACCAACCCACGCGAGTGAGCGCGGAGAGAGTATCGCATTGCGGGCCGGTTCACGCCCGATCGGCGGGGGTGTCAAGCCATCCGGCAGGGCGCTGCAACCACCCTTATTGATGTGCGGAACAGACAAGGGAAGGAGGGCCGGATGACCCTATTGCCACTCGGCGTCGATGAGGTGCTGCAAACCACCCGTGCCGTCCGCAAGCGCCTGGATCTCGCGCGTCCCGTCGAGCGCGAGGTGCTCGAAGAATGCCTGGCGATCGCGCAACAGGCCCCGACCGGCTCGAATTCGCAGACCTGGGGCTTCATCGTCGTCACCGACGCGGCGAAGCGCCAAGCGCTGGCAGATATTTATCGCAAGGGTTGGGAGCCGTATAATCGCGCCCGGAGCCGTGTCCCCGCGCACGGCGACACGTCCGCGCAGGACCGCGTGCGCGACTCCGCGACCTACCTCGCGGGGCATATGCACGAGGTGCCGGTCCTGGTCGTGCCGGTGATCAAGGGGCGCACCGACGGGCAAGTGGCGGCGCGGCAAGCGGGGGTCTGGGGTTCGATCCTCCCCGCCGCCTGGAGTTTCATGCTCGCGGCGCGGGCGCGCGGCCTCGGCACCGTCTGGACCACCCTGCATCTGCCCCACGAGGAAGAGGCCGCCGAAGTCCTCGGTATCCCCTACGCCGAGGTGATGCAGACGGCGCTGATCCCGACCGCCTATACCATTGGCACCGACTTCAAGCCCGGCACACGCGCCCCGCTGGAAACCTTCGTCCACTGGGAGAAGTGGTAAGCTGCCGCAGCGCGAGGGCACGGCAGCGGGAGGAGGGGAAATGGCCGACGAACACGATGGGGCGCACCGGGATCAGATGGCGCACCTGATCGCCCAATTCGAGACACGCGAGACGTTCGAGCGGCACGTCCGCAATCAGATCGCCGACGTGAGCGCGGGCCGCGCCGAGCTCTTCATCGACATTGAGCCCTTCCACCTCAACGGCAATGGCACCCTGCACGGCGGCATGTATGCCACCCTGATCGATAATGCGATGGGCTTCGCGGTGGCCGACCTGACGCAGGTGCGGATCGCCACCACGCAGATGAATGTCCACTTCCTCGCGCCGATCAGCAGCGGGCGGATCACGTGCATTGCCCAAGTCGTCCACCGCACGCGGCGCACCGCCACCGCCGAGGCGAAGGTCCGCGCGGCGGATGGCACCCTGCTGGCGATGGGCACCGGAGCCTTCCGCGTCTTCGAGCAACAGGGCGAGCCGATCTTCTGAGTCGCGACGATCACGAATGCAATGGCATGCGATGGACCGCGCCGGACATCAGACCCCGGCGCGGTCGGCCGCGTGCGCGATCAGCACGCGCACATGCGCGCCGAACGCGCGGAAACGCTCGTCGCGCGTCTGCCCCCGGTGCCAGCGCGCGTAGATTTGTTGCAGGATCACGGCCAGCTTGAAATACGCCAGCGTGAGATAGAAATCGAGCGCGCCGAGATCGCGACCGCTGCGCGCGGCGTAGCGCGCGGCCAGCGCGGCCCGGTCGAGGAAGCCAGGGCGATCGGTCACGACGGGGAGGATCGCGCGCAGAGCGGGCGGGTCGCCCGGCTCGACCCAATAGCTGAGGGCGATCGCGAGATCGAAGAGTGGGTCGCCGATCGTCGCCATCTCCCAGTCGACCACCCCGACGATCCGCCCCAGATCGTCCGGGTCCAGCAGCAGATTATTCAGCTTGAAATCGTTGTGGATCAGCGTCGGAACTTGCTCGGGCGGGAGGTTCGCCGCCAACCAGGCGACGAGCGGCGCGACGCGCGGATCGTCATCGGTGCGCGCCGCCTCGTAGCGCCCGATCCAGCCGCGCACCTGCCGGGTCAGGAAGCCTTCAGGATAGCCGAGATCGCCGAGTCCAACCCCGCGCCAATCGACCGCATGGAGTTCGGCCAATGCCACGATCAACGCCTCGGAGATCGCCCCGGCGCCCGGTGGGGCATAGCGGGGCAGGTCGGTGTCGAGCACGATCCCCGCGCGCCGCTCCATCACGTAGAAGGGCACGCCAAGGATCGCCGGATCGTCCGCGATGGCGAGCGGGCGCGGCGCACGCGGATAAACCGGTGCGAGGCGTTCCAGCAGCCGCGCCTCGCGCACCATGTCGTGCGCCTTCGGCGGCAACGGGCCGAGCGGCGGGCGACGCAGCACCGCCGACCAGTCCCCGATACGGATCAGATAGGTCAGGTTCGAGGCTCCCGACGGGAATTGGCGCACCGAAAGCGGCCCCGCAGGCAGCCCCGCGATCCGCTCGCGCAGGAATGCCGCCAATCGTTCCGCGTCGAGTTCCTCGCCGGGACGGACCGCGATCGTCCCCTGTTCCGCGTCCATCGTCACGCCCCTCACCGTTCGACCAACCGCCCCACATGACCATTATGCCGCATCGTGCGCCAACGATGGTGGGTGGCGAACAGACCCCTTGCGCCGCGGTGTATCGGGCGTGCTACAATGCGGGACGGCCCGGTTCTTCAGTCGTGGTGCGTGTCGTTTCGTGGCGCATTGCGGGGTGGACCAGCCGATTTCGCGACCTTCAGCGTATGTACGAGGAGGCTCCCATGCGGCAGTTCGTTGAAGCATCCACCGGTCGGACGTTTCTTCAACGGGGGTGTTGCGCATGGCGATCGTCAATATCGGAATCCTGGCGCATGTAGACGCCGGGAAGACCAGCCTCGCCGAACGGATCCTCTTCGAGACCGGTGCCATCCGCGCGGTCGGGAGTGTCGATAAGGGTACGACCCAGACCGACAGCCTCGAGTTGGAGCGGGCGCGCGGCATCACGATCAAGTCCGCCGTTGTCTCGTTTCAACTAAACGCCCTCAAGGTTAACCTCATCGATACCCCCGGACACGGCGACTTCATCGCCGAGGTCGAGCGCTCGCTGCGCGTGCTCGATGGCGTGGTGCTGGTCGTCTCGTCCGTCGAGGGCGTGCAACCCCAGACCCGTCGCCTCGCCCGAGCGATCCTCGCCGCCGGACTCCCGCTGCTCATCTTCGTCAATAAAATCGACCGTCTCGGGGCGCGCGGCGCGGCGCTGATCGAGGACATCCGCCGCAAGTTGCAATTACGTGTCGTGGTGATGAACGCCGCGACCGGGCTCGGCGACCGGGCGGCGGCGGTGATCGTCCTGGATCGCGGGAGCCCCGCCTGGCGTGGCCCGGTGCTCGATCTCCTCGCCGAGACGAGCGAGCGCGTGATCGAAGAATACGAGCGCAGCGGCGGCGAACCGAGCGCCGCGTTCATCAACGCGGAGTTCCGGGCGCAGGTGGCGGCGCGCACCATCGTCCCGGCCTACTTCGGCTCGGCCATCACCGGCGTTGGCGTCGCCGAACTCCTGGCCGGGATCGCGGAATGGTTCCCCGCCGCCGCAGACGACCCTGCTGCGCCGATCGCCGGGACCGTCTTCAAGATCGCCCGCCGGGCATCCGGGGAGAAATTCGTCTATGTGCGCCTCTTCGCGGGCACGCTATCAGTGCGGCAACATCTGGCGCTGCACCGCCCCGACACGTTCGGCGAGACCGCAGCGATCGAGGAGCGCATCACCGGCATCGAGCGCTTCGCAACGGGCACCGCCACACCGGCGACCACGGTCGGCGCGGGCGAGATCGCCATCCTCCACGGGCTGCGGGCGGCGCGCATCGGCGATCGCCTCGGTGCCAACGATACCGCAGGCAAGTCGGACGAGGCGATCTTTCCGGTGCCAGCGCTGGAAAGCATCGTGCGCCCGGTCGAATCGGGCCAGATCACGCAGTTGCGCGCGGCGCTCGAACAGCTCGCGGAGCAGGATCCGCTCATCTCGCTGCGCCAGCGCAACGCCGAGGGGGAGATCTCGCTCCGCCTCTACGGCGAGGTGCAGAAAGAAATCGTCATGGACACCCTGGCGCGCGACTACGGGGTCGCGGCAATGTTCGGCCCGAGCCAGACGATCTGCACCGAGCGCCCGGTCGGCACGGGCGAGGCGGCGGAGACCATCGGCGAGCAGGGCAACCCCTTCTATGCGACGGTCGGCTTTCGCGTCGCGCCCGCCGTGCCTCGAAGCGGCCTATGCTACGTCCGCGAGTTGGGCGCGTTGCCGCTCGCGTTCTACCGCGCCATCGAGGAGACGGTACACGAGACGTTCAAGCAGGGCTTGCAGGGCTGGGAGGTGACCGACTGTGTCGTCACGCTCACCCACACGGGCTTCAGTTCGGTGATGAGCACCGCCGGGGACTTCCGCAAGCTGGTCCCGCTCGTACTGATGCGGGCGCTGTGCAGAGCGGGCACGGAGGTCTGCGAGCCGGTCGAAGCGTTCGATCTCGAGATCCCGGAGGATACGTTCGGCGTGGTTTCCGGCGCATTGATGCACGCACGCGCGGCGATGCACAACGCCTTCCGCGACGGATCGTCGTACCGGATCGTCGGCGAGATTCCCACCGCAGAGCTCCGCGCGCTCGAACAACAGCTGCCATCCCTAACGCGCGGCGACGGTGGCTGGCTGGCGAGCTTTGCGGGGTACATCCCGGTGGCCGGTGATGCGCCGAGCAGACCGCGCATCGGCCCGCAGCCGCTCAACCGCGTGCAGTATCTGGCGGACGTGGCGCGAGCGTAGGCCTCATACTCATGGCAACGTTGAACCGTGCGATCAGGGATCATATGGTCCGCCGTTACAAAGCAGATGGAGCTTCGACAATGACGGTCTATCTGATCGGCGGGCCGCCGCGTTGCGGCAAGACGACCGTGGCGCGGCACCTCGCCCGCGCCACGGCCAGCGCCTGGCTACAAACCGACTATCTGGAGGCGGCGTTCGCTGCCTATGCTCACCCTGATGGCCTCGCGCCGCCACAGTTGGCGCTTCCCGACGAGGTGCCGCACGGGCGGCGGAACGACGCGCTATACGCGCGCTATTCGGCCACTGACATCATTGCGTACTACCGCGCGCTCGCCGGGCAGACGTGGGCGGGGTTACGGCCGATCATCGAATACGCGCTCTTCGACGACGAGCCCTTGATCCTCGAAGGCTTCCACCTCGATCCCAGCGACATTCGGCGGTGGCTGGCGAAAAGCGACGCGCGGTATCCTGGTCAAGTGCGCCCGATCTTCGTCGTGCGTGAGGATCCAGCTGGCATCGAGGCGGCACTTCATCGCGGCGACCACAGGAACGACTGGGTGCTCACGAAGACCCAAGACGCCGCAACCTTCACACGGATCGCCCGGATGATCGCCGAGTACGGCGCGATGATCCGCGCCGAGGCCGAGCAGGGCGGGTTCGCCGTGTTCGGCACCGATGGCGATTTCGCTCAACAGCTCGAAAACATCGTCGCACAGCAGATGGCATGAACCGGCAGATCGCTGAAAATCCTGCCGTCCGGCATGAATCAATCGGCTGGTACGGCACAATCTTGTGGGGCGTAACATCGACCAGCGCGACGCCGCCGCGTCGCCCGCCGACTGAGCAGACCCCGCCGCGCGGTGCTACACTGGCCGCGTGACCCGACGCGGCGGGCCGTGGGTAGGTCGCCGCGCGCATGAGGAGGAAATGATGACCAGTACCACCACGATCAACCGCCCCGCCGTGCCAGCCGCGCTGGAAGAGACGCGCATCGTCGCGATCCTGCGGCGCACCGATGCCACGAAGGCGATCGAGACGACCCGCGCGATCCTCGCCGGGGGCGTCCGCGCGATCGAGGTCACCTGCGACAGCGACGGCGTCCTCGACATGATCCGCGCGATCAGCGCCGAGTTCGGCGACCGGATGCTCGTCGGTGCGGGCACCGTGCTCGACCTGGAGACGGCGGAAGCGGCGCTCGACGCGGGCGCGCGCTACATCGTCAGCCCGCATACCGACGCCGACCTGATCCGCCCGCTCGCGGGGCGCGGCATCCCGGTCGTCCCCGGCGCGTTCACCCCCACCGAGGCGCTGACGGCCTGGCGCGCCGGCGCGGTCGTCGTCAAGCTCTTCCCGTCCGGCCCGGTCGGGCCGGGGCACCTCAAGGACTTGCGCGGCCCCCTGCGCCAGATCCCCTTCCTGCCGACCGGTGGGATCACCCTCGGCAACGCCGTGTCGTTCATCGATGCCGGGGCCTGGGGGCTCGGTATCGGCTCGGCGCTCGTCGATGGTCCGCTCGTCGCCGAGGGGCGCTTCGATGAACTGACCCGGCGCGCGGCGGGCTTCATCGCCGCCGCCGCCGCCGCGCGGGGCCAGCGATGAGCGGCTCCCCCGACATCGTCACCTTCGGGGAGACGATGGTCCTCTTCCTGGCGGAAACCGCCGGGCCGCTGCGCGAGGCGACGCGCTACGGGCGCTTCATCGCCGGGGCAGAGACGAATGTGGCGACCGGCCTTTGCCGCCTCGGCCACAGCGCCGGGTGGATCAGCCGCCTCAGCGACGACGAGCTCGGGCGCGCGGTCGCCTTCCGCCTGCGCGGCGAGGGGGTGGACATCTCGCGAGCCAAGGTCGACCCGGAGGCCCCGACCGGCCTGATGATTCGGGAGCGGCGCGAACTCGGCCCGCTGGAAGTGATCTACTACCGCAAAGGCTCCGCCGCCAGCCGCCTCACGCCGGACGATCTCGACGCCGCGTACATCCGGGGGGCGCGCTATCTGCACCTCACCGGCATTACCCCCGCCCTCTCGGCGACCTGCCGCGCGACGAGCTTCGCCGCCGCCGCGATCGCGCGCGAGGCGGGCGTGCCGGTCGTCCTCGATCCGAATCTGCGCTTCAAGCTCTGGAGCCGCGAGGAGGCCCGTACGACGCTGCGCGAGCTGACGCGGCAGGCGGATATCCTCCTCCCCGGACTGGAAGAGGCGGAGTTCCTGACCGGCGAGACCGACCCGGACGCGGCGGCGCGCGCCTTCCTCGATCTGGCACCATCGCTGAAGATGGTGGTGCTGAAGCTTGGTGCGGAGGGCTCGATGGTGGTCACGCGCGACGAGCGTGTCCACGTCCCGGCCACGCCGCTGCCGCGCGTGATCGACCCGGTCGGCGCGGGCGATGCGTTCGCCGCCGGCTTCTACGCCGGACAGTTGCGCGGCCTCGGCCTTGCCGAGACGCTGGCCGTGGCGAACCGCTGCGGGGCGTGGGCAACCACCGCGCCCGGCGACGCCGATGTCTTCCCCCGCTGGGACGAGGTGGCCTCCGCCGCCACCATGCCCGACGTCCGGCGTTAATCTGGGGCGGGGCAACGATGCCGCGTCCCGCCCCTCTCGCACCGCGCTGAACGCACTCCCGCCGAGACGAACGCGCGCGCGTCGTCGTTTACTGTACGGGGGTTCCCGGCGGGGCAGGCGGCGCAGGTGGCCCCGTATCCTCGTATCGAGAAGTCTGCACCGGCGCTGCCTCGGTGCGGCGCAGGGTACAGAGGCGGCGCTCGGGTTCGGCAGCACTTGCGCTGGCCGTGATCGCCGCGCATAATACGCCCTCCTCTCCCCATCGTGTGAACGATACGCTTGGCACAAGCGTTGCGTCAGCACCCTAGCTGCGTGTCATACGTCGGCGGCGGTATGGAGGAAGGTCTGTGCCAATCAGCGTGACGGCATCTTCTCTCGGATCGCCGCACAGGACACCACGGTTCTCGTAGGGAGCGACAATGTCAGGGGAGCGACCCCACACGAATCCCGATAGCCCCAGGAACGACCAGGCGACCACCCGGATCGCGACCGGAGCGTCGTCATCCGCCGGATCCGCGCTCGTCGGTGGCCGTTACGCCCTTCATGAATTGCTCGGTGAGGGCGGCGCGGCGCGGGTGTATCGCGCGCAGGATACGATCCTGGGCCGTGTCGTGGCGATCAAGATCCTGCGGGAGGAATACGGCAGCGATCCCGAATTCGTGGCCCGTTTCTATCGCGAAGCTCGCGCGGTCGCGGCCCTCTCACACCCCAACATTGTCGACATCTACGATTACGGCGCCCACGACAATACCTACTTCATCGCGATGCAGTACATAGAAGGGGCCGATCTCAAGACGATCCTGCGCCGCAAGGGGCAGCTCACCCCCGAGCAAGCGGTCGCGATCGTCGATGGGGCGTTGCGCGGGCTCGGGGCCGCGCACGACCGGGGGATCATCCACCGCGATGTGAAGCCGCAGAACTTGCTCGTCCGCGAGGAGGATGGGCTGGTCAAGCTGACCGACTTCGGCATCGCCCGCGCCCTCGGTGGCACCCAGGTGACCGCCGCCGGAATGACCTTCGGCACGGCACACTACATGGCACCCGAGCAGGCGAGCGGCGGCGAACTGAGTCCGGCCACCGATCTCTACGCGGTCGGGATCGTCCTCTTCGAGGCGCTGACCGGTCGCCTGCCCTTCGAGGGCGACTCGGCACTCCAGCTCGGGATGCAGCATCTCAGCGCCCCGCCGCCGCTCGTGACGGCCTTCGCGCCCGGCGTGCCGCTCCCGCTGACGCAGGTGGTCGCGCGCGCGCTCGCCAAAGTACCGACCGAGCGCTTCACCACGGCGACGGCGATGCGTCAGGCACTCCATGCCGCCCTGCCCGAAGGGCCGCCGAACGCGACACTGGCCGCCGCAGCGGCGACCCTGCCAGGGGAGACCACACCCCTCCCCATCATCCCTGTCCCGATCATCTCTGATAGGGAAGGCCGTAGTTCGCCGCCTCCCCCACCCCGCCGCGTCCCGGCTGGCGCGCCATCGCGCACGAACTATCTCCTTCCCGCGCTCGGCGCGCTGATCCTGTTGCTGCTGGTGGGCATTTTCGCACTGGCGCGAAGCTTGACGGCTCTCACCGCCGTCACCAGCCCGACCGCGACGAGCGCGGTGCTCGCACTCGTGCCGACACCGAGCCAGACGGCACCGCCACCGACGCCCACGGCCACCGTACTCGTCGCGCCGACGCAGCCCCCGCCGATCGCGCCGATCGTCGTTCCGCCCACCGCTACTGCGCTGCCACCCACAGCAACTGCCGTGCCGACGGCCATTCCCACGGTCGCCCCCACGGTCCTACCGACCGCGCCGCCACCTCCGCCGCCCACCGTGCCTCCGACTGTGCCACCCACCGTGCCGCCAACGATCGCGCCGACGCGGGTGCCGACCCCGGTGCCAACCGTCCCGCCAGCACCCACCGCGACACCGGCCCCTGCACCGGCAGGTAGCGGTGGGGGGCCACAGGCAGCGGCATTCGATACGACGCAACTTCAGGGCGCGTATCTTCGCGACGATGGCAGACTGTACGGCTTACCGGCTGCGGCCCTCTACGGTGCCAGCACCAGCTACAGCCAGGGTACATTCGCTTTTCGTGCGTCTGGCGTACCGGGTAATGGATTACAACTGGTTCTCATCGGCCTCGATGACGAGCGCCAAGACCGTTGTCGCCTACAAATCATCCTGAACGGCACGACGATCTTCGACGATGCCAACTCCTTCCCCAACGTCCCGGCTAACGACAACGGCGAAGGGGGAGCAGCGCGATACTGGGGACGCATGACGATCGTCATCCCGAACGGGCTCGTCCGAAATGGCGATAATACGTTGATCCTCCGCAACCGCACACCAGGAGCGAACCTGGGCATCCCCTATATCTTGATCAACAACATCGGTATCGCAACCGGGCGCTAGAAAACCAGAACGCGCGGCGCGGCACGCCGTGACACAAGTGGGGAGACAGGACAAAGCACCTACAGCGTGACGTGCTCTGGTTCCGCTTCGTCGTCGCCCTCAACCGCGAGTGCATCGCTCGTCAGCTCAGCCATCGCGCCCTCAGCCAGCGTGCCATCATCGGGGGGCGGCATTGCCGCATCGGCCAATCGCACGTGGGCGAGAAATTCCACGTTCCCGGCCGGGCCGCGCAGCGGCGAGGGGATCAACCCGAGCGTACTGAAGCCTTCTCGGCGGGCGTCGGCAAGGAAACGGTGCAAGACCGCGCGGTGCGTCGCCGGATCGCGCACGACCCCACCCTTCCCCACCGCCTCGCGCCCCGCCTCGAATTGCGGCTTCACCAGCGTCAGCGCCTGTCCACCCGGTGTGAGGAGGCGGCGCATCGCGGGGAAGATCAGCGCGAGCGAGATGAAGGAGACATCGGCGACGACGAGCGCGACCGGCTCCGGCAGGCTTTCCAGGTAGCGCGCGTTCTGGCGCTCGATCGTGACGACGCGCGTATCCTGGCGCAGCCGCCAATGGATCTGCCCGCGCCCGACATCGACCGCGTAGACGCGCGCCGCGCCCGCCTGGAGGAGACAATCGGTGAAGCCGCCGGTACTCGCCCCGAGGTCCGCGCAGATCAGGCCGGTCGGGTCGACGGTGAAACGATCGAGCGCGCGCTGCAACTTCTCGCCGCCGCGCGAGACGAAGCGCCCGCCGCCGACCACCTCCAATGGGCCGTCCGGCAGCGGCATCCCCGGCTTATCGACGACGCGCCCGCCGACGCGCACCGCGCCCGCCATCACCAGCGCGCGCGCCTGACTGCGCGATTCCGCCAGCCCCCGCGCCACCAACGCCTCGTCTAATCGCTCGCGTCCCGCTTTCGCCACGTTCCCCCGCACCGCACCGCCGCATAGCCCGGCTCGCCACCCGCGACCTGCGGGACAGGGCGTGATCAGCGCCGTTCCTCATTCCCTTGCGTGAAGCGATGAAAGCGCGCCATGTGGACGTGGCAGATCGCGATCCCAAGCGCGTCGGCGGCGTCGTCGGGCTGCGGGATCGTGGCCAGACCGAGCAGGATACGGACCATCTCTTGCATCTGCGGCTTATCGGCCTTGCCGTACCCCGCGACCACTTCCTTGATCTGCGCCGGTTTGTACTCGGCCACCGCCAGCCCCGCCTGCGCCGCCGCCAGCAATACCACCCCGCGCGCCTGCCCGACCGCGATGGCGGTCGTCACATTGCGCCCGAAGAGGAGTTGTTCGACCGCCACCACATCGGGATGATGCTCGGCGATGATCGCGCAGACGCCCTCGTAGAGTCGCACCAGCCGATCGGGCATCGGCTCGTTGTTCGATGTCCGTATGACGCCATACGTCATCGCGCGCGGCTCGTCGGCACCGGATACGACGCCATACCCGAGGATAGCCGTGCCGGGATCGATCCCCAGGGTGATCACGACGAAGTACGGAGTATGAAGTACGAAGTACGGACAGGCATTTTGCGGCTACTGAGCATAATGCCAACGCCCCAGACCAGTTCGTACTTCGTCGTTCGTCCTTCGTACTTCATCAGACCTGCGCCATGACATCCTCGGAGACTTCGAGGTTGGAATAGACCTCCTGCACGTCGTCCAGGTCTTCGAGGCGCTCGATCAGGCGCATCGCCTTCAGCGTATCGGCCTCCGGCAGATCCATCATCGACTTCGGCTGCATGATGATCTGCGCGTCCTCGACCTCCAACCCCTGCGCCTCCAGCGCGTCCTGTACCAGCTTCAACTCGGTGGGCGCGGTGATGACGTCGATCGTCGGGTCCTCGTCGGCCTCGGCGTTGTCGGTGCGGATGTCCTGCGCCCCGGCGTCGATCGCCTGCAACGTCAGTTCGTCCACGTCGGCACCCGTGGCCTTGACGGTGATCTGCCCGACCTGATCGAAGAGGAAGCCGACCGAGCCGCTCTCGCCCATCGTGCCGCCGCCGCGCGCGAAGACCGCCCGCACCTCGCCGACCGTGCGGTTGCGGTTGTCGGTCAGCGCCTTGACGATCAGCGCGATCCCGTTCGGGCCGTACCCCTCGTAATAAATCTCGTCGTAATTGCCACCGCCCCCCTCGCTGCTCGCGCGATCGAGGGCGCGCTTGATGTTCTCATTCGGCATATTCTCGGCGCGCGCCTTCTGGATGGCGATCCGCAGCCGGAAATTGGAGTCGGGGTCGGGCAGGCCCAGTCGCGCAGCGACGGTGATCTCACGCGCGATTTTTGTGAACGTTTGCCCGCGCTTGGCGTCGGTCACACCCTTCGCCCGCTTAATCTGCTTCCATTTCGAGTGCCCGGCCATCGTTCCTACTCCGTCTCCCCACCCCCCGCGCCGCAGACGATTCGGGCGCGTGGAACCGATAATCGCGTCTCAACCGCTGCTCAGTATACCATCGGCCCTGAAATGGGGGCGAACGCGCACCGGGATCATGCTGGGCGCGGGTCGCTTGCTATACTCCCCCTACACGGGCGGCGACGAGGCGACGGGGGCGCGGTGATCACATCCAGGCGGGCGCAAACGGCGGGCGCGGGCGGGCACGAATGGCGGCGGCTCGCCTTGCTGCTCGTCGGCGCGTTCCTGATCCGCCTCCCCTTCTTGCTGACGCCGGGCATCGACGTCGTCGCCTATAAGATCTGGGCGCGCGTCGTCGCGCAGGTCGGCATCGGCGGAGCCTACGGCGCGACCTACCCGCCCGAAACAGGGAGTGCGCCGTACCACTACCAGCCGATCTATCTCTACGTGCTGCGCGCGGTCGGACTTCTCTACGGCGCGATCAGGCCGGACGGCGACTGGCACGATCAGTTGCTGGCGGCGCTGCTGAAACTCGGGCCGGTCCTCGTGGAGGTGGCACTCGGCGCGATCATCTGGGGCATCCTGCGCGCGCACACGACGCCACAGACCGCCCTCCGGGCCACCGCCGTTTACCTCGTCACTCCCGGCCTGATCTGGAACACCGCCTATTGGGGCGGCATCGACGCTTTCCAGGCGCTCTTCGTCACGCTCGGCCTCTGGGCCGCGAGCGGGGGGGCCTTCGTCGCCGCCTGGCCGCTGGCCGCGCTGGCCGTCGGGGTGAAGCTGACCGCCCTCCCGGGGGCGCTGGCGGTCGCGCCCGCCGGATTCCGCCGGATGGGGCCGCGCGGGATCACCCTCGCGATCCTCGCCACCCTCGTCGTGACGGCGCTCGTCATCGCCCCGATCGTGCTGCGCGGACAGACGATCGCGATGTGGCGCGGCATGTTCGACAACCTCGATATCTACGCCGAGACATCATTCAACAACCACAACCTCTGGTGGCTCGTCACCTGGGGGGGCGGCGCGCTCCCGGACACGACGGTCGCCTTGCTGGGACTGGATCGTCGGCAGATCGGGCGCGCGCTCTTCATCGTCGCCGCCCTCCCCGCGCTGCTCGTCCTCTGGCGCGCGCCGGACGATGCGTCGCGCCTCTTCGCGGGGAGCGCCTACCTGACGTTCGCCTTCACGACGCTGACGACCGGCGTCCACGAGAACTGGGGGTATACCCTCTTCGCCCCGCTGCTGATCGCCGCCGCGCTCGATGCGCGTTACCGCCGTCTCTATGCCGTGCTCGCCGTCACCTTCCTGCTCAACCTCTGCCTCGAAGACCCGCCGCTCCATCGCTTCGTTGCCGACTGGATGGCGGTGCGCTACGCCATCCGCGCCCTGCGGCTGCTCAACTCCGCAGCGCAGTGCGGGTTGCTCCTGTGGTGGGGTTGGCTCCTCTTCGGCGCGCTCTTCGTGCGGCGGCGCGTGGTGGCGGAACTCGCCACGGCGACGGATAACAGCGGGGCAGACTGATCGCCCGCCTCGCCGTCCTCTCGCGCCGTCGGCCAGCGACTAGCGCTTCTCGTAGAGCTCATCCCAGCGCGCGTGCTCGTCCTTCGCCGCGCGCAGCAAATCGGCATCGGTGAAGAGATCGAGCGCGGTCAGTGCCATCGCCGTGGACACTTTCAGCATCTGATCATAGCCATAGTCGGAGCACGACGCATCGACCACCTGCTGCGAGTGGCCGGGGATCGGCTCGCGGCTGATCGCGAACGAGCCGGTCACCGCCGGTAGCAGGTAGGAGACGTTGCCGAAGTCGGTCGAATACGACCCGCGCTGGTTCTGATCGCGCGCGTTAACATTCAGGCCGACCCGGCGCATGTTCTCCTCGTAGACCCGTCCCAGCGGGTACGAAGGGCGCATGTCGTAGAAGGTCGGGCCGCCGGAGTCGATCTCCACCGTCGTCTCGGTCATCAGCGCCGCCCCCTGCGCCACCTGATGCACCTTCTCAATCAGCACATTCAGATAGTCGCGATCCCCGGCGCGCACGGAGAACTTCGCCACCGCGCGGTGGGGGACCACGTTCACCGCGTCGCCGCCATGCATGATGATCCCGTGGATGCGCGCGTCGGGGCGCGTGTGCTGGCGGAGGGCGTCGATCCCGGTGAAAAGTTTGATCACGCCGTTCAGCGCGTTCGCCCCGTTGTAGGGATCGCCCGCCGAGTGCGCGGGCTTGCCGTGGAAGACGAACTCGAACCGCGAGACGGCGAGGCAAGTGCCGCCCGGATACGAGGTCGCGGAGCCGGTCCGATCCCCGGCGTGGTGGATCATCAGCGCGGCATCGACACTCTCGAAAACGCCAGCCTCGGCCAGGAGGATCTTGCCGCCACCGCCCTCTTCGACGGGGGTGCCGATGATCTGGAAGGTGCCGTCGAGCTGGTCCAGCACCTGCCCGAGCCCGACCGCAGCGGCCAGGCCCGACGCCGCGATCAGATTGTGCCCGCAGCCGTGCCCGATCGCCGGGAGGGCGTCGTACTCCGCCAATACCGCGACGGTCGGCCCATCGCCGCGCCCGCGTTTCGTCGCCCGGAAGGCCGTTTCGAGGCCACCCAGCAGAAGCTGTCCCTTGACACGGGCACACGAATGATATACAGTGTTTATATGAATGAACGATGTATACAGCAAAAGGGGAGGGGTAAGGAGCGGTGAGTGAAGCGACAGAGACCCGCCGTGAGCGGGCGCAACAAGCGACCCGCGAGGAAATCAAGGCGACCGCGCGACAGCAGATGGCGCAGGGGGACGCGAATGCGCTCTCGTTACGCGCGATCGCCACCGCGATGGGCCTCACCGCCCCCGCCCTGTACCGTTACTATCCCAGCCGCGATGAGCTGATCACAGCCCTGATCATCGACGCCTTCCATGCGCTCGGCGACGCCCTGGAGGAAGCGCGCCGTGCCTGCCCCCCGACCGCCTACGCCGCGCAGTTCACCACGATGATGCAGACCTACCGCTCCTGGGCACTCGCCCACAAGGCCGACTTCACCCTGATCTATGGCACCCCGATCCCCGGCTACCACGCCCCGAACGATGTCACCGACCCCGCCGTGCGGCGCAGCACCGCCCCGCTGGTGGCGCTCCTCATCGCAGCCTGGGAGGCCGGGGCACTCCGCCCCGATGTTGCCTATGCCGCCGCGCCCACGCCCTTGGCGGACCGGTTCGGGGTAATACTGCCGGAGGCCGAGCGGGGTCGCATCCCCGCGCTCGCGCTGCATGTCGGCTTCGTCGCCTGGACCCGCCTGCAAGGGCTGATCATGCTCGAACTCTTCGGCCACATCGCCCCGATCGTCGGCCCCCCCGCCCCATTCTACGACTTCGAGGTCCGCATGCAACTCCGCTTGCTGGGACTCGCTCCGCTCCGGTAAACGCCTCACGCCAGCAACGAGCGCGGCGGTCAAGAACTGTCACCACCTAGTATCGAAGGCCCAGCCATGAAAGGGAGGCCGCGCCATGCTCGCGAATACCCCGAACCGCCCGATCAGCGCCACATCATCCGTGCCGCGCACCGCCGCGCCGCGCCGCCTCCTCGGCCTCCTCTTCCTCCTCCAATTCGGCGTCTTCGCCGTCACCCTGGTGGTCCTGGGTGGGGCGATCGGTTGGCCTGCCAGCCTCGACGATCCCCCGGCGACCATGCTGCCGCTCCTCGTCGCCCAACGGGGCGCGGTCGCGCTTGGCTACAGCTGCTACCTCGCCTCCGCTCTCCTCCTGATCCCGATCGCCGTCGTCGTGCGACGGCTGACGATGGCGACGGAGGCACAACTCCCGGCCATCGCGGCGACGCTCGGCGTCCTGGCCGGACTCTGCAAAACCTTCGGCATCTTGCGCTGGCTGACCGCGATGCCCGCCCTGGCGGGCCTATACGGCGACCCTACCAGCGGACAGGCCACGCGCGACGCCATCGCTGTCGTCTATATCGCCCTCAACAACTATGCCGGCGGCATCGGCGAACTCCTCGGCGTAGATATCCTCGCGGGGCTCTGGACATGCTTCGTGGCCCTCACCATCATCCGCCGTGGCGCAGCGCCCCTCCCCCTGCCCACCTGGCTCGGCTGGTTCGGCCTCCTCGCCGGGGCGAGCCTGCTCATCGGCGCGGTCGAGCTCGTCGGCCTGGATCTCGGCAGTCTCACCCTCACGTTCAGCGGGGTAGTGTGGCAACTCTGGATGATCGCGATGGGCCTGATGCTCCTGTTCCGTCGCCACAACGCCTGACGCTCGGACCGCTACCCCTGCCACCGCGCCAGACAACGCCGACCAACGACGCACAGCAACCGAGCGACCGGCCCGAAAAAACTGTGGCTAATCGCGGACACGGTGATGATAGAAGAAGGAGATTCTCGATGACCGGCACGACGAACGAGCGCAAATTCCACGTTGTCCTTGGCACCGGCCCGCTCGCGCAAGGGGTCATGCGCGCGCTCCTCCGGCGCGACAAATCGGTCCGCATGGTCAATCGCAGCGGACGCGCCGACGTACCAACGACCGTGGCGGTCGCGCGCGGCGATCTCTACGACGCGGCAGTCGTCCGCAGCCTGTGCTCCGACGCAGCGGTCGTCTACCAATGCGCGCAGCCCGCGTACCAAGATTGGCAGGAGAAGTTCCCCTCGCTGCAAGCAAGCATCATCGAGGGGGTCGCGGCGCGCGGCGCGCGCCTCGTCGTGGCGGAGAATCTCTACATGTACGGCCCGGTGACGGTGCCGATGACCGAGGAGTTACCGCACGCCGCCACGACCCGCAAGGGACGCACTCGCGCCAGCATGAGCGAGGCGCTGCTCGCGGCGCACCGCACGGGGAAACTCCGCGTGTCGATCGGGCGCGGCGCGGACTTCTACGGCCCCGGCGTGCTCGACTCCGCCCTCGGCGATCGGGTCTTCTATTCGGCGCTCGCCGGGAAAACCGCCTCGGCGATCGGCGATCTCGATCAGCCGCACACCTACACCTACATCGACGATTTCGGCGACGCACTGGTGCAACTCGGGGCGAACGACATCGCCTTCGGGCAGATTTGGCACGTCCCGAACGCCCCCACGGTGACCACCCGCACGGTCCTCGGGGAGCTGTTCGCCCTCCTCGGCACCCCGCCGAAGATGAGCGGCATGGGGAAAGTGATGATGCGCCTCGGTGGGATATTCATCCCCGGCGCGCGCGAGACGGTCGAGATGATGTACGAGTTCGACCGACCATTCATCGTCGACCACATAAAATATGCCCGCGCCTTCGGCGACGCCGAAGGGGGTCTTGGGGAGGCGATCACCCCGATCCGCGAGGGATTGCGCCGCACACTCGACTGGTATCGCGCCAACCCGCAAAAAGCATGAAGGGCGCGCCGATGGCCGGTGGTGCCCTCGCTCGGCCTAGTCGAGCGGTGCCTCGCCGAGGGCACGCGCGAGGCTCCGTTCGAGCGACTGCTGGCGCACGGTGACGGTCACATCGCCGCGCGTCCGCTCCAGCACGCCGCGCAGCATGTCGGTGGTGCGGCGCAGGCCGTTGGTGACGGCATCGGGGAAATCGACCGTGACCAGCAGGCTGTAGACATCGTCCATCGTGGCGAGCGCCCATTCCGCCGGGGGTACCTCCCCGGCGCGCAGGCGATCGAGGGCGTAGCGGCGCAGCTCGCTCGCCGCCTCACCGAGGCCGTTGAGATAGACCGGGTCGGCCACGTCGAGTTCGGTTGGCGTTGGCAGCGGCGTCCCGCCGAGCCAGGCGAGGAAGACGCGCGCCTCGACAAACTCCTTCTGCGCGTCCTGCACGTAGCCCGCCCAGTAGATCGAGGGCTGGTCGCGCAGGATCGTTGCCAGCGAGGCGAGGCGCACGCGGGCCTCGTCCGCGAGGCGGCGTCCGCCATCGAGATCGCCGCGATGCCCGGCCCGGATGCAGTTCGCGCAGAGGCGCACGATCTGGCGGCTTTCGCCCAGGGCGCGCTCGCGGGCGGCATTGGTCGCTTCCAGGCGGGCCACGATCTGATCGCCGATGGTCGATAGCTGCTCGGGCATGGAGACCTCCTCCGGGCGGCGGGTTCGTCATCCCCTACAGAGCGCGCACGATAGCACGCGCCGCCCGACGAGGGCAAACACCGGGCGCACCACAGCCGCGCCCTTGCCAAAGGGTCGCGCGATAGGCGATAACTCTCCCGATGGTCGCGCGACCGGGGCTGATACTGCGCCGCCGCGCGACAAGGAAGTGACAGGGGCGACGACATGGCCGACGACGATACCACGCACACCACCTTCGGCCTCTACGATCTGCGCGTCACGGTCGCGGCGATCGAGGGGCGGGCGGTCTGCGGGCTGCGCGTCGGCGACTACTTCGAGCTGACCGAGAGCAGCCGCGTGCGCATCCCCGCCGGGCGGCACTTCTGCCTCTACGCCCTCGCGGCGATCTTGCCGCTCCTCCCCGCCAAGCAGCGCGCGCTCGACGAGGCCGACTGGCTCGCACAGGATAATCTCGTCGCCTGTCCCGATCCCGAGGAACGCTTGATCATGCGGATCGAGCGGATCGGACGGCGCGAATTGCGGACCGAGGAATTGACATGAGCGGCGGGTCATCACGGCCCCACGAGCGGATCAGCATCGCCTTCCAGAGCAACAAGGGGATCGGCGAGTACGCCGAACTCGGCGCGCTCGTCGAGAGGTACGGCTTCGGCACGGTCAGCGTCTACGCCGACCTGCTGTTCCAGCCGCCCCTCCCCGCGCTGCTGCTGATCGCCGGGGCGACGCGGCGGATCCGCCTCGGCCCGGCCTGCCTCAATCCCTATCTGACCCATCCGGTCGAGATCGCCGGGCAGATCGCGGTCCTCGACGCCGCCAGCGGCGGGCGGGCCTACCTCGGCCTGGCGCGCGGCGCGTGGCTCGACTCGCTGGGCATCGACGACCCGGCCCCGCTGACCACGATGCGCGAGACGGTCGCGATCGTACGGCAGCTCCTCGCGGGGGAACGCCGCGACTTCGCGGGCAAACGCTTCCGCCTCAGCGCCGACCACGTCCTGCAATACCCGATCGAGCGAACCGAGATCCCCCTCTTGATCGGCACCTGGGGGGCACAACTCGCCGCCTTCGCGGGGGAGGTCGCGGCGGAGATCAAGGTCGGCGGGTCGGCGAACCCGGCGCTCGTCGCGACGATGCACGAACGGATCGCGCAAGGCGCGCACCGGGTGGGGCGCGATCCGCTGACGATCGGCATCTGCCTCGGCGCGGTGACGGTGGTGGACGAGGATGGCCCGCGCGCCCGACAGAAGGCGCGCGAGGAGGTGGCGCGCTATCTCCCGGTCGTCGCGCCGCTCGACCCGACCGTCGCGCTCGACCCGGCGTTGCTGACGAGCATCGCGGCACTGGTCGGCCAGGGCGACATCGCCGCCGCTGGTGCGCTCGTCCCCGACGAGACCCTCGATCGCTTCGCCTTCTCCGGCACGCCGGAGCAGATCGTCGCGCAGACTGAGGCGATCCTCGCCGCCGGGGCGGGGCGGGTCGAGTTCGGCACGCCGCACGGCCTGACCGCGCGCGACGGCCTGCGTCTCCTCGGCGAGCGTGTGCTGCCCGCGCTGCCGCGCTGATACGATGCCACTAACAGGTATCCCCGCCCGCTCCACCCTGATCGTCATCGCCGGGCCGACGGCGGTGGGGAAGACGGCGGCGGCGATCGCCATCGCGCAATGCTTCGGCGGCGAGATCGTCTCCGCCGATTCGCGGCAGATCTATCGGGGGATGGACATCGGCACCGCCAAGCCAACCCCGGAAGAGCGTGCCGCCGCGCCCCACCATCTCCTCGACATCCGCGATCCCGACGAGGACTTCTCCCTCGCCGACTACGCCGCCGCCGCCCGCGCGACGATCGCGGCGATCCAGGCGCGCGGGCGCGTGCCGATCCTTGCGGGCGGCACGCCGCTCTACGTCAACGCGATCGTGGAGGGGTGGCGGATACCGCAGGTGCCGCCCGACCCGGCGCTGCGGGCGGCGCTCGAAGCACAGGCCGCGCGCGACGGGTTGGCCCCGCTGGAGACGCGCCTCGCGGCGGTCGATCCGCTCGCGGCGGCGCGCGCGGCGGGGAATCTGCGCCGGGTCGTCCGCGCGCTGGAGGTCTATGAGCTGACCGGCATCCCGATGTCGACTCTCGAAGGGAAAGAACCGCCCGACTACCCGATCTTACGGACGCAGCTGGGCCTCGCGCGCCCGATCCTGCACGCGCGGGCCGACGCGCGCGTGGATCGGATGCTCGCGGCGGGGCTGGTGGCAGAGGTGCGGGCACTCCTCGACCAGGGCTACGATCCGGCCCTCCCCGCGTTGAGCGGCATCGGCTACGCCGAGATCGTCGCCCACCTGTGCGGCGACATCGATCTGCCGGGTGCGGCGGCGCAGATCCGCGTCAATACGCACCGTTACATTCGCCATCAGGAGACGTGGCTGCGCCGCTGGCGCGACGCCATACGCTTCGATGTGGGCACCGAAGGGTGGCTCGCGACGTTAAGAGAACGTGTGGGTACGTTTCTGGCGGTAGCCTGAGCGTACCCGACGGCGTGTAGCGCGCCCGGACCATGCGGCAGCGCCGCCCAACGAAAGGATCCCCAAATGCCATTGCCCCAGGGTCGTCGCCTGTCCCCATCGCTCGCCGCCCTCTCGGTGGCGCTCACCCTCGGCCTCGCCGCGTGCGGCGGTGGCGATCCGACCGCGACATCGCCACCGCCCACCGCCACCATCCTCCCCGCGACCGTCGCGCCCGCCGCGACCGTGGCCACCGCCCGACCGGCGACGGCCACGAGCGTGCCGACGCGTCCGTCGGCGAGCGGCACCGCCGCCACCGCCACGCGCCCGACCGCCGGGACGCCCGGCACCCCGGCGAACGCGACGCCGAACCCGGTGGCGATCACCGCCGCCTACAGCAATCTCCAGAAACAATCGTCGTATCACCTGGAGATTCGCGCGGAGGGGATCGGCACCCTTGTGCCGCTCGGCATCGGCAACACGCTCGTCTACACGATCGACGCCAATGGCGGCAACCAGAAGATCGTGATCGACGATGGCACTGGCGTGAAACAGGAAGGGTACAAGGTCGGCACCAAGTACTACCTCGTCACGAACGGCGTGGCCGTCGAGCAGACGAGCCTGCCGCTGATCTTCACATTGCCGGACATCCTCTACAATAGCCTGACCGCACCGGGGGTGATGACCTTCACGGCGGCGGGCTCCGAGCAGGTCAACGGGCGGCAGACGACGAAGTACACCGGCACCGGGCAGGTCGCGCGACTCGCGGCCAATCCGATCTTCGCGCTCGCGCTGCCCAACGCGCAGGGCGACCTCAATGGTCCCCTCTGGGTCGACACCGCCGGGAACTTCCTCGTCGCCGGCGATCTCACGATCAATCTCACCGCGCCGCAGCCGGGCACCGCGCGGCTGCGCCTCGACGTGACCCAGATCGGACAGGTGGGGCCGATTACCGCGCCGCGCTAACGCAGCGGGCACGGCAACGAACACGGACATAACGGCACGGGGGCCGGGGCGGTGCGCCCCGGCCCCCCGAGTATTTTCGATTCAGCGCACGCGCGGTCAAGTTGCGATCAGGGATCCGTTTCCATCCCTTCGGGTGGCAGTTCCGCCGACGAGTAGGCGATGTTGCGCCACTCGTCGCCCTCCTTGAGCCATACGGAGAGAAAACGCGCCCGATAGTCGAACGCGATCCCGTCGTTGCTCCCGGTCGCGCGCCAGACGCCGACCACCTGCGCGACCACGCCGTGGAGCATCACCGTCAGATCGCTGACCTCCGCCAGAGCCCAGTAGCGGCCATCGTTGGCGTACGAAGCCAGCACCTCCGCCTTGGTCTCGATCGTGCCGTTCGGCTGCAAGATACGGTAGTCGTCGTGCAGCAGGGAGGCGATTCGCCGCAGATCGTGCGTGGCGTGGGCGCTCGCCAGCTGCTGCTCCGCCGCGAGCACCCGTTTGCGATCGGCGTATACGGACACCCTCTATCCCTCCCAGGCCCAACGACAGTCTTTCTGTCGGGGTCATGCCGACCACCATGCACGGGCGCTGCTCGGCAATGCACACCGCCGCATCGTGGGCCACATTTCCCCGCAGAGAAGGAACTTGGTGCCCCGGCTCGTGATAATCGCGCGGACGCTGTGCGGACGCGACCAACCGCAACGAACCCACGAGGCCGCCGACATGGCCGTTTACTGTAGCAGGATCAGCGGGATGACATGGGGGCGCTGCCGTACCTCCGCCCAAAGGGCCGCCGCCGCCGCCGCCGCGAACCAGCGCGCCGCCGTCCCTTGCTCGCCGGGCCGCTCGGCGACCGGCAGGGCGGCGAACTCTTCCCGCACACGGGTCGCCACCGCCCCGAAGATAGCCCCGGCGCGGGCGGCGTGGAGGAAGCCGTACGCGGCCAATTCCGGCCCGGCCAGCAAGCGGCCATCCGCCAGCGCGAGCGTCGCCGCGACGGTGACGACCCCGTCGCGCGCCAACTCGCGCCGCTCGGCGATAATCCGATCGTCGAGGACGCCGACCGTGCTGCCATCGATGTAGATCGGGCGCATCGGTGTCTGCCCGACGATCCCGCCACCCGTCCGGTCGAACGCGAGGATCGCCCCCAACTCCGCCTCGATGATCCGCGACGACGCGATACCGGTCTCCTCGGCCAGTTGGCGATAGAGGGCGATGTGGCGCGGCTCGCCGTGGAAGGGGACGACGTAGCGCGGACGGGTCAGCTCGATCATCTGCCGCAACTCGTCGCGCGAGGCATGGCCGGAGACGTGGACGCGATCGATCGCGCCGTAGATCACATTCACCCCGAGCGCGAAGAGCCGGTCGATGATCCGCAGGATCACCGTCTCGTTGCCGGGGATCGGGCTCGCGGAGACGATCACCGTGTCGTTCGCCTGCGGCACGATGTGGCGGTGCTCGCCCCTGGCGATCCGGCTCAGGACCGCCGTCTCCTCCCCCTGGCTCCCCGTCACCACGTAGACGATCCGGTCGTCGGAGAGTTTGGCGACCTCGTGCCGCGCGAGCAGCGTCCCGGCGGGGGGATGCAACACCCCCAGTTCGAGCGCCAGCCCGACATTCTTCTCCAGGCTACGCCCGACCGGCGCGACCTTCCGCCCGAACTGCGGCGCGAGGTCGGCGACCTGCTGCACGCGCGACAGGAGCGAGGCGAAGGTGGCGACGATGATCCGCCCCGGTGCCTCGGCGAAGATGCGGGCGAAGGTCTCATCTAACAACCGTTCCGGCGGCGTCACCCCCACCGACTCGATGTGGACGCAGTCGGATATCAGCGCCAGGGGGTCGCGGCGCCCGAAGTCCGCCAGCCGGGAGAAGTCGGGGGGCGGGCCGACGACCGGCGCATGGTCGAGCTTAAAGTCGCCGGTGAGGACGATCAGCCCGGCGGGCGTGTCCACACCGAAGCCGACCGCGCCGGGGATCGAGTGCCCGACCCTGAAGGGGGTGACGGCGAAGGGCCCGACCACGATCGGTTCCGGCGCATCCGACTCGAATGGGCGCAGATCGGCGGTGGCGAGGAGCTTCGCCTCTTTCAGCTTGCCCCGGATCAGGCCGAGGGTGAAGGGGGTGGCGTAGATCGGCGGATTGCCGAGATCGGCGAGCAGATAGGGCAGACCGCCGATGTGATCCTCGTGGCCGTGAGTGATGAAGATCGCGCGGATGCGGTCGCGCTTGTCGCGCAGGTAGCCGATGTCCGGCAGGAGGAGATCGATGCCCAGCCATTCCTCGTCGGGGAAGCCGATCCCGACATCGACGATGATGATGTCCTCGCCGTAGGCGAGGACGATCATGTTCTTGCCGACCTCGCCGATCCCGCCGAGGAACGTTACCTGTACCTGCGCCGGAGCCGTAGCGGTCGTCAAGCCATCACCTCACCCACACCCTCGCCACACTCTCCCCCGATCGCCAGCTACGAATGTACGTCAGCTCGCCGCCCGCTGTCACGACGCGCCGGCGCGACACCCGCGACAGAAACGCCGACGCCGCCCCGCCCGTCGGTGGCGAGACGGCGTTTGATGGGTGCAAGCGCTCAGAAGAGCCGCGTTTGCTCCGGCTTGGGTTGCTCCGCCTGCTCGGCGGCGAGCAGCCCCTGGCGCATCTCCGCCAGGAAGCGGGGCAGCTTCAGGAAATCGGCCTCGATCGTCGCCTTCAACGCCCCCTGGTGCAACGCCGCCGCCGGATGGTACATCGGCACGATCAGCCGCCCACCGACCGTTTTCGGCTGTCCGTGGATCTGCGAGATCCGCCCGCCGGGGAACCAGCGCTGCATCGAGAAGCGCCCGAGCGTGACGATCATCTTCGGGTCGACGAGTTCGATCTGCCGATCGAGGAACGGTCGGCAGGCCGCGATCTCATCCGGCAGCGGGTCGCGATTGCCGGGCGGGCGGTGCTTCACCACGTTGGTGATGTAGACATCGCCGCGATCGAGGCCGATCTTGCCGAGCAGCTCGGTCAGGAACTGCCCGGACGCCCCGATGAATGGCTTCCCCTGCTGATCTTCGTGATGGCCGGGAGCCTCGCCGATCAGCATGATCTCCGCCGGAGCCGGACCCTCCCCCGGCACGCCGCGCGTCGCGCCGCGACACAGCTCGCAGGCGGTACAGGTATCGACGAGTTGGCGCAGCACGACGAGCTCGGCCCCAGCGGCCTGGAGAGGATTCGCGGACACGACGGACCTCCTGGTGAGTAGGCGGAGTAGACGAAGTAGGTGAGTAGGCCCTTGTGCTAGTTCGCGGGGAAGGCGAGCGCCTTGATCTGGAGCCAATCGGCCTGGCCCAACAAGCGATTGAGGTAGAGGCAGAGCGTGTGGGCGGCGAGCTTGGTCTGCAACCGGGCG
>JAABUN010001554.1_pt1 | contig 49501 bp, 40 predicted proteins | sample 5559311 | NCBI WGS metagenome assembly JAABUN01 (sample SAMN10711877, study PRJNA513370) | rock metagenome | isolation source: Antarctica rocks | place: Antarctica: Victoria Land, Siegfried Peak sud
TTTGCCGGACAAACTATTTGGTAAAGCAACACGCTGACGTTGTGCTTCTTATGAATGAACTCGCTCATTCACACAGTATATTCCGTAGCAGAGCTACGGGGAATTAAACCGATAAGGAACGATTAAATTCTCTGCATCTTTTGCTGGCTAAACTTCATCTTTTTAGCTGTTCACTTTCACCTAAATAAAAAACTTTTAAAAAACATTGTTTTTTCTGTCCGAAAAATTATACTATTAATTCGCGGCTCGGATTTTACCGATTACCGGAAGGCAAGGATTTATTATGACAACCGTTAAATTAGTTTATTGTTTCGCACTGCTTTTGTTCGGCGTTCAGTTTACATTCGCTCAATACGATTCGCGCGTCTACGCCGACGGAGAAATGCTCGTCAAATATAAAAAAGGCGTTGATTCACCGGCAGCGCGTTCGATGAATGCCGAAACGGGCGCGACGATTCTCGAGGAATTTCCAGACCTCGGCTGGCAGCGCGTCAAACTGCCCGAAAATGTCGATATGAATCAAGCGATGTCGTTTTATAAATCAAATGCCGATGTCGAAATCGCGCAGCCGAATTATTATTATCATCTGCTGAGTACGACGAACGACACGCGTTTTTCCGAACTTTACGGTTTGCAGAAGATTTCCGCGCCCGCTGCCTGGGACATTTACACCGGAGATAGAGGAACCGTCGTCGCCAATATCGATACCGGAGTCGCCTATATTCACGAAGACATCGCGCCGAATATCTGGCGCAATCTCGCCGAGATTCCCGGCAACGGCATCGACGACGACAACAACGGTTTTGTGGACGATTATTACGGCTACGATTTTTTCTATAACGATTCCGACCCGGTGGACGAAAATGGACACGGAACGCATACGAGCGGCACGCTCGGAGCGGCTGGCAATAATTCGCTCGGCATCGTCGGCGTAACGTGGAGCGTCCAGATAATGGCGGTAAAAATTTATTCTCCGAGCGGCAGCGATACGACTTCGACAATGCTGATAAATGCTTACAATTATGTGCGGATGATGAAGAATCGCGGCGTTAATATTCGTGTCACCAACAATTCTTACGGCGGATGCGGCGAGGCGTGCGGTTACGACCAGGCGACTAAAGACGCCATCGACGCGCTCGGCGAAGCGGGCGTGCTGCAAGTGTTCGCGGCAGGCAACAACGGGCGCAACATCGAGACGACGCCGTTTTACCCGGCAAGCTACACGAGTCCGAGCATTATAACGGTCGCCGCCTCAGACCAGAACGATAGTCGCGCCGGTTTTTCAAATTACGGCGCCAGCAGCATCGACCTCGCCGCGCCCGGCGTCGGAATTCTAAGCGCGATTAATACGAATTATCATTCATATTCGAGTTTGAGCGGAACGTCGATGGCGACGCCGCACGTCACGGGCGCAGCGGCTCTACTTTCCTCATACGCTCCGAATTTGTCGGCGGCGTCTCTGAAGGCGACTTTAATGAATTCGGTCGACGTGCTGCCGCAGTGGAACGGCGTGGTCAAAACCGGCGGTAGACTAAACGTGGCGAAGGCTCTGCAAAACCCGACTCTTTGCACATTCGCTCTCTCCGGCACCTCGCAAAACGTCAATTCTGCGGGCGGAAGTTTCTCTCTCGATGTAAACGCTCCACAAAATTGCGACTACTCGATAACGCCCGGAGTCAATTGGATTACGGCAACTCCCGTCGGTTCGGGAAGCGCGACGGTTTCATATACAATCGCCGCCAATACCGGCGCGGCGCGCACGGGAACAATCTCGATTGCCGGACAAACCTTCACTGTCAATCAAGCGGCGGGAACGACTAGACGCAAAAAGACATTGCTTAGTCCTTAAAAAGGCAAGCAAAATTAACTACCTTACAATCCTTATATTTCGCGTTATTTCTCAATTTTTGAGAAATAACGCGAAAAACGCAGCCCTACAAATCAAAATTCTCGAAAAATCAAAATCCTTGCCGATTCAAACCGATAAAAATTATAATAAGAATTGGCGAAATTCTTGATTATTTTGGAGTTTAGACAATGAAAAATAAAATAGCTTGGTCGGTCTTTGCCGCGCTTATCGCTTCATTCGTGATTAGCAGCTGCAAAAACCAAAGCAGCAGCAACAAAGCAATCGGTCGCACGAACGCCGCAAATGCTGCGACTACAGACAACCGCGCCAATACGTCAGCGGCACCTGCCGCGCCGCAAGGCAATTCAAACGTCAACGTCGCTAATTTTAACCGGCTTCAAACCGGAATGAATTACGCCGAAGTCGTTAAGATACTAGGTTCGGAAGGCGAGGTCATGGGCATCACTGGTACGACCGGCGCTAAAACCGTGATGTATAAATGGAACGGCGAAGTTCCCGGCTCGTTTATGCAGGCAATTTTTCAGAATGACATCTTAGTAGACAAAGTTCACACTTTATACAAATAAAAAAAATGAAAAAATTACTCTCGATAATCTTCGTATTCACATTCTCGTTGGCGGCTTTTGCTCAAAATACACCTGAAAGCATTTTTACCGTCACTAACCTAAACGACAGCGGCACCGGAAGTCTGCGGCAAGCCATTGCGGACGCAGCGGCGACAACCGGCAGCGACGTAATCAACTTTCAAAGCGGATTGAGCGGCACAATATCTCTAATAAGCGGCGAGCTTTACATCGATTCGAGTTTATCAATCTCGGGCAGCGGCGCGGATTTGATAACTATCAGCGGCAATAATCAATCGAGAGTCTTTGAAATCACGGCTAATACCAATGTGATTATCAGCGATTTGACAATAGCGAACGGTCTGGTAGACGCCACGACCCAGCCGAACTCGATAGCTCGCGGCGCGGGCATAACAAACGCGGGAAGTTTGACCGTCTCAAACTCAAGAATCATCGACAATGTAATACGCGCTTCGACCGGCGGCACTTTCGGTTACGGCGGCGGCATCTCAAACAGCGGAACGATGCTTTTATTCAACACGACGGTGGCGAATAATAACGGGAGCGCGGCGGCAACGTCGGGAGTTACCAGAGGGGGCGGAATCAACAATGACGGCACCCTAACCATTGCCAGCAGCTGCATTTGCAGTAATAATGCCAGATACGGCGGCGGCATTAACAACAATGGTAATTTAAGAGTAGAAAACAGCACTATTTATGGAAATAGCGTGAGAGCGGCGGGGTCTGAAGGCGGCGGAGTGTACGGCAACGGAACTTTTGTAAATTCGACAATTGCTTACAATTCTGCCGGCAACTCCGCCGGTTCATTAGCGGGCGGCATTTACGGCACGCCGATTCTTTATAACACGATTGTCGCTAACAACACCCGAAACGACGGTTCAGGACGATTCGTCGCCGGCGATTTATCGGGCGGGTACGTTTCGCAAGGCAATAATTTAATCGGCACCTTAACCGATACATCTTCGGCGCTTCCGTCAGATATAATCAATCAATCTGCAAATTTGGCTTTCTTAGCCGATAACGGCGGATTCACGCCGACCGTCGCGCTTTTATCAAACAGTCCGGCAATCAACGCCGGAAACAATTTTAATGCGCCCGCCACCGACCAGCGCGGATTCCAAAGAATAGTCGGCGGCACGATTGACATCGGAGCGTATGAATCGGACACGCCCGCCGCGACACCGACTCCGACCGCGACACCGACTTCGACGCCGACTCCAACTCCCACAATTACGCCGACTCCTACTGTTACGCCCACGCCAACAGTAACACCGACGCCAACAGTAACACCGACGCCGACCGTGACGCCGACACCTAGTCCGACACCGACGCCGACGCTTTGCACTTTCTCAATCAATCCAACCAGTCAAACCTTTACCTCGAGCGGCGGCAATGGAACCATTAGCGTAATGACGACTGACGGCTGCGCTTACTCGGCACAAGCGTCGAGCGAAAGCACGTTTATTACCATTACAAATCCGAACGGCAGCGGCAGCGGAACGATTAATTTTACGGTTAATGCCAATTCGGGCGCGGCACGAACAGGAGCGATTTTTGTTGCCGGTCAAACCTTAACCGTCAATCAGGAAGCCGCCGCGCTGCGCCGCAAAAAGAGGCTGCTGTAATCCTTAATAATTTTAAGCCTTCGCAGGTAAATGAATGCAGCTTTTTTGACTTTTTTGAGAAATGCGAGTTGCACGCAAGTAATTTGTTAGAAACAAATTACTTGCGTGCAACTCGCGTAAATGCTGAAATAGAAGAAATGAAAATTCTATTTTAGGCGAGCTGATGGAAAAAATTTGGAGGTTAAACGATGAAAACATTGCTCTCAACAATTTTTATTTTCTTTTCGGCGTTTGTCGCATTCGGGCAAAACGACACGACCGCGCCGGAAATAAAGGACTTTAGTTTTTCGCCTTCGTCCATCGATGTTTCCGCTGCGCCTCAGAACGTCGTCGTCACTGTTCACGCGACGGACGCGACGGGAGTTCGTTTTATGACCGTATTTTTTGAGACTCCTTCGGGTGGCTTCGGATTCGGTCCCGTAATAGACGGTCTGCATCGCGTCTCAGGCGATGAAAAAGACGGTATTTACAGCGCGGTCGTAACTTTCCCGCAAACCGCAAGTCCGGGAACGTGGACTGTTTCGGTTTCGGTCAGCGATACAATCGGTAATAATGGTTATCTCGACGCCGCCGGACTCGTTTCACGCGGCTTTCCGGGGCAGTTGCAAGTGTCCGGCAGCCAACCCTGCACTTTCTCGCTTAACACGACGGCGCAAAACTTTACCGCGTCCGGCGGCAGCGGGATTATCACCGGCACGACGCAGGTGGGCTGTTACCCGCCCGTCAGCAGCAACAATTCCTTTATTACGATTACCGGCGCGGGCAGCGGAACCACGTTCGGAGGCGGAAACGGTTCTTTCTTTTCAGTCTTATACAGAGTCGGCGCGACATCGGGCGCGGCGCGAACCGGAACTATTACAATTGGCGGACAGATATTTACCGTCAATCAGTCATCGGCGGACTGTGCCTATTCACTCGATTCCAATTCTCAAAATTTCCCGGCTTCCGGCGGCAGCGGAAGCATCAACGTGACGACGACGACGAGCGGGTGCGGTTACTCGGCGTCGGTAGTTAGTAACAGTCCGTTTTCATTTGTCGCAATCACGGACGGCGCAAGCGGCAGCGGCAGCGGCACGGTTAATTTTGCGGTCACTCCCAATCCGGGCGCGGCGCGAACAATAACGATTGCCGTCGCGGGACAAGTCTTTACCGTCAATCAAGCGGCGGGAGCAACGGTCAGACGCAAAAAATTCCTTTTGAGTCCGTTTAATATTTTTTAATGCAAGAAATAAGCACGTTAGTTTTGCAAAGAAAATTTAACGCCGAAAATTTCGATTGCGGCGATTCGAGAAAAATAAAAGTTAAAGTTTTTAGAGTCATCAAACTTTTAGCGACAAAAATGCGTCTAAGAATTCGTCAATCGCATCAATAGATTTTGGCGGCGCACGATCTCGAAAAGTTTATTTTCTGCGAGAATTCTTGCAATAATAATGTTTTAAGTAGTATATTAAATTTTCTCAATCAGTTTGACGTAAATTCCACTCAAATATCTTTGTAGAAAGTTTTAGGTTAATAAGGAAAAAACAATGAACAGTATTTTGACTAAAAGCGGCAAGATTAGTGTGATTTTTGCCTGCCTGTTGCTTTTTGCAGTCGCGGCGTCCGCCCAGCTTAGTTTGCGTACCGCAGTCGATACCGATAAAGACGGCAAAGCCGATTTTTCAGTTTTTCGCCCGTCGAACGGCACGTGGTATATCTTTAAAAGCGGCGGCGGATTTACGTTTCAGCAATTCGGCATCGGCGATGACGACTCTCCGGCGCCCGGCGATTTTGACGGTGACGGCAAAGGCGACATCTCGGTCTGGCGCGATTCAAACGGCGTCTGGTATCGCTTAAATAGTTCCGACAACACTTTCACCGCCGTTCAATTCGGCTCGAGCGGCGATGAGCCGGTTGCCAGAGATTACGACGGCGACGGCAAAACCGATTTAGCGGTCGTGCGGCGCACGGGCGGTAACATGATTTGGTATGTTTTGGGCAGCACAACCGGCTTTTCCGGCACGCAGTTCGGATTAGCGGCGTCTGATTTAGTCGCGCCGGGCGATTACGACGGCGATAAGAAATTCGATATAGCCGTTCAGCGTCAGGGAGCTACCCCGACGAGTCAGGCAATTTTCTATATTCTGAAAAGCAGCGACCGAACCTTGCAGTCAACTCCCTGGGGTTTGAGCAACGATTTAGTCGTTCCGGGCGATTATGACGGCGACGGCAAAACCGACATCGCCGTCGTTCGTGAAGGAATAAATGCCAGCGCAAATCTTGTCTGGTATGTTTTGAAAAGCTCTGACAATCAACTGCTTGCCAGTTCCTTCGGCATCACCGGCACGGACATTACTGTGCAAAACGATTACGACGGCGACGGTAAAACCGATTTCGCCGTCTGGCGCGATACCAACGGAACTTTTTACGTTCTTAGAAGCAATGGCGGTGGGTTAACTTCAGTTCAATGGGGAACGTCCGGCGATATGCCGATTGCCAGCTACGATTCACACTAATTTTTTTAAGCGGTTAAACTTGAAAGGTTGGAGATTAGTTTAAATCTCCAACCTTTTTTTCTTTCCTTATTTTTGCAATAATCGGGTATCAAATTTGATGGCAAAGCTCTCCGGCACAATCGGCAAAAGTTTTCACGGCAAAAAAATCGTCATCGTCGGTGATTTAGTCGCCGACCAATTCCTGCGCGGCACAATCGCCCGCGTCTCGCGCGAAGCGCCGGTTTTTATTTTGCGCCACGACGAAACCGAAACTCTGGCGGGAGGTGCGGCAAACGCGGCAATCAATGTCGCGTCTCTCGGCGGCGCGGCGACTTTAGTCGGATTAGTCGGCGATGATTCAAACGGAAACGCCCTGCTCGAAAAATTGCGCCGAGCCAATGTCGATTGCGGTTTTGTCATTGCGGCGGAAAAATATCAAACGACCACCAAAATTCGCGTCCTTGCCGGACAGCATTACGCGCCGCGCCAGCAGGTCATCAGAATCGATTACGAAAACCGCGAACCGATTGCCGACGAAGCGCAGAATAAACTGAAGCAGAACTTTCTGACAGCCGTCAAAGACGCCGATGCAATCATCGTCTCCGATTATAATTACGGTGTGGCAAACGCGCTCAATGCCGAAATTACCGAAAGAATCACCGAACGCAAAAGCGTCCCCGTTCTGGTCGACTCGCGTTTTCACCTGCGAAACTTCAGCGGCGCGACGACCGCGACGCCGAATCAGGAAGAAGTCGAGCAAATTTTAGGCAAAGATTTTACCGAAGCCGACTGCGCCGAGCTTCGTCAAAATCTCGGACTCGAATCTTTGCTGATTACGCGCGGCAACAAAGGAATGCTGTTGATTGAAAAAAACCGCGCGTCTGCCGTCTCGTTTCCAGCCGTCGGAGCGACCGAACCCATTGACGTAACGGGCGCGGGCGACACCGTAATTGCCGCCTACGCGCTCGGTCTCGCATCGGGTTTAAGTTTCTTCGACGCGGCGACGGTCGCCAATCACGCGGGCGGAATCGTCGTGATGAAAAAAGGAACGGCGGCAGTCGGTTTTGAAGAGTTGCTTTCTTCTATCGAAAAAACCGAGCAATCTGAATTCAACGCAAAAGCAATCGAGAGTGATTATGAATCAAACAAATTCGATTAATTCGATGAACTCTTGCGCTCCGATTTTAGACCGGCTGCGGCTAATCGCGCGCGTGGCAATCGAGCGCGGGCGCAAGCGCAAAATCGTTTTGGCAAACGGTTGTTTCGATTTCTTTCACGTCGGACACATTCGCTATCTGGCGGGCGCCAAAGCGCTCGGCGATTGTCTGATTGTCGCCGTCAACGCCGACGAGCAAGTCAGAAAATTAAAAGGCGCGAATCGCCCGTTAATCTCGGAACGAGAGCGTGCCGAAATCGTCTCGGCTTTGAGATTTACCGATTACGTGACGATTTTTTCCGAACCGACGGTCGAAGAATTGATTCGCGCGATTCGCCCGGACATTCATGCCAAAGGCACGGACTACACGACCGAAACCGTCCCCGAGCGAGAAATAGTTAAGGAATACGGCGGACGAGTCGCTATTGTCGGGGACCCGAAAAACCATTCGTCAACCGATTTGATTGAATTAATCGGCGGTAATCGGTAGACAACGAACAATCTAAAAAAAATTTATTGAAAATTATCATAAACTGTCCGCCGCTTATTGATTATCGCTTATGTGGAATTCGCGCACGAAAAACGACCTTATCATCGAAGTCTGGGAAAAGCTCGACTGCGAATCAATCGGCGCGAAGGAAATCGAAGCCGTCGAAACCGTCGTGCGCGAAAAATACGGCGCGAGCGCGGTCGAGTCGCCGATGATTATCGCTCGAATACTCGCCGACGAAGGCACGGAACTGCGGCACGCGGAAATTATGGAACTCGATGTCGAACGACGGCTCGAATCGCCTTATGCCCCGATGTTTCGCAACATTTTAAAATTTTCCGACTTTAAACAAACTCTCGCTTCGATTAACCGGCTCGAAAATCTGCGCAAAAAATTTCTCACAGAAAATGACCGCGAAGGCTTGCGTCTCGTGCGCGACACTGCCGTCAAAGGAAAACAGCGGGCGCAAATGATTGCGAAAAATGAGCGAGTCGAGAAGAAAAAGCGCGAGGAAAAAGAGGAAATCGTCGAATGGTTCACCATCTGGCTGCAAAGTCCCGAAATTTTTGAAAATTGGATTAGACTCCGGCAAAACTCGCCGGATTATCAAAGTCGTTTCGGCGAAAATTAAATCTTTTCGTTCAAAAACCGTTTTCCCGAATCAATGTTTAATTAAATAAAACTAAGTAGTCGTTCACAAATAGATTAGGGAATTGATTCGGAATAGATGCGAGATGACAGATAATAACTGATAGATTTTATCTGTCATCTCTCATCTCTCATCTTTCATCTATTCCGAAGTTTAATCTAAAATAATTCTGCACGACTACTTAAAAGGTTTCAATGTAAGTTTACCTCGAAAGATGTTTTAATCGGCGGCTTTTTCGCCTTCAATCCAAACTTCGCCTCCGGCGTAAACTTCTTTTTTCCAAATCGGAACGGTTCTTTTTAATTCTTTTATCAGCCATTCACAGGCTTCAAACGCGGCGCGGCGATGCGGCGCGGCGACCGATATGACAATGCTCGTTTCGCCGATTTCAAGTTTTCCAAGGCGATGAACGATGCCGACCGAAGCAATTTCAAACTGCGCTCGGGCGCGTTCGATGAGCTTTTCCATTTCTCGCAAAGCCATCGCCTCATACGCTTCGTAAACCAAATACTGCGTTTCTCTGCCTTTCGTCCACTGCCGCGCATATCCGTCCAAACTGACGGTCGCGCCGCATTCGGGCAAAACGACTCGCCGCGCAATCGCGCCGACATCGAGCGGTTCGGTGGTGATTTCAAAAAAATCCTTATTCATTCATTTATCATTTGTCATTCAAGATTTACCGCCGGCAGATTAATAAAAGTTTAATGACAAATATTTCAGCCGCCGGAAACCGCTGTAAAGACGCCGAGTTCGTCGCCTGCGTCGAGCGTTTCCTCGCCGTCTGCATATTCTTGATTAACGGCGAAAAGCAGCGAGTGTTTTTGAAGGTTCGGGTAAGCTGAAATAATTTGTTTAAAAGCGGCGGCGGCTTTGATTTCCCTTTCCAATTCAATTTCGATTCGTCTTTCGCCGACCGCTTCCGCCGTCGCGCCGAAAAATAAAACTTGCAGTTTCATAAAGATTTTTGCCGCGAATAAATACGAAAATCAAATCAATTTATTTCTCATTATTTCGTGTTTGTTCGCGGCTAATTTTTTCGTAGTTCTCTTTTCAAAATCTTGCCCGTCGAGCTAATCGGCAAACTTTCGCAAATCTCGATTGAGCGCGGATATTTGTTTGCCGCAAATTGCTGTCTGCACCAATTGATGATTTCCGTGTCAGACAAATCAAAGCCTTGTTTCAGCACGACGAAGGCTTTGACTTCTTCGCCGAGGCGCTCGTCCGGCACGCCGATGACGGCGACCAGCGAGACGGCTTCGTGCGTCATTAAAACTTCTTCGAGTTCGCGCGGGTAAATATTGTAGCCGCCGCGCAGAATCATATCTTTTTTGCGGTCGACGATTGCCAGATAACCGTCCGCGTCCATTGTGCCGATGTCGCCGGTGTGAAACCAGCCGCCGCGAAACGCTTCGGAAGTCGCTTCAGGACGATTGTAATAACCTTTCATCACGTTGCTGCCGCGAATGACGACTTCGCCGCGCGCGCCGCTCGAAACCTCGCAATCGTTTTCGTCGACGCATCGAACCTGGACGCCGAAAATCGGCTGTCCGACCGTGCCATGTTTGTAGGGTTTATCGAAATGGTTAAATGTGGCGAGCGGCGAAGTTTCCGAAAGCCCGTAGCCTTCGGTGACGCGGACATTGAATTTTTCTTCGATTTGCCTCATCAGCTCGATTGGCATCGGCGCGCCGCCCGAAGTGACGGCGATGATATTTTCGGCAATTCTCGAAGCGTCGAAATCGTTTTCTTCGACGTATTTGAGCAGCGACCAATACATCGTCGGGACGCCCGTCCAAAAATTCACGCGTTCTTTTTCCATCGTTTCCAAAGTAGTTTTCGCGTCGAAACGCGGAAGCAGAACGATACGATTTCCGCCGTAAATATTCGTGTTCATCTGGCAGGTTTGCGCCGTCGTGTGAAAAAGCGGCAGTGTTATTAAAGCGGTTTTCCGTCTGCCGTCGGTAAAATCCGAAACCGGCAGATAGAGAGCATGCGTCGTCGTCACGTTCGTCATTAAATTCAGATGCGTCAATTCCGCGCCTTTCGGCTGTCCGGTCGTCCCGGAAGTATAAAGAATCGCGCAGGTATCGTCCGGCTCGGTCGGATACATCTCAAACTCGACCGATTTATTTGCCGTGATTTCCGCCAGAGTTTTCGCGCCTTCGATTGGCGAAAATTTGCATTCGTCGAGCCTTATGACGACAAGACGTTCGCACGTCCCAACCCGGTCAAAGCCTTCCTTAACGGTTTGCGCGAGCGGCAACTCGGGGGTTCCTTCAAAAACAAAGACGGCTTTCGCTTCGGAATCTTTCAAGTGATAGGCAATCTCGCGCGGTTTAAATAAAATATTCAGCGGCACGACCGCCGCGCCAGCCTTCATAATGCCGTAATAAACAATCGGGAAAAAGGAGAGATTCGGACAGCATAGAGCGACTTTATCGCCGTGTCCGACGTTCATCTCGACTAACCCGTTGGCGACCTGATTGGAAAGCGCGTTCAACTCGCCGTAAGTCAGACGCGCCTCGCCGGAGACGACCGCTTCCAGCTGCGGATGCAGTTTCGCGTTGTGTTCGACGATTGAAGCCAGATTCAAAACCGTTGCGCTTTTCATTTTTTACGAGTTTGCGATTAAATTTATTCTAGTTTCAAACTGTCGATAATTCAAGCAATTATAATTTTATAATTTGGATCCGGCGCGGGTATTCGGAATGTGTTAATGAAAAGATTTTACATAACAAAAAGGAGAACGAAAACTACATTGAATTTCCGTTCTCCTTTGTCAAAGTTTATCCGAAATTTATTCTTCCCTGATTACTTCTTCTTCGGAGACATCAATCAAAGACGCGCTCGTCACCATATCGCCGTCGTTGACGTTTATCAATTTGACACCTTGCGCGCTTCTGCCTGTCTGACGAATTTTATCGGTATCGAGCCGAATGAGCTTGGCTTGCTGCGTGATGATAATTACTTCCGAATTTTCGTCGACCGGGAAGACGGCGACGACTTTGCCGGTTTTTTTCGTCGTTTTCATATTGATGACGCCGCGCCCGGCGCGATTTATCAGCCGATACGTGCCGACTTTCGTCTGTTTGCCGAATCCCTGCTCGGAAATCGAAAGCATTCTTTCGGATTCGTCGGTCGAAACCGCGCACGCCGTAACGACAAAATCATCATCTCTGAGATTGATTCCGCGCACGCCGCGAGCGACCCGACCCAAAGGACGCGCGTCGTTTTCATCAAAGCGAATCGCCATTCCTTCGTGCGTGGCGATAAAAATCTGCTTCGTGCCGTCGGTGACAAAAACATTGAGCAATTCATCGCCGTCGTCGATATTGATGGCGTTGATGCCGTTGGCACGAATATTTTGATAAAGTGACAGCGAAGTTTTTTTAACGATGCCCTTTTTCGTGACCATCGTGACGTAAACTTCATCGACGAAATCGCGCACCGGCAAAACTTCGACCAATCTTCGCTCGGTCGAAATTTGAATCAGATTGACAATCGCTTTGCCGCGCGCCGCCGTGTCGCCTTCGGGAATTTCGTGGACTTTGATTTTGAAAACCTGTCCGTCGTCTGTGAAAATCATCAGAAAATCGTGCGTCGAAGCCGTGAAAAGATGATTGACGAAATCTTCGTTTTTAGCTTTCGCGCCGAATCTTCCTTTGCCGCCGCGACCTTGCGTCGAATAAGCGGAAACCGGCGTGCGTTTGATATAACCTAAGTTTGTAACCGTTATCGCCACTTCTTCGTCGGCAATCAAATCTTCGATTTTCAACTCGATTCCGGCATCGACAATCACGGTTCTTCGTTCGTCGCCGAAATTCCTTTTGACTTCCCTCAATTCGTCAACAATGACTTGCCGAAGCAGTTGGTCGTTCGCCAGAATCGCTTCGAGTTCGCTGATAAATTTGAGAATCGCTTCGAGTTCGTCGATGATTTTCTGACGTTCCAGAGCCGACAGACGACGAAGCTGCAAATCGAGAATCGCCTGCGCCTGAATGTCGGAAAATTGCAAACCGCTGACAATATCTTTAAATTTTCCTCGGTACGCGACATCATCCGAGATGCCTTTCCAAGACCGTATGTCGTCTGGAAGAGTGGCAAAATTTCCGGTCAGCCACGCTCTCGCTTCGTCAATCGAGCGCGAGTTGCGAACCAGCGGGATAATGTAATCAAGCGCGTCAATCGCTTTGTTCAAGCCTTCCAAAATATGCGCCCGCGCCTGCGCTTTTCTGAGTTCAAATTCGGTGCGGCGGCGAACGACTTCGCGGCGAAACTGGACGAAAGCTTCGAGAATCTGTTTGAGATTAAGCACTTTCGGCTGCCCGTCGACAATCGCAATGTTGATAATGCCGAAAGACATCTGCAAAGGCGTCAGTTTATAAAGTTTATTTAAAACAACCTGCGGCACGGCGTCGCGTTTGAGTTCGATGACGACGCGGATGCCTTCGCGGTTCGATTCGTCGCGGATTTCCGAGATGCCGTCGAGTCGTTTTTCATTAACTAATTCGGCAATTTTTTCGATTAATCTGGCTTTATTTAATTGATACGGAATTTCGGTTACGACCACCGCGTCGCGTTCCGTGTTGCCGCGTCCCACGCGGTCAATCGCGGCTTTGGCGCGCATCTGCAAAATCCCGCGCCCCGTGCGATACGCATTGTGAATTTCCTCGCGCCCGTAGATAAAAGCGCCGGTTGGAAAATCCGGTCCGGGAATGATTTCGATTAATTGATTAATGGTGATGTCGGGATTTTTAATCAGCGCAATCGTCGCGTCGATGACTTCCGTCAGATTATGCGGCGGAATCTTCGTCGCCATCCCGACGGCGATGCCTTCGGAACCATTGACCAGCAAATTCGGAAAGCGCGCTGGCAAAACCTTCGGTTCGGACAATGATTCATCGTAATTCGGCTGAAAATCGACCGTTTCTTTTTCGATGTCCGCCATTACTTCGGCGGTCAGTTTCTGCATACGGACTTCGGTATAACGCATCGCCGCCGCGTTATCGCCGTCAATCGAGCCGAAATTTCCCTGCCCTTCGATGAGCGGATAACGGAGCGCGAAATCCTGAGCGAGCCGCACAATCGTGTCGTAAACGGCGGTGTCGCCGTGCGGATGATATTTGCCGATACAGTCGCCGACGACGCGGGCGCTCTTTTTATACGGTTTATTGTGATAATTGCCGAGTTCCTGCATCGCCCATAGCACGCGGCGATGCACGGGCTTCAGCCCGTCGCGCACGTCCGGCAGCGCGCGTCCGATGATGACCGACATTGCGTAGTCGAGATACGAACGCCGCATCTCGTCTTCGATATTAACTTGATTTCTCTCTGAAATTATATCCATTTACTTTCCTTTATCCGTCAAATTTTCGGTGTCTTTTTAGTTGTGGATTGTTTCGTGTGAAAAGGCTGTCACTCAAATAAAAATCTGGACATTCACACCCTTTAATTGTATTATTATTATACAGGTAAAAAGCCTGCCAAGCAACTTTGAAAACGCCTCTAAACCGTTCAAAAAACAACGAGTTCGCGTCTGTTTAAATTCATCAATCTTTAATATTTTTTTCATTCAATTCAACTTTTGGAGAAGTCCTTTTATGACTCCGATGACCACTAAAGAAAATGATAACCGCCGCATCCAGCGAGTAAGCCTGAGCTTGCCTGTGCGCGTCGAATCACACGTTAACGAAATCATTTCCTGGAACGAAGTTACGCGGCTCACTGATTTGTCCGCTTTCGGCGCGGGTTTTAATCTCCGGCGTCCGGTCAAACGCGGGCGGCTGATTCAGATGACGATTCCGATGCCGCGCAAACTGCGTTCGTTTGATTTCACCGAGCCGCAGTATAAGGTTTGGGGATTGGTTAGAAGCTGCATCACGAAAACAAAGACGCCGACAGCGGAAAGTCATTCGGTCGGGGTCGCGTTTATCGGCAAAAATCCGCCGCAAAGTTATTATAACGACCCGGCTCGATTGTTCGAGATTTCTCACCGTGACGAAGGAAGTCTGTGGCGCGTCATCGAAGCGGTCAGTGAACCGGACGAATCGCATTTGCCGAACGAGCTGCGACGCCACACACGCTTCCCGATTCCAGCCAACATTATTATCGAGACAATCGACGAAGACGGAAATGTTATTTTGAGCGAATCGACCGTGACCGAAAATATAAGTTTGAGCGGCGCGTCCGTTTTTACATCTCTGGCGGTCGAAGTCGGCTCTTTTTTGCGCGTTAAAAGCGACCAGTATAACGCTTCGATTATCTCGGTCGTGCGCGGCAAGCGCTTGGGTCAGGACAATATCCCGCGCGTTCATATCGAATTCGTCGACCGATTTTTTCCGCTCGAAGGAATTGAATAAACGTAAAATGAAAAGTGGAAAACGGAAAATGAAAAACAATTCTTTCATTTTCCGTTTTCCACTTTTCATTTCTTGGTTTTTCTCGGTTTTCGTTTCAAAGTTTTATCTCTGGTGCGCACCAGGTATTTGAGTTCGGTCATAAATTCGGAAACGTCTTCAAATTCCAGGTAAACCGAAGCGAAACGGACGTATGCCACTTTATCGAGTTCTTTTAAGCGGGTCATTATGATTTTGCCGACATCGCTCGTCGCGCGCTCGCGGTCGGACGATTCCTGCACGTATTTTTCGACCGTATCGACGATTGATTCGAGCTGCGGAGCGGAAATCGGACGCTTTTCGCAGGCACGAAGCAGACCAGCCATAATTTTATTGCGGTCGAAAGCTTCGCGTTTGCCGTCTTTTTTGACGACCATATAAGGGATTTCGTCAATCCGCTCGTAAGAAGTAAAACGCCTGCCGCATTCGATGCATTCGCGCCGCCGCCGAATCGAATCGCCTTCTTTCGACTCGCGCGAATCGACGACTTTATCTTCCAAATGTGTGCAAAACGGACAACGCATAATGATCTTGGGTTTTAGATTTTGAATTTTGGATTGCCCAAAACACAAAACCGTCGATTACTTTTGACTTTAGACTTCCAACTGCTGTTTTCTGCCTTCCGATTTCTGATTTCCGTCTTTCTCGTGTTCGACTTCTTCGACGGCGTGTTCGCTTGAAAGCAGACCTCTGAGTCGCGCAAGGCTGATGTCGCCGCGGAAAAAATAATATAAACCAAAAATTACTGCGGGCGCAAAATAAACCATGTGCATTGCAATCGAGGTTGCCCAGGCTTGATCCTTATTAACATTAAGAAATATTAAACTGTTTGCCGTCGCTGCGTGAAAAGCGCCCGCCGCGCCGCCCGGCGTCGGAACGACCGAACCGATTGCCGCAAAACCCATTATAAACAGCGAATCGGTGAAACTGAGCGGCAAATTAAAAGCCAGCAATACCAGCCAGGTTGGTAAAGCAATCGAGAGCCACAAAAGAATCGTCCAAAAAGTTATTGCCGCAATTCCCCGCCAATCTTTCAAAATCTGCAAAGATGCGGCAAGCTGCGTTAAAATACTAATAATAATCAATCTGACGCGGCGCGGAATAAATTTTTTATCAATCCTTTTCTCAGTCCAGGCGATAAAACGCGCTGAAAATTTTTGATAAAAATACAATGTCACAAAACCGAAAACAGTGCCGATGAGCAGTAGATTGCCGATAAATTTGATGTAAGCGACTTCCGTTTCGCGCCCTGCAGGAACGTGGAACCAAATTAGGTTCAGACTAAAAAAACAAATCAAAGATGCCAAATCGAAAATTCTCTCAACTCCAAGCGTGACGAGCGAAGCCGAAGGGCGCACGCGCCGGTCGCGCATCGAAAGCCACATCGGGCGAATAATTTCCCCGGCGCGCCCGACGATGAAAATTACCGAAAAGCCGACGGTCGTCGCCGCGAAAAGTTCGTTCAGCGAAGTCGGCGTGATGGGCGCGAGCAGCGTTCCCCAGCGAATCGCCCGCAGCAAATAGCCGAGACAAATAATCAGAGTCGCTATAATCAAGTAAAAAGCGTTCGCTTTTCGCAGAGATTGGCTGACTTGCTGCCAATCTAAATTACGCCCGAAAAACCAGAGTATGAAAACGGCGAATAAAAACAGTAATATAAACTTAAAATACTTTCGCAAATTATTTTCCGACCTATCGAATAAAAATAAAAAAAATTGTAACGCTTTACTGACAAATCAAGATACAGTATTTGAACGAAATTTCACAACGCGAGTCAGTTTATCGCCTTTCTACTTATAAAACATCAGCCCTTAAAACGCCGAAATATCTCGATTCGCTACAGGGAAATCATTGCTAAATTCAGGAAATTAAATTAGAATCAGCTTGTTCCTGGCAAATAAAGAGTAAAAACGAAGGGAGGATTATTTTATATGGAAAACGAAAATAAGTGTGCTCATAATTTATGCACATGCGGCGTGAGCGGAAACGAAAAATACTGCAGCGACCATTGTAGAGATGCGGTTGATCAAGACATTGTTGAGATCAGCTGCGATTGCGGTCATTCGGGCTGTCGGTGATTTCTGGGTTTTAGTTGTTAGAAAAAGGCTTTTTTGTAATGTAAAGAAGCCTTTTTATTTTGAATCGCGTTTTGCCGTTTCGCGTCCTTGCGGAGTTTCGTTTCTATCAGCGCTGCCGACTATATCGCGTTCGTCGGCGTCTCCTTCGGTTTCATCACGGCGCAGTATTTGCCGCTCTATCTCGTCGGGCATCATACCGGAAGATTGTTCAGAAATTTCCTGTGCGCTTAAATCTACGGTTTCGGATTCTTGGTTTTGATAATCGTCGTTTTCCTTCATCGCTGTTTTTCCTCGTCTCGAAAACTAAAATTTATAAAAGTATACGATTTAGCATATCACGGCTTATTTTAAAGTAAAAAGGGGTGAGCATTAAGCTCACCCCTTTTTTTATTAATAAACCGGCAATTTAACGATTCGAGTTTAGGCTCGCCGGAGCGGATGACGTAATCGAAAATTGCGTCCCCTGTTCGAGTTCGACATCGCCGCGACCTTGCAGCACGACTGTTCCCGCGCCCGCGCCCGCGCCGACTGCCGCGCCGATTGCCGCGCCTTGTCCGCCGCCGGCAATAGCGCCGATTAACGCGCCGAGCGCTGCGCCGATTCCGGCACGCGTAACGGTTTTCGTGGTTTGGTTATTGTCACGAACGGTTCCTTCGTTGTTGACGGCGACTTTTTCGCCGTTCGCTTTGGTCACGTCATCGACGCTGCCCGCGAAGCGATAAGTTCTGCCGTCGCGCAGGCGAATCGTATCGAACTCCAGCGACATATTCGCTCTCCCCGTTACCGCTCCCGAACGCTCGGTTTTGGCAACTCGACCTTCGATGGTCGCGCCGTTAAATTCGGACGGCGAATTAACCTGCATCGTAAATCTATCGCCATTCTGCGTTGTTTTAGTCGAAATTGAACTGCCTAAAACAGCGGTCAAACGCGTGTTATTCGGAATGACGAAATCAGTCGAAGCCGTTCCGTTGTTCTGATTATTTCCGCCGTTTTGATTGTTAATATTGGAAAACTGAGCGACGTTATCGGTCTTGTCATAGACGCTCGCCACAGTTACCGTGTCGTTTCTATTTTCCAGATAAACGCGGCGAATAACTTTCAATTGCCCGCTGCTCATCGGAATAAAGTTTACATAAAAATCGTTGATTCGGTCGCCTTCATAACTCAAAGCCACGCCGTCGTAATTGGTAGTCGCCGTAATTTTAATCGCGCGCCCGTTGTTGGTTGTTTCGGTTCGCGCCACGCCGTCGGCGTTAAAGCTGACTTGCGGCGAAGTGTTGGAAGCGACCGTCACTTGCTTGTCTCTCTTTTCAATCGCCAGCGTGTCCGGCGAAGACAGGCGTCTCTCCAAATTTCTTCTTAAATTTTGATTTTGATTTGCCGTGTAGAGCGTGTTGAAGGCGCGGTCGACGACCGTACTGACATCATCGCTCTGCGCGGAATTCAAACGATAAGTTCCGGTCAGCATCTGGTCGAATTTACTCATCGGCGAATACTGACGATTCCAATTCCAAGCAACGTTATAATTATTCGCCAGCGTGTCCAAATCCGTTCGGATAAGTCTCCACTGACTTTCCGCGCCCGCCGTCAAGCGATAATCGCGCATAAAACCGTCGATGTAATACGCGCGGTTCAAAACTTCTTCAACGTCCGCCGAAGTCGAACGGCGAGCTTCAAAATCCTGTTTCAATTTATTGGTCGCGGTTTCAAAGTCTGTAACGTAAGCGAGAACGGTCGTTTCACTTCTCGAATCGTTCAAAACGCTACGGTCGAGCGCGGCATTCAATTCTCGCTTGTACGAATCCGTGCGTGTTTCGAGTCGTGTAATAAGGCTTCGGACGCTGTTTTCCGAGACGCGATAAGCATTTGTCCCGGACGTATTATTTCCCGTCGTCGCACCGATATTTCCAGACGTTTGCGCCCAATTCGAGCTGACGTTGTAATAACCGGCTAAAGTGTCTAAATCCGTTTTCAGCGAACTCCAATCTCTCTGAGCCGCCGTATTCAAACGGTTATCTCTCACAAAACCGTCGATTAAAACAGCGCGGCTCAAAACGTCCTGCACATTCGAGCCTGCCGAACGGCGAGCGTCGAAATTCTGTTTCAACTGATTGGTTTCATTTTCAAAATCGGTGAGATAACCGAAAACTTTATCTTCGGCATCCGTATTGTTTTGGGAACTTTGATTGAGCGCGCGGGTGACCGAACGTTTAAAGACATCGGTTTTGGTCGAAATACGTGTCAAGAGTGCTTGAATCGTATTGTTAGACACACGATATGAGCCGCCGACATTGGTATTAGTCGTTGTCGTGGTTGTCGAGTTCGCCCAATTATTATTAACAGAATAATATCTCGCCAGAGTATTCAAATCCGTGCGAATATAACCCCAAAATGTCTGCGAATTAGCCGTCAACCGGCTGTTCTGCATAAATTGATTGATGTAAGATGCGCGACTAAGAACATCTTCGACATCGGCATCCGCCGATTCGCGCGCGTCGAATTTTTGCTTGAGCGCGTCGGTCGCATTTTCAAAATCTTCGACATAACCTAACAATGTATTTTTGTCGCCGCTGTTGGCGAGTCGGTTATTATTGACTTCGCGCTTGTAAGCGGCGGTTCTCGTGACAATCCGATTTATCAAATAATTTACCTGACTGTCGGTTGCCTGATAAGCACGATTTTGCGCGCTGACGCTAAGGGTCGCGGCAAAACAAATTACAAATAAATTAAAAAATGCTATTTTCAAAAATTGTTTTTTCATATTTTCTCCATTAATTAAAAGAGCTTGGCAAAAACACGGTAGAGATAATTCGGCTGGTTTTGCCGCTCGGTTGCCAGGTATGTTGCAAATGCCGTGCCATCGGTTGCCATAATTTTACTTTTTCGGTATCGACTGTTAGTACAAATTGCTCCCAAAATTTTCGGAGCCAAATACAGCAGTAAATTCAATTATTTAGAAGTTGCGGAAACCCGCATTCTGTAATGTGTTTTTATGATAGTTTATGCCGTTACTTCGTGTGGGCTTCTGCTCTGATTGCGTTGAGTATGTAATTTTTTATATTTCCGATGAGGCATTTAGCGCATTGAAAGTTTTCGGCGCCTGTTCGTGATGGCGCGGAAACTTGAGGAAAAAAATCGAACCGCTTCCGATTCCTTTACTTTTTGCTTCGATTGTTCCTTTGTGCATTTTGACGATGTGTTTGGTAATCGTCAGACCCAAGCCCAAGCCGCCGAAGTTGCGGGTGCTCGAGGAATCGGCTTGACTGAAGCGGTCAAAAATTTGGGGAAGAAATTCGGGACTGATGCCTTTGCCGTTGTCTTTAACAATCATTTGAATCATTCCGTCATTTTCCAAAAGTTGAGTTTCTATTTTTCCGTTGGTCTGAGTAAATTTGACGGCGTTGTTTAATAAATTATAAATAACGATTTTTATTTTATCTGCGTCGCCTAAAATCAAATGACCGTTTAAACGATTGTCTTTGACAACTTCAATGCTTTTCTCGTGCGCGAACGGTTCAATTTCTCGAAAGATGCTTTCAAACAATTCAGAAAAATTTACTCCTTTTGCTTCAATAGCGATAATTCCTGATAAAATCTGTGAATACTCAAGTAATTCTTCGACCAACTTTGTCTGCGCGCGAAGATTTTTATTGATTTTTTCGAGAGCCAAATTTTTCGTACTCGCCGAGAGATTGTTGGTTTTCAAAATTTTAGTCCAACCGGCGATGGCGTTAAGGGGCGTTCTCAGCTCGTGAGAGATGACGGCGATGAATTCGTCTTTCGTCGCGTTCGCCTGTTCCGCCATTTGCCGCGCCTTTTGTTCGTTTTCAAGCAGTTTTTGCTTTTGCGCTTCGGATTCGGTCAAACGGGCGGCGACGGTTTCCAATTTCAACCGCGCGGAAGTTTCCCAGTAAGTCATTCCGAAAAGTAAAAAACTGAAAACGATACCGCTTAAAAAAATCATCGGCGTCCAGCCGATACTGGATTTCTCTGAAAATGCCGGAAGAGAGACGTATTTAATCGTCCATTTTCGACCGGCGATATCTTTTATGGTTTCGGTCGATTGGTCTTTTTCGATTTGATTGACGGGTTTGACGATTTCTTCAAACGAAGAGCGTGAAAGCAAGTTTTCAGAATTTGCTTCGCCGTCGTAAATTTGAATTGCAATATCGGCAGTATCCGTACTTTTCTGAATTTCGTCGAGAAAATCCGCCGCTCTGAACGGGCTGTAAATGTAGCCGATTAAATTTTTCCTTCTTTCTGCGACGGTTTCGGGAATTATGCCTTTTTTATAAATCGGAAGGAAAATTAAAAAACCGGTCTGTAAATTTGCGTCGTTTCCCTGCAACAAATTAACTTTTGCGCTCGCCGCAGGCTCGCCGGAATCTGCGGCGCGAACCAGCGCTTCTCGCCTGCCCGCTTCGGTGAACATATCAAAACCGACGTCCTTTCTGTTTTGTTCGTTAAACGGTTCGATATAAATAATAGCTTGGTAGGAATCGCGTTCGCCTTCGGGAAATATCTTAAAGTCCTCAATGCCTTCCGCCTGCATCTTTTTTATCAAGTTTTCCCGTTCGCCGGACGCGACGATTTTGTTATAACCGATTGCCTGAACGCTTTTATAATTGCGCTCTAAATCCAAACTTTGAATATAATCGGCAAAACTGACGCGGTTTAAATCGGCTGCCGACTCGACAAAACCGCGACCGCCTTTGAGCAGCGCCGTGTATAAGTTTATCTTGTTTTCGATTGCCGATTGAAACCGGTTGACTTCGTTGTTAAATCTGCTCGTATCCTTGTTTAATGAGCTTTGATAGAAATTGTAGGTGACGCCGAGCGTCAAAAATATCGAGACTGCTAAAACCAAAAAAGGAAATCTGGTTTTATTTTCACGTTCGTTTTCCGCAATTTTTTTTAGAAAATCCGCCACACACTTTAAAGCACCGACCGGGAATAAAAACTTCAAAAGTACGTTAAATCGCTTCGGTCGGTGCAAAACTTATGCCGCAAGAGCGTAAATTTTCCTCAACCGATTTATTATTCGCAAAGACGGATGTTCCTATCGACTTTTTAGTGCCGCGATTTTTTTTAAGACGCGCCAGTTTATGTAAATGTTTGGCATTATGTCCGAAATCATTGCACTACAATAAGATGTCTGAATTTAAGTGACAGTCGGAATGCTGAATTCGGCTGGATAAGTAGGTTAGTTCTTTTGGCATTGTTATTGCTTTGTGCCGATTCGGGAGACTTTGTAAATTATTTAATAGGAGAGTCAAATGATGTCGGAAGAAAATAACACGGGTAATAATTTAATTTGGGCGATTACAACATTAATAATTGTAGCGATAATTGCGGGAGCTTTGTACTACAGCGGTTTTCTCGGCGGGGCGGGCAAACCTAAATCCACTACTATCAACGTCACCGCGCCGGGCGGAAGTAGCACGACTACAACGACGAGATAAAACCTGAATTACATTTACCGGCTTGGAAATAAAGAAGGCGGCGCGCTGATAAATAATCAGCGCGCCGCCTTCTTTATTTACCGTTTTACGATTAATAGTTTCTATTCAATATTGTGCCGCTTTATCATTCCGTAAAGTCGCGGGCGATATAAGCCCAGAAGATTGGCGGCGGCTTGTTTATTGCCGTTCGTTCTTTTGAGAGCGGCTGTCACGACGCCGCTTTCAATCGAGTTAAAAACGTCGTCCTGTTCCGCTCCTTCTTGGGGTTCATCGAGTTTTTCGACAATAAATTTCCCAATCTCTCTAAACAAATCTTTTTTCGGTATATTGTCTTGACCTAAAATATTATCTTTATCGTTTGAATTTATAACTTCTTTTTCGCCGTTGGAAAAACGATTGTTACCCGCGCTTTCTCTTTTTGCAATACTCGCCAAGGAAATGGAATTATCGAGGTTTTTAGGAACATTTAGTTCCCTGATTCTTCCGTCCTTGCAAAAGAGCGTAGCTCGTTCGATGACGTGTTGAAGTTCACGGACATTCCCGCGCCAGCTATAATTGAGCATTTGCTCATAGGCGTTTTCGGTAAAGCGGCAATCGAGCTTTTTATATTTTTCCGCGTAAATCTGCAAAAAATGGTCGGCGAGCATCGGAACGTCTTCCATTCTTTCGCGGAGCGGCGGAATTTTTATCTCGATGGTATTTATGCGGTAATACAAATCTTCGCGCAGGCTGCCGTCCTGAATGGCGTCGAAAGGATTTCGATTAGTCGAAGAAATCAAGCGAAAATCGGCATCCTGCGGTTTTTCGCTGCCGACGCGGTAATAGACGCGCTCCTGCAAAACTCTTAAAAGTTTCGGCTGCAATTCCGTCGGCATCTCGCCGATTTCATCGAGCAAAAGACTGCCGCCGCTGGCTTGTCCGATAAATCCGCCCTTGTCGGCGGTCGCGCCGGTAAACGCTCCCTTTGTGTGACCGAAAAGCTGCGATTCGATTAATTCCTTTGGCAGAGCCGAGCAGTTTAATTTGACGAACGATTTTTTCGAGCGATGACTTTTATAATGAATGGCGTTTCCGATAACTTCCTTTCCCGTGCCGGACTCGCCCAAAATCAAAACATTGGCGTCGGACTCGGCGATGCTGTCAATCATTTCAAAAATATCCTGCATCGCGCGGCTGCCGCCGATAATTCCTTCGTAAGACGTGCGGCTCGACAGCTTGCCGCGCAGCTCGATAATTTCTTCGGCTTGGTGTTTACGCTCGACCGCTTTTTCGATTAAAACCAGTAGTTCTTCAAATTCGACCGGCTTTTCGACGTAATAAAAAGCTCCGGCTTTCGTCGCCTCGATGGCTTTTTCGACCGAGCCGTAACCGGTCACCATTATAATTTCGGTGTGCGGCGAGATTTCCTTGCAGCGGCGAACCATCTCGATGCCGTCGAAGTCGGGTAAATTGAGGTCGGTCAAAATAATATCGAACTCGTTTTCTTCGACAAGCTCGATTCCCTTTTTGCCACAATCGGCGGTCGTCACGATAAATCCTTCGGAATCTAACTGAAACTTCATCAATTCACGAACCGATATGTCGTCGTCAATTATTAATGCTTTATACGCCATAGTTTGGTAATTACTTTACTTGAGAAAATACAGATTCCTATAAATTTTATTCGGCGGTAGATTGTATCAAATTAAAACATAATTAAGAAAAGAGCTGTTTTAAAGATTCAATTTTTGCAAAGAAAAATGACTGCCGAAATCGACAGTCATTTGATATTTGAATACACCCGGCATGATTCGAACATGCGACCCCTTGATTCGTAGTCAAGTACTCTATCCAGCTGAGCTACGGGTGCGTAAAGCAATTTCTAAGACTACAAATCTTGCTCTTTAGTGTCAAGCACGAACAATGAAAAGCGAAAAATAGATAATGAAAAACCGAAAGTTCATAATTGTATTTTCGTGCTGTTCCCCGCTTATTTCCTACTTTGCAAAATAGCCCTGCCGAGTTCTCGAAATCAATTCTGGATTGTTGACTTCAATTTTTATCGCCCGCCATTTGCCGTCGCGCTTGCTGTTGACCGGCTGATATTCAACCGTATAAAGAGCGCGCAAATCAGCCGCGACCGCCGCGTATAATCTCCCCATATCTTCTAAATTGTTGATAGCGTTGAAAGTTCCGCCGGTGCGTTCGGCAAGGATTTGCAGACGGGCGCGGGCGGCGGTGTTCATGGCGATTTGAATCGGCGTCGGTTCGCTGATTTTCGAGGTCGGTAAAACAAGCGGATAGACGGTCGCGCCCTGCGCGTCGGATTTGTTCAAAATTCGATTTATGATGTCGCCGGTTTCCGGTTTAATGGCGTTCTGAATTTCATTTTCCTTCGATTTTCCCAGTAAATCGCGGTCTTTGCCTTGCGCCGCGGTGTCAACTCCGTCGGTCAAAACAATTATCGCTTTGCGCCGGTTGCCTTCTTTGGATAGTTTGTCGAGCGCTAAATCGAGCGCTTTGTAAAGCTGCGTTTTGCCTCGTCCGTTGGCGGCGGCAATTGAGTTAGTGATTACTCGCCGGTCAGACGTAAAATCGTTTCGCAGATTAACTTTATCGTAAAATTCAATGACCGCCACGCGGTCTTCCGGCGCGAGCGCGTCGATAAAACGCATTGCCGATTGCTGAATCGTCTGCCGAAAATTCAGCGTCGAACCGCTCATATCCAAAACCAGCACGACGCTAAAAGGCGCGACCGTCGGCTCGAAACGTGAAATATCCTGCTTTACGCCGTCTTCGTAAACCGCGAAATTTCCCCGATTCAGACTCGTAATCGGTCGCCCCTTGTCGTCGACGACGCCGACATTAAGGCGAACAATCGAAGACTCGACTTTGATAACGTCCTCTTGCGCAAAAGCAATCGGAAAGCTAAAAAGTAAAATTAAAAATGAGAATAAAAGTTTATTTAATCGCATAAGCCAAATTTATCAGACGCTTCACGACGCACAGCAGTTGTATGCCGTCCGACTTGAAAATCATCTTAACATTTAATTGATTTATGGTTTATAATGTCTCGTTGCCAAAAATAGACATTCGATTTTGTATGACGATAAATTTCTTATTTCTCCCGGCTAAAGTAACGTCTTATGACTTATCATCCGAAATTTTGCTGTCAATGCGCCGAGCCGATTGAGCGGGCGAATTGGAATTTTTTGACCAGCAAGCGTTTTTGCCGTCTTTGCGAAACCGATTACTGGCACGTTGATTGGATTCCGAGAATAATAGTCACGGCGGGAATTTTATTCGGCGTTTTCGGTTTAGGAACATTTTTGCGAAAACCGGACAAACCTTTAAACTTGGCGTCGAGTAATCCGGCGGTCGGTGCAGCTAATATAAATAAGAATATTGTTAGTTCGCCAATTTCGACTAACGCCAATAATCAATCTCTTGCCAAAACCGAAAACACGAATATTGCCGCCGGGCAAACAATGGCAAAATCGCTGACTCCAGAGCTGAAACAATTTTCAAAAACTGAAAAGGCTGTCCTTCAGCCAAAGCCGCCGTCGGACGTAACGTATTTTTGCGGCGCTGAAACGAAAAAGGGAACGCCCTGCACGCGGCGCGTCAAAGGCGGCGGACGCTGCTTTCAACACAAAGGACTACCGGCAATGCTGCCGCCGGAAAAATTGATTGCGAGTCGATAGTATTTTGAATTAATTTTCCGCCCTGATAACTTTTACAAATCAATCTTTGTTGAAAAAACATTTGAAAATTATTTCCCGCTCGGAGATTTCCGGCAACTTAGTTTCCCGGTAAAACCAAAAAACACTGATAATGAAGCCGCTCGCCGCTAACACATTACTGCAAAATCGTTATCTGATCGTGCATTTGATTGGCAAAGGCGGAATGGGCGAAGTTTATCTGGCGATTGACCAGCGGCTCGGCAGCGCCGTCGCGCTTAAACGCACTTTTTTCTCCGGCGACGTAATGCTCGGCAACGCTTTTGAACGCGAAGCCCGGACGCTCGCCCGGCTGCGTCACTCGGTTTTACCGAAGGTCAGCGATCATTTTATCGAAGACGACCGGCAGTATTTGATAATGGAACACATTGCGGGCGACGATTTGGCGAAACGACAGGAGATCTCACAAAAGCCGCTGCCGCTCGGCTGGGTTTTATTCTGGGCTGACCAACTGCTCGACGCGCTTGGTTATCTGCATTCGCAAGAGCCGCCCGTGATTCACCGCGACATCAAACCGCAGAACTTGAAATTGACCGATGAAAACTCAATCATTCTGCTCGATTTCGGTTTGTCGAAAAACACCGTCGGCGAACCGCGCTCGGCGACGACCGGCAGCATCGTCGGTTATACGCCGCATTACGCGCCGATGGAGCAGATTCGCGGAACGGGAACGGACGCGCGGAGCGACCTTTATTCGCTTTCGGCGACGCTTTATCAGCTTCTAACGAATGTCGTTCCGGCGGACGTTTTAAGCCGCGCCGACACGCTGCTCGGCGGCAACCGCGATCCAATCGAACCGCTGAACGAAATCAACAGCGAAATTCCGCAAAAAGTTTCCGATATAATTTTGCGGGGAATGGCGGTCAGCCAGGAAAAAAGATTTGCCGACGCGCGCGAAATGCAAAAAGCTCTGCGCGAAGTTTACGCTCAAAATCAAAATTTATTCGCAATCGAAAACGACGCTTCCAGCCTGACCAATCAAAGTGAAATTCGAGAAACTTCTACGTCGCAATTAAAAACGAATATCAGCGTCGCTTCGCCGATTAACGGCAATCCGCCGAGAAGTTTGACGCGCGAAGATTTCGAGCCGGCGGCATATAAATCTCTGCGACCGATGGTTGAACCGCAATCGCCGAAGAGAAACGCGAACAGCAATTTTTTGACAATTTTCGGTTTCGGCGCGCCGCTCGTTTTGGCGATAGCGGCAGCGTTCGGGTGGTTTATGCTGCACAACCCGCAAGCCGCCGTCGAAAAAATCGTGACGCCGACGCCCGCAGATGTGACGGTCGCGCCGACTTCCGAAACCAAGCCCGAATCGAACACGAATACAAATATCAATGCCGAAACTTCAAACGAAAACAGTTTGATTTCAAACATCGACATTCAAAATGAAAATTCGGCGAACAATACTAGAATTCAAAATTCGAGTGGCAAAACCGGCAAATTAACTACGCCCGTCGTTCCCAAAACTGTGCCGAAACAAATACCGCGAGCGACGGCGACAAAGACAACGCCGAAACCGACGCCTTCGTCCAAAGCCACGCCGCTGCCGAGAATTTTACCGTAGACGAGGGGAGATTAAATGAGAAGTGTTTTTCCGAGATTTATAATTTATTGTTTGATAACGACGGTTTTTGCGGCAAGTGTCGCCGAAGTTGCCGCTCAATCAAAGAGAGACCGCAAGGCGGCAGAAAAATTAACTGTCGAAGGCGAGAAAAGTTTTCAGCAAAAAGATTATCAATCGGCTGTCGGGAAATACGCGCAAGCGATTGTTCTCACGCCGAGCAATCCGAAAGCGCATTTCCAAAAAGGCTACGCTCATTATTACTTGAAGGAATTCGACCAATCGCTCGGCGAATTCGACACGGCTTTTAATCAAGGTTACACGCCGCTCGAAGTTTATAAAATTCGCTGGCTAATAAATTTCGAGAAAAAGAATTTCGACGCGGCTCTCGACGACGCGCAAAAAGGTTTGCGGCTCGCTCCATCCGATTCGACGCTTAATTTGGCAGTCGGTCAAATCTATTTTGCCAAAAACTCTTTCGCCGAAGCGCTCGCGGCTTTTCAAAAAACGCTCGAACTCAACCCGAACAATGTCGATATAAATTACTTTATCGCTTCGACTTATCAAAATTTAGGCGATGACAAAAAACAGCAGACATTCGCGGAGGAAGCGGTTAAGAAAAACACTAAGTATTTAGGCGAATCGTATTTTCTCATCGGCGATGCGCAGCAGAAATCGAAAAACTACAACGAAGCAATCGAAGCGTATCGAAAAAGTTTGAGCGCCAAGCCGGATATTTATGGCGCTTACCGCAATTTATCCGATGTCTACCGCCGCCAAAACCGTTTTGAAGAAGCGGTCGAAACTGCGAAAAAAGGTTTAGAACTTTTTCCGAACGACGCAAATCTTTATCTCGATTTGAGCCGTTATTACAGTTTGGCTGACCACAGCGCGCTCGCCATCGGCGCGGCGCAGCAAGCGGTTAAATTGACGCCGGTGAAATCAGCCGCTTACGCGAGTTTGTGCCGCGCCGACTATGAAAACAAACAGTTTGAATCCGCGCTCGAAGCCTGTAATTCAGCGCTCAAGCTCAACCCCGACGACGGCGAAACAAATATCTATCTCGGTTTCACATATCTTTCTTTAGACAAAACCGACAAAGCGACGGAATATTTCAAAAAAGCCGTCGCCGGATTAAAAGATTACACGCAGAAAAATCCTGAATATTCAGACGGATTTTATCTTTTGGGAAACGCTTATTATTATGCCAATCAAGCGGAAAACGCCGTCGACGCCTACAGCCGCAGCCTGCAGCTAAATCCGCAGTTTACAAAAGCGCGTTTCAATCTCGGTTTGGCTTATTTTGTCAGCGGCAAAACGACGGCGGCGCGTGAACAATACGAGGCTTTGCTAAAAGTCGATAAGGATTTAGCCGCTAAATTAAAGCAGACGATTGAGAAAAAGAAATGATTTTAGTGGAAAATGAAAAATGGAAAATGAATAAGAAATATACTTTGAAGCGGATTTCATTTTCCATTTTCCGTTTTCCGTTAAAAAAAGGATTTAGCGGGAAAATCGAAATGATTTCCCATCAAAAAATAAGCGAGATTCGGGTTATCGTGCGAGCGGTCGTAGCCGACGAGTTCGACATAAGCGCGACCTTTGATTTCATTTTCGCCGGACATTCCGGCAACCGCGCACGCGCCTTCCCAATAAATAATCATCGTCGTGCCGCGCGTGTCGAGTTCCTGATTTTCCATCTCCGGCGTCACCGTCAAATCTAAATTGAACTTCGGAACTTTTAATTTCCAGCCGCTCGGATAGACGGCGGCAGTTTGTTCGCTTTTCCAGAATCCAGTCGGCTCAATCGTAAAATCTTCGCGGGCGAGCGGCGTAAATTCGCCGTCTTTTTTCACAAAAGTTCCGCTCGAAAAATCCGAGACGCCGCCCGCGCCGTTGCGGATTTGATAACACATTAACTCGGTTTCGTCGTCTAATTGAATGCTGAACCAATCCCAGCCTTTTTGATTGTCGGTCGGCGTCCAGGTGCCGAATTCCCTGTCCATCCAAGCCGCGCCTTTGAAATGTTCGGTCTTGCCGTTCCAAACGATGTCGCCTTCCATTTCCATTCGCGTGTAGGAAAAATAACGCGACGCCTGACCTTCGTCTTTGTATGACACGCCGTTTTTGCCTTTCCCGTTGAGAACCGGCTTTTTCGTTGGTTTCAAATTCGCTTCAAAAACGACATCGCCGCCGGTCGTCGCCCGCAAAATATGCGTTTCGTGCGATTCGCGCAGCGACCAGTCGCCGAGCCGCAAATGAAAATGCTCTTCGCTCGCCGACGCCGGCAAATCAAACCAGCCGTTCGCGCTTTTGCGGTGCGCGTAGCGAAACTTTTTGTTGTCAACGTCGGTTATCGCAAAATGCGCGAAATAAATCGGATTGCCGAATAGCCGCAGCGGAACGAGTGAAAACTTATCCAAATCCGTGCGCCGTTTAAAGAAAACCAGCTCGAAACCGAATTTACCGCCCGAAGCCGTTTCGCCGTGTCCGGTGTAATACCACCATTCGGTCTGCGCGTTTCGGTGCGCGTAAAGGTCGCGCGGCAATTCAACCGCATCGAGTTCCGTGCCGTCGCGCAAAGTGTCGGCTTTCCCGACAAAAGTATCGGTCAAAGTCTCAAATAAATCCGCCGCCGTCGTCTCAAACTGCTTGAGATAATCCTGCAATATGTCCTGAATCGTGTTTTGTTCGCTCATTTGTTTCGGTTTTCCTTTTTGTAAACATTAACCCGAAAATTCAGCTTTGAGCAATCGGATTGCTAATCTTTTCCGAATCTTCGTCGGTCAGCAGTTCCTCTAATCTGGCATACGAACCGATGCTCTCAATCGGCAAGTTATCAATATTTTCGGCGTCTCCCGGCGAAGTCGAATCGTTGATAACTTCCGCTGGATTCAAATTTTCTAAAATCGAATCGGATGCCTTTTCATTCGGACTAATATTTTCTTTGGTTTCTTCCTGGCTCATTAATTTCTCCTTTACTAATTCAATAATCTACCTATCTCAACATAACAGCAGATACTTTATTTACCAAAAATTTTGCCGTCGTCTCAAACTGCTTGAGATAATCCTGCACTGTGTCCTGAATCGTATTTTGTTCGCTCATTCGCCTCGTTATTTCCTGTTTGTAAAATTCTTTTATTATTTTAACTGTTGGAAAAACCAACGGCAATGAGCAGGTCAATAAACTTTGTCTTGTTTATTAAATTTTGGATAGAGTCGGACTTTGAGGTTCAAGAAGACGATTTTAGTTCGCAAAAAAAAAGGGACGCGCCTGAATAATTTCCGCGCATCCTTCCTTTACCAATCAAAGCAGCCGAGATTATTTCAACGAACAAAAACATTTGGAATCGCAACGTCGCTGCTCAAACCAAACTGTTCGGCTCGAAAGCCTCTGCTAGATTGCTGTAGATACCAAACTCCGTTTGAAGGGCGGAAGACGGCAACGTCCGTTTTTCCATCGCCGTCGTAATCGCCCGGCACCGGTTTATCGTCCGATAGTCCGAATTGAATTGAGTTGAAAGATTTGTCGCGGCTCGAAATCCAATACCAGTAGCCGTTTGAAGCTCGCCAGACGGCGATGTCGGCTTTGCCGTCGCCGTCGTAATCGGCAGGAACGAGTTTATCGTCGCCGAGTCCGAAATATTCGTATCTGATTGTTCCGTTTGAACTTTGAAAAATATACCAGGTGCCGCCCCGATAAACGGCGATGTCGGTTCGCCCGTCGCCATCGTAATCCGCCGGAACGGGTTTGTCCGTCTGACTTCCGAACTGCGTCGCTCCGAATCCGTCGCGGCTTTTTTGAATATACCAGACGCCGTTCGACGGGCGGAAAACGGCAACGTCCGCTTTGCCGTCGCCGTCGAAATCGGCGGGCGCCGGCTGGTCGGTCGAAACGCCGAATTGAAACGCCGAAAAACCGTCGCGGCTTTTCTGGATATACCACGTCGCGTTAGACGGGCGATAAACGGCGATGTCGGTTCGCCCGTCGCCGTCATAATCACCCGGCACAGGCGCGTCGGTTGGTAGCCCCCATTGGGGAAACGAATATCCGCCGCTGCTTTTCGAGAGATACCAATAACCATTCGACGGGCGGAAAACTGAAATGTCGGTTTTTCCGTCGCCGTCAAAATCAAACGCGGCGGCTTTGCTCGCCGCGCGTTGCCAGGTCGGAGATTGGTCGTGAGTCGGGTTAGTGGTTAAACGAGTCTGATTTGTGCCGTCGGCGTCCATCACATAGATATTGTAGTCGTTGGCGCCGTCACGGTTTGTGCTGAAAACGATTTTCGAGCCGTCTGGAGACCACGCCCCAAAACCGTCATTTGCCGGATTGTTTGACAAATTAACCGGATTGCCGCCGTCGGCATTCATCACAAAAACTTCGTCAACGCCGCTGATGCGGTTGCTGGTAAAAGCGATTTTCGAGCCGTCGGGCGAAAACGCCGCGCCTGTTTCAGACGCCGGATGATTGGTTAAATTCCTTTCATTCGAGCCGTCTGCGTTCATCACACAAACTTCGTCGTTGGCTCCGGGCGGAGTGCCGCTGAACGGGCGTGAGCATAAATATACAATCCGCGAACCGTCGGGCGAGAATTTCGGATTGGCATCATATCCGGCGTGCGCGGACAGTCTGTTTTGATTCGTGCCGTCGGCGTTCATCAAATAAATTTCGCCGCCTCTCATAAAAACAATTCTTGCGCCGTCGGGCGACCAATCAGGCGAGAAACTGCTAGAAGTAGAATTTGTCAATCTGACTTGATTCGAGCCGTCGGTATTCATCGCGTAAATGTCCCACAGGGAATTGCCGTCATACCTGATAAAAGCGATTTTGCCGCCGTCGGGCGAAAACGCCGGTGAAGAATCCTGGAGCGCGTTGTTCGAGACGTTCGTTTGATTCGTGCCGTCGGCATTCATCGTAAAAATCTCGCCGTTTCCGGTGCGGTTGCTGACAAAAGCGATTTTGCCGTTCGAGACTGTGGGCGTCAACAACACATCGCTTTCGGCGGCGAAACTTTCAGCCGCCGTGCCAAAAAAGAGAACTGCCAACAAAAGAAACTTCGCGTGAGCTGTATAAAAATTCATGTTTTTCTCCAAACTTTTCTTGAATTGTGAATTCAAGCGTGAAGGTGGAATTCAGACAAAAATCACCTCTAAACCTGTAAATAAAGTTTTTACTTGAAACGGATTAGGGAGAGTTGAGTAAGCCTCTCAACTTTTTAACAATATCGATAATACTTTGATTTTAAGATGTTTTCAAGACTTTTGTTTCCGGTTTTCCAAAGCTCTTTTTATCTTCTTCGGCAAGCTCGCCGATTTTCAGCATTAAAAAGTCGGCGATTTCCTTGTGCGTTCTGAGGCTGTCGCGCTTTTCGTAAAATTCCGAAAGGTCGAGCGGCGCGCCGAAATGAATACGGATTTTCTCGCCGCCGCGCCAGTTTCCCAGGATTTGTTTCGGTAAATCGTTGCTTAGTCCGACGATGAAAACCGGAACGACTTGCGGGCGCGCCAGCATAATCACTTTTCCGACGCCGGTTTGCGCAGGCAAAAAGCTGTAAGCGTCCGGCGACAAATTGCGTTTGCCTTCCGGGTGAAAACCGATAACATTTGTTTCGCCATGCGAGCAGATTTCAATCAATTTCCGCATTGAAAATTTATCGAATTCCCTTTTTTTCACCTCGCGGTCTTCGCGGAAAAACGGCGGGAACATCGAAAACCAGCCCATCACGAAATTGACGAACCAGCCGACGGGCGAATCGTAAAAAAATTTGGCGCGGACGGGGAAAAATAGTTTTATCGGGCGTTTTGTCCGGCGAAAAAGCACGCTCGAAACCGTATACATATCGAAGAATGAACGATGATTGGCGACGAGCAGCAGCGGTTTTTCGGCGTCGGTCTGCTCGAAGTTTTCAAGCCCGAAAACATTCATCAAATTGTAAGTCGCCAGATAAATCCAAAACGAGCCGATGTGCCTTTGGCAAAACGTCCAAAATCGCTTCCACGCGCCGTGATTCATTCGATTTGCCAGCTTAAATCCTATTTTTTCAAACGGTTCGAGAACAGATAATTCTTCTTCGGTCGGAACAATATCAGCGGCGCGCGGATTGCCAATGGCGGTCGAGCTTTGATGAGTATTTTCAGTTTCCATCGTAAATTCAGCAAAAGAAAATTTTAGCGCAGTGGTTGTGAAAGGCAAAGTTTGCGATTTCTAAAATCATTGTTTCAAAACATTGAGCGGACTCGCTACGCCGTAATTTGCGTGCTGGTTTTAAGCAATAACAAATTTTATGACGATAATTTTCCGCGACGGCAAAATCAGTAATGTATAATCGAAATGCGAACGGAGAAAACAAAATTTGATAGATTCGACGACATTTTATTTACTGACGGCGGCGGGCGTAATTTTGATTGCCTTGGTTTTCTTCGACATTTACTCAACCATCTTGAGAGCCACGAAACATCCAGGTCCGTTCAGCGAATTTTTAAATCGCGGCTTGTGGTGGTTGGCAACGCGCCTGACGCGGAATTTGAATCGCCGCATCAGGCATCGCATTCTGTCGGCAGTCGGACCGCTTTTGATGCCGCTGTTAATCGGAGTTTTTATTTTACTGCTGCTCACCGGGTTCGCGCTTTTCTACTTGCCGCGAATGGAAAACGGTTTCAAAATCGCTGACGAAGGCAACAGCGGCGCGACTTTTCAGGCATTTTATTTCAGCGGCATCACGCTTTTGACAATCGGTTACGGCGATATATTACCGGTTACCGCCGCGACGCGCATCGCCGCCGTCGTCGAAGGCGCTTCGGGTTTTGCCATCATCTCGCTCTCGATAACCTACCTGCTAACCGTCTACGCCGCGCTTGAACGCAAACGCGCCGTCGCGCTCAAATTTTACCATCAAGCGCGGCAGGGCGCAGATATTTCCGGTTTTCTCTCGAATCATTTCGCGCGCGGGCGTTTTTACAGTCTGACCGAGTTTCTGCGCGAAGTAACGCACGATTTGCAGGAATTGCTCGAATCGCACCTCGAACATCCGGTGATTCATTATTTTCACTCGCCGGAAGTTTATAGAGGTCTGCCCCGCGCGCTTTTTTTCGTGCTTGAAACCGTAGCGATTCTCAATGCGCACATCGACGAAAACGAATACGTCGAGGCTGGCGACCACCCGGACGTTTTAATCGCGGGCGACAACGCGCGGCACGTTTTGTTTGAACTCGTTACCTCGCTTAAACTCGAAACGCACGCGACCGATGCTTTTGAACCCGATGCGGAAACCCTGCGACGGCGGCGCAAATCCTTTAACCGCTCGCTGAAACATTTGCAAGATGCCGGAATTAAAACGCGTTCCGATGTCGAAGACGCTTTTCTGGAATACTCTGAAGACCGGGCGGCGTGGGAGCGGCAACTTTATCATTTTACTTATTTTCTCGGTTACGATTGGGACGAAGTAACCGGCGACCGCAGCCTTGACGACGCGACCGACGACGAAGTAACGGAGCGGCACGAACCGTTAACGGCGGATAACGAAGAGATTCCCGACGACAAAATCAAATAGGAAAAAATTTAACCACGAAGAAACAAGAAGATTGCATGAAGTTTAAGTATAAAAAACTTTGTGTTTCTTCCTCTATCTTCGTGGTTAAAAATTTTTGAGATTTAATTTGTTCGGTAAACTTTAGAAACAAAATTGCCGCTTAAGAATTCCTGCGGATTGATTTGGCTTTGCAAAACGACTCCTTGATATTTGCCCTCAAGAAGCATCATCGCCATCTGGCAGAGCGGCGCGGCGGTCGTCGTCTGGATTGCCCGCAGAAAATGTCCGTTTATTTCCAGCGGTTCGACAAAATACGCTTTCTCCAGCATTCGCCGCGTTCCCGCCGCATCGAAACCGTCGACCGAAGCGTGTGCCAGCACGAAATCATCTTCGACGGCTGGAACTTCGCGCAGAAACTCGGCTAAAATTTTATTTGGCAAATCGTCGTGGTCGAATTCATTCAGAATATTCTCTTCAGCAAGCATTTTTTCGATAACGCCTTCAACCCAACCGAAATGTCCGACGTGACGCAGAGTTTTGTAATCGAGCGATTTCGCCCGGTGTCGAAAATAGTCGGGCAAATCAGCCGCGCCGCCGCTCGTTAAATCCGCCTCGAAAGTTCTGCCGCCGATAACGATTGTTTCGCGGTCTGACAGCGCGGGAATTTGTCTGATTTCATAATCTCGAATAACGCGCGAAGGTTTGACGTATTCGGTCGCCACGCCAATCGGCGACCAGGTGAATCCGTAAAAATGCGGTCGATGCGCGTGAGCCGTCAACGCCCCGACTTTCATCTCGATTTTTTCAACCTTTTCGACCGCAAAATCAGTCTGAAACTTTTGATAAAGCGACATTGCCAAAACATTGACAAATCCGGGCGCGAGTCCGGTCTGCAAAACGAATCCGGTTTCCGCGTCCTTCGCCAAATCGATGATTTCATCGGTTTCAGCGACGTATTCGGTCAAATTCGCGTAGTGCATTTTGAAATCTTTGGCAAAACGCGCCATTCGCGGCGCCTGCGCACCCGGCGAACAATCGAGCAGACAATCGCAATTTTCAAAAGCCGCGTTCATCGCTTCGCTCGCGCCGTCCTTCGCCATCAAAACCGTTTCGATTTTCGATGTTTTTTGAGAATTTTTTAATACGAAATCTTTTGCCTTGGCGAGATTTTCTTCGGAAACATCGCCGAGGTAAATTTCCGCGTCAAACTCCGTCCATTCACGCAGCAACAGCGCGACGGCTTCACCGATTCCGCCCGCTCCGGCGACGAATATTCTTTTTGTCATTTTTGGTTTTCTTCTTTAATTTTGGTTTGTTTGAGGTTTGTTCGCTTCTTCGGTTTCATCGATTGCCGTCAAATTTTTATTTGCTTCCTGATGAAGACTGCCGACTTGCGTGTTAAATTCGCCTTCGGCGCGCGTCGTCGGGTCGCCCGTCAAAATGCCGCCGATTTGCTCGAGACCGCCGATAATCATCTGCCCGACCGATTCGATATTTTCCGTCGCGTGATTCGTTCCGGTTTCTTCGATTTCTTTATTTTCGTTTATCATAAATAAAATTTTACAACGAAAAAGCCGACTTTGCGAAACGGCAAAACCGGCTTCAGCACACCAAACGATTAACGGCAATCAATGTCTTTTCCAAATTTTCCGTAAATCCTCGTCGTCGGAAACCAAAGAATCACGAAAATCTTTATTCGAGACGACGCGGCTCGCCAACTGCCGAAAATCTACCGTGTTTAATCCCCAAAACTCTTTTACGCCGAAAATCGTTCTATCTTCATTGCGGAATAAAAAAACCGTGTACGATTGTCCGTCCTCTCTCTGCGCGGGCAATTCGGCATATTGGGCAAAAATCCATTCGTGTTTTAATTGGTGTTTCGGCAAATTTTTCGGCAGAAACTCGGACAAATACGTTTTTTTTGAATGTATATCCATTTTTACTCGATACTGAAATTCTGCGCGTCGATATTCTCCGTTTCGCTCAAATCAATTACCGCTTCCAAACCATCGCTGCAAAATGTAAAGAATACTCAGCGAGATGGCAATGCCCAGCGAAAAGAACATAAATTTTCTGGCTTTAGTTTTATCAAACATATATTTACTCGACGTTAAAATACTTTGCCTGCGGATGATGCACGATAATCGCCGATGTCGATTGTTCGGGTTCGAGTTGAAATTCTTCCGAAAGTTCAACGCCGATTCTTTCGGGTTTAAGCAATTCAAAAAGTTTCGTTTGGTCTTCGAGACGCGGGCAGGCGGGATAGCCGAAGCTGTAGCGCGAGCCTTGATAGCCTTGATGAAAAAGTTTGGTTAGCTCTTTTGCGTCGCTGCCGGCAAAACCTAATTCTTGGCGAATTCGCTGATGCCACATTTCAGCGAGCGCTTCCGCCGATTCGACCGAAAGTCCGTGAAATAAAAGATAATCGGTGTAATTGTCAGCTTTGAAGAGTTCGGCGGCGTATTCGCTGGCGCGTCTTCCCATCGTCACCAAATCAAAGGCGACGACATCTATTTTCCCGGAATCGATTGATGCGAAATAATCGGCGAGACAAAAATTTTTTCCGCCGCGCTGCTCAAGCGGCTGGCGCGGAAACGTGAAGCGCAGGCGTTCGGTTTTTTTATCGTCTTCGTAAATGATTAAATCGTTGCCTTCGCTCTGACACGGGAAATACCCGTAAACCAATTTTGCTTCGAGCAGTTTTTCGCGGATGGCTTTGGTCTTGACTTCAGCGAATTTCGGGTAAACGATTTCGCGCAAAATCTGCTCGTATTCTTCTTTGGATTTACGTCCCTGTTTATATTGCCATTGACCTTTGAAAAGCGCAGTTTCGTTGATAAACGCGAAAACTTTGGTCAAATCTTTTATCTCGACAACCTTTGAGCCGTAAAAAGGCGCAATCGGAATCTCGACATCCGGCGAAACGTCAGAGCGCGTCGTGTGCGTCGCGTCGCCGGTTTGACGAGTGGAGACGCGCGCCGCCTGCTTGCCGAGTTTGGCGTCTTCGCCGACTAAATCCTCGCTGTCCTGAACAGTTTCGATAATCTGATTGTCGGGGGCGTCCGATTTTCTCGCCGCCGAAATCAATTCCGATCCATTGCCGTTCGCCGCCGCAACTTTTGATTTTTGACTTGAAACTTTAAATTGTTCTGTCTGGGTGAGCGAATCCATCGCGTGAAGCCCGTCGAACGCGTCGCGCGCGTAAAAAAGTTTGCCGTTGTAAAGCGGAACTAAATCCTGGTCGACGTAGCGGCGATTGAGTGCCGCGCCGCCGAGGACGACCGGAACATTGATGCCGCGCTCGTTCATAATTTCGAGATTGTCGCGCATCACGAGCGTCGATTTCACCAGAAGACCGCTCATCCCGATGGCGTCGCATTTCGTCTCTCCGAATACGCGCAGAATTTCGTCAATCGGTTGTTTGATGCCGAGATTTATTACCTTATAGCCGTTATTCGTCAAAATAATATCGACCAGATTTTTCCCGATGTCGTGAACGTCGCCTTTGACGGTCGCCAAAACCATCACGCCTTTGTTCGATTCGCCTTCGACTTTATCCATAAACGGTTCGAGAAATTTGACCGCCGTTTTCATCACTTCCGCCGATTGCAAAACGAACGGCAGCTGCATTTGCCCGGAACCGAATAAATCGCCGACGACTTTCATTCCGTCGAGCAGAATACTATTGACGATTTCCAAAGCCGAATAGTTTTCCAGAGCGATTTTCAGATTGTCTTCCAGACCGATTTTCTCGCCGTCGATAATGTGATGTTTCAGTTTTTCTTCGATTGACAAATTGCTCACGTCGACCTTCATCGATTTGGCGGTTTTGCCTTGAAACATCGTCGTAAACTCGCCGAGCGGGTCGTAAGTGCAAACGTCGCCGCCGAATTTTCGACGGTCGTAAATCAAATCGAGCGCGACTTCGACTTCGTATTCGTTGAAACGGTTGAGCGGCAGAATTTTTGAGGCGTTGACGATTGCCGAATTCATTCCGGCTTCGACACATTCGTGCAAAAAAACCGAATTCAAAACGATACGCGCCGCCGGGTTCAAGCCGAATGAAACGTTCGAGACGCCCAGAATTATATTCGCTTCGGGCATTTCGGCGTGAATTTCTTTGATTGATTCGATTGTCGCGGCGGCATTGCGCCGGTCTTCTTCGATGCCGGTCGAAATCGGCAGCGCGAGCGGATCGAAGAATATATCGTGCGCCTCGATGCCGAATTCGACGGCTTGTTTAAATGCGCGGCGGGCGATTTGCAGTTTGCCTTCAGCGGAGCGCGCCATTCCTTCTTCGTCAATCAAACCGACGACGACTGCCGCGCCGTATTCTTTCGCCAATTCCAGCATTTTGAGAAATCTTTCTTCGCCGTCTTCGTAATTCGTCGAATTCAAAATACATTTTCCGCCCGCGAGTTTTAGACCGGCTTCCATCTTTTGCCATTCGGTCGAATCGAGCATCAGCGGAATTTTGACGTTCGTGACAAGTTTGGAAACGAGCGTGTTCATATCGGCAACGCCGTCGCGTCCGACGAAATCGACGTTCACGTCTAAAATGTGCGCGCCTTCTTTTTCCTGTTCTTTGGCGAGCTTTACGAGTCCGTCCCAATCTTCGGTTTGCAAAAGGTCGCGCATCTTTTTCGACCCGCTCGCGTTAACCCGCTCGCCGACAATCAAAAACGAATTGTCCTGCGTGTAAGGCTGCGAAAAATAAATCGAAGAAGCCGCCGGCGTGAATTTTATTTCGCGATTTTTCGGCGAGACATTCCGCATTTTTTCAACCACCGCGCCGATATGTTCAAACGAAGTTCCGCAGCAGCCGCCGACGACGTTAGCGCCGAAATCTTTCGCAAAATGCTCGACTTTCCGGGAAAAATCTTCGACGGTTTCTGAATAAAACTGTTTGCCGTCTTTAACTTCCGGCAAACCGGCGTTCGGCAAAACCGACACGGGCAGCGGCGAATTCTCGCAAAGAAATTTGACGTGTTCGGTCATCTGGTCGGGACCCGTTCCGCAATTCATCCCGATAACGTCAATCGGAAACGGTTCGAGCGCGGTCAGAGCGGCGGAGATTTCCGTGCCGTTGAGCATCGTCCCGAAAGTCTCGATTGTCACTTGCGTGATAACGGGAATTTTGATTTTCCGCTTCTCGAAAAACTCGAAAATCGAAGCGAGCGCGGCTTTGGTTTGCAGCAAATCCTGACAAGTTTCGACAATGAACAAATCCGCGCCGCCGTCGAAAAGCCCGCGCACCTGTTCGTCGTAAGCGCGTTTCAAATCTTCGTAAGTGATATGTCCGAGCGTCGGCAATTTCGTTCCCGGTCCGATAGAACCGGCGACGAAACGCGGCTGCGCTTTCGTCGAAAAATCATTCGCCAGCCGTTTCGCCAATTCCGCCGCTTTTTTATTGACATCGTAGGTTTTTTCGACGATTCCGAACTCCGCCAGCACGACTTCGCTTCCGCCGAAACTGTTCGTTTCAATTACGTCGACGCCCGCTTCGAGGAATCCGAGATGAACTTTGGCAATCGCTTCGGGCTTGGTATAAAGCAGATTTTCCGAACAATTTTCAAAATTCGCGCCGCCCCAATCTTCAATAGACAAATCCTGCGCCTGCAAATTGCTGCCCATCGCGCCGTCGAAGACGACGATTTTTTCTTTTAATAAATCTAAAAAATTCTTGCTCATTTTATTTCAGCAACTCTCGCTTCGTAATCTTCAAGTAAAAAAATATGTTCAAACTGACTTTCAATCTCTTTATGTAATTCTGCATCTTCAAAATTGAATGAATCTGAACCAATCCCGCTTACTAATAAAAGCCATTGTCTATCAAGCTCAGTATTGTTTTTATATTTTTCAAATTTTACTTCTTTCTTTTGAATTGCTGCTTCTAAAGTTAATTCTGTGACATCTTCTGGCGAGTATGCACCTTCATTGTAAATAAAGCTCAAACTTGAGTGCGGTATAAAGTCGGCTTTTTCAATAGAAGATGGATACAATGGATTAGAACCGCTGATTTTCGCAATAACAAAATCATTAATCTCTTTGATTAATGATTTCTTTTCCTTTCCTTCAAATTGAAACCCTTTAATCGTCCAAAAATTTACCATTACATTTATTTCGGGATTGGAATTTTCAAATTCGAGAGCGGCTTTTTCAAACAATGCTTCTTTTGATTTTATATTTTGAACCTCTTCAAGATTAAAAAACCTTTTCACTTCTAAACCAATTTTTTCATTTTGATATTCAATAATAAAGTCTGGTGATTCTCGTTTTTCTAAAATGTTAATTCTTCGATCTAGACACACAATAAATTTACCAACGTAACGAATTTCTAGTATTTCTTTTTTACTTAAGTCATCATTTAAAAAGGGTTTTATAATAGCTTCAATTTTATTTCCAAAAACATCCATCTTATTTCTAGCTTCTTTGATGCTTTCTTCAAGATTCTTCATATCCAATTTAAACATAATCTTTAATTTCTGAATCTAATAAAAAAACTCCGCGCCAAACAAGCGCAGAGTTTTCTTTTATAAAAATTATTAAATTGAAACTCTTAGCTGTTTAGCGTTTATTTTTCGTGGTCGCAAGTCGCCGATAACTCACCACGCTTTGAAGTTAAGAGTTTATAGAGTTAAAAGTCGATAGTCAAATTAAAAGAAATTAAGCAAATTTCGCATGTGATTCCACTTCAAAATTGGTGAAATAAAAACGTGAGTCGCTTTATATTTCAAAGCGACTCACGTTTCAGAAGTCATATTCAACAAAAGTGAATTTACCTTACTTTCAATGTCGGGTCGCCAAGCAAAACCCAGGAGAGACGCACGTCACGACCGGCGTTAATAGCAGTTTTAGCGTCATTCGCCAAATCGCCGAGCCGCTTTAAGTTACCGAGCGCTAATTGCTGGTAAAAGCGTGTCGCCATAATTTCCTGAATATCCGGCGTCGTTTCTCCGGTCGAAGCCCAAACTGCGGCAGCTCCTCCGTTCGGCGCTTTCAACAAAGCCTCCGCCAAACTTTCGTTGGCGACGTTCGGATGAACGAAATTGCCGTTGAGACAAGTCAGCAGCGTGAAAACCGTTAAATTACTTCCGTTTGACATTGCACCGGCAGAAACTCTTTCAAAAAAGGAACTTTGCCACGCGGCGGTTGAACCGTGACCGGCATAATTGACGAAATATCTTCCGGTATTCAATTCATTGATAAGCATCGGTTTAGCATCGGTTACGCCCCGATTTATCATTATACTATTTGTATTAGGCGGCAACAGATTGCTCAATTTTTTACTGGTTCCTTCAAAATCCCAACCATTCGGCAAATCGCTGGCAAAGATCACTCCGCGGCTAAATCCCTGCGCCGAGGTTTGTTCAAAGGTCTTGGTTTTATTAAATAATTGTGTAACTTCAGCAGCGCTCCTGGATGGCGCCCTGCCGATGGGGATATCGGCTAAACCGTCGTCGTTAAAATCAGCCAAAGTGTCGTCGCTCGGCGCTACTCCGTAAATCGTGTCAACGAATTTTGTCGGAATAAAATTGAAATTTCCGTTTGGCAAATAATTTTTCGGGTCGTATGTCGCATCGCCGATTAATAAAACATAACGCGGCGGGGTTTGCCAGTTGCTTTTCGCGTATTGCAGGAAACTTCTGATTGACAAAGCGCTGACGACGCCGAAATTGAATTCGTCGAAAACATCTTCGATATTGACGACTTCGACGCTCAATCCCGTGGCGCGTCGGTAATTTGCCCACTCGTTCGCTTCATTCATCCAGTCTCTGTATGAAATAATGATTAAATCGGCATTATGCGCGGCGGTCGATAAAGTCGAGGGCGCGTTCGGACCGATGGAAGCGACTTGTAAAATCGCCGAATTTTCCACCGCATACATCACTCGACTGCGAGCGGCAGGCAGAAAAACTCGATACGCGCCGTTTTTTTGCGAAACCGGCAGATTGGCGATAATCGAAGGATTGTCAGGATAAGTAACGTCTAAAACACGGACATTCGGCGAGCTGAAACCTTCGAGGTAACTCGACCGGTAGTTTGCGGAATAAAACGACAGTTGGTTTTGTTCGGCTTGATATTGCCGCGCGTAAGTTACTTTTATCGAATCAAACAAACTGACATCGGACGAACCATTCAACGCAGTCAATTGCAGAGTGTTTGAACCGGCGCGCAAAAACGAAGTCGGGACAACATAACGGCGGGTTGCCGAATCACGAACTTCTCCGGTCACTGCGCCTATATCTTCACCGTTTAGAACAACTCTTGTTTGATGAGAACTAAGAACCAGTCCTTGAATAGTAATTTCAACAGAAGCATTAGCAACAGCGAAATCTACTGCCGGCAAATTAAAATTAACGGTGGCGGGCGTGCCGTTGATAATCGTACCGAAGAAATCCTCCGCATCGCCGTTTAAGATAGCCGACGTAGCATTAAAACGCTCTTTTTTCGTCAGCGATTGAGTAAAACTATTAGCTGAACCTTGACCGCCGGCAGCGCGGCGGACGGATGTTCCAATACGCTTTCCGTTTTGCGTGCCGACGACCAGATAATATATTTGCGTGTCGGCTTCGGGCGTATCGATTCCGCGCCCGTAAAATTCGACGTACGCGCCGCCGTCGCCGACGATTATCGATTGCTGAACGCCGTTGTCGTAAAGCTGCCAGAGAGCAATCGAAGAATTAACGTCGAAACCGGCGGCTTGAAGTTCGGCGCGCGAGACGCGGTAAAATCCTTCTCTTTTAATACCGATTCTGACGCCCGGCTGCGACGCCACCCAGCGCTGCGAGACCGCATCGGCTTGCAGGGAGTTTTCGTTGACATCGGACTGTAAATCGTCAGGCAGTTCGTTTTGGCTTTGCAGCGAGACCGGATTCGCCGTACCCGCTTGTTTTTGCAGAGAAGCTGAAGACACACCCGCCACGCTCGTTAAATCTTCGACTGCCTGCGGTGCAAGAATTTCCGAATCGACGGTTTTTCCGCTCGTATCCAAACTTTCGACGTAATAGGTAGAATTAAAATCGCCTTGCGCGTCATAATACGAATATTTACCGGAAGACCGGGCTTCTCCGCGCATATAGCCGCCCGTTACCAAGCCTTTATTAATACGCTCGGCGCGACCGCCGGAAACGCGGTAGACGTAGAAACCCAGATTGTTCGTTTCGACTTCGGTCTGCCATTCGACCCAGACGCCGTTGCCGTCGGAGACGGCTTTGGCTTCACTATATTTAACCGAAACCTGTTCTGGTAAGATTATTTTTTTTGTCCGACCCGACCGCTGCGCCGAAAGCGGCGCGTTCAAAAATAAAGCGATTGTCAATATAAAAATTCCCGATAAACCTTTTTTCATAATTATTACGCGCTCCCCACAGAAATATTCGAGGTTAATTTTTAATAAAATTAAAAATTTAGAAGATTGTTACAAACTATATAGATGCAAAGTTCTCTGCATTTTACATTTTTTTTTTCCTTTTGCCAAGATAATTTGTCTAACCTGATCAAAATTTATAGTATTATCAATTACCAAACGCCGGTCATATTTTCTTAAACATTATGAAATCAACAGAAAAACCTTTTGTTATTCTTATTACAATCGCTTTCCTGCTCGCTTTTATTCCAACGCAGTCGAAAACATTTGCCGCATGGCGCGAGCCGGTGCGCGGGAAACACGCAATGGTCGCCTCGCAGCACGAACTCGCTTCGCGCGTCGGCATTGAAACGATAAAAAAAGGCGGCAACGCGATTGACGCGGCGATTGCCGTCGCCTTTGCGCTCGCGGTCGTCTATCCCGAAGCCGGAAATTTGGGCGGCGGCGGTTTTATGCTGATTCGCTTTCGAGACGGCAGAACGACCTCGATTGACTACCGCGAGATGGCACCGGGGCTGGCAAGCCGCAACGTCTATTTGAATGAAAACGGCGCGTTGATAAAAGGCGAAGGTTCTTCGACCGTCGGTTATCGCGCATCGGGCGTTCCCGGTACGCTCGCCGGGCTGGAAATGGCGTTTAATAAATACGGCTCGAAGAAGATTTCCTGGGCGCAATTGATTGAACCGGCGAGAAAGTTTGCCGAAAACGGCTACGTTTTGTCGAATCGGTTGGCGAATTTATTGAAAAACACGGGAAACCTTGCAAAATACGAAGACAGCAAAAAAATCTTTTTGAACGGCGGCAATTTTTATGCCGAAGGCGATAATTTCAAACAGCCGGAGTTGGCGCAGACGCTCGCCCGCATCGAAAAATTCGGTGCAAAGGATTTTTACGAAGGACAAACCGCCAAACTTATCGCAGCTGATATGAAGGCGCACAGCGGTTTAATAACGCTCGAAGATTTGAAAAATTATCGTTCGCAGGAACGCGTGCCGATTCACGGAACTTATCACGGTTATGAAATTATCTCGATGCCGCCGCCGTCTTCGGGCGGAATCGTTTTGCTGCAAACTTTGAATATTCTCGAAAACTACGATTTGCGCGCGATGGGTTACAACTCGTCGGAAAAATATCACGTTTTGACCGAAGCGATGCGCCGCTCATTCGCCGACCGCGCCGAATTTATGGGCGACCCGGATTTCACCGACGTTCCGACCACTAAATTGATTGACAAAAACTACGCCAAACTAAGAAGCAAAACAATCGATTCGGATAAAGCCTCGAAAAGCGCGAAAATCGGACACGGCGAGATTATCGGCAAGGAATCGATGGACACGACTCACTTTACGGTCGTCGACGCGGACGGAAACGTCGTCACAAACACTTATACAATCAACGATTTATACGGTTCAGCCGTTACTGCAAAAGGCACGGGAATTTTGCTCAACGACGAGATGGACGATTTTGCGGCACAGCCCGGAAAACCGAATATGTTCGGATTGATTCAGGGCGAAAAAAATTCCGTCCAGCCGAAAAAACGCCCGCTCTCTTCGATGACTCCGACGATTGTTCTGCATAAAGACGGTTCGCTGTGGTTCGCGCTCGGCGCGCGCGGCGGACCGCGAATTATCACGGCGGTTTTGCAGACGATTATCAATATGATTGACCACGATATGAACATTCAGCAGGCAATCGACGCTCCGCGCATTCATCATCAATGGTTTCCCGACGAAATTTTGTATGAGCCTTACGGAATGAGTGCCGACACACTGAAAGTCCTTCAAAAATTCGGGCATAACTTTGCCGACAAACCGGGAAATGTCGCGCAGGTCACAGCGATCGCGGTCGAAGAAAAAACAGGCGTCCGGCTCGGCGCGGTCGATTCGCGCGGCGACGGCGAAGCAATCGGTTTCTAAAAAACAAATTAAAAATCGTGCAAAGTGTGGTAATCTGACGAAATATTTTTGAAACGGAGAACGGATTATGAGAAAAGAATTAAGAAATTTATCTTTGCTGGCTTTATTGGGCGGCGCGAGCTTTAATTTGGCTTGCCAGCCTTCGACGACCGGCGGCAACGTCAATGCAGCCAATTTAGCAAACGCGAATTTAACGACGACGACCAATACCTTTAGCAGCGGCGGTGCAAATGCCAATCTGGTAGCAACGAATTCAACCGTCACGGCAAACACGATTGACGCTAAAGAACCGGAAAAATACCAGGCGACAGTGACCGCTAAATTTCAAACAGTCGGCGCACAGAATATGCCCGTCCCGCCTCTAAAAGCCGAGGTCGCCCGCAGCGGTGCCGACCGGCGAATGGAATTTGTGCTGCCGGGCGGAGAGAAATTAATTTATCTCGACCGCGCCGATAAACAACTGCTTATTTCGCCGAATCGCAAACAATACGCCGAACTGAATAAAGACGCGGTCGGTTTTGAAGTGCGCCGCCTGCTTCTGCCCGAACAAATCGTCAATCAGATGAAAGCCTTGAAAGGCATCGAGCGCGTCGGCGAGGAACCAATGGACGGGCGCACCGTCGTCAAATATCGCTACGGCGCGACGACCAACACGCAGACGCAAGCGGGAAAAGTCGATGCCGAATCCTTTATTTTAGTTGATAAAGAAACGAATTTGCCGCTTCGTTCGGTAACCAGTCTGGCATCGCAGAACGGCAACGTACAGGGCGTTCAAGCCGCGAACATCGTGACGGAAATGAGTAATATCCGAACCGACGTTGACCAAAATCTCTTCGCCGAACCGACCGGTTATGAAAAGGTCGCGCCCGAAGTCATCAAACAACAGGTCAACGCCCTTTTCAGCGTCGCGCTCGCCTTCGTCGGACAATTGATGAAAAACGCGCAGCCCGCCGTTTCGCCCGCGACGACGGCGACTCCTTGAATACAATGGAAAATGGAAAGTGGAAAATGGACAACGGAAAATTGATAATTAAATACAACAACTTTAGTTAAATAGTTTCTTATTCTTCATTTTCCATTTTCCATCTCTCTTTAAAATTATGAGCAAAGCAATCGTTTTTATACTCGGTGCGGTATTAGGCTTGATAATCGGCGGCGGTTTGATTTTTTATTATGTCAACGGAACGCCGCGCGCCGCGCAGCTTCCGGGCGAGCCGATAAAAGCTCTCGACCAAAACGGGACACCGGCAGGAACCGCAACTATCGTTTTGAATCAACAGTTTTTCGACACGATTCTTTCGACGATTTTCCGCGATATGAACGCGCCCGCGTTTCCACTGAATCTGACCGGACAAAATAATTATATTGAAACCGCAAAACCGCAATATGCATCCTTCGCTCTGCAAAACGAATGCGAAGGAAAAATCGCTCTCAAACCCGAAGGCAGCGGCGTAGCGACCGGCGTGCGGCTTGAAAACGGCAAAATCGGCGCGCCGCTCGCCTTTAGCGGAAGCACCTCGGTTTTAGGTCAATGTATTAATTTCGCGGGTTGGGCGCAGGCGAGTCTCAATCTTCGTTTCGACGAATCGCAGCAAAATGTCTACGGGCAGATTGATGTCGAGACGGTCAATCTCGACGGTCTTTCCCCGCTTGTCAGCGGTTTTGTCACGCCGCTCGTCCAATCGTCGCTCAACAGCCGCGTCAATCCAATTACGATTTTGCGCGGTCAGCAATTAGCTTTGAATTTGCCGATTGCCGCCTCCGGCGGAACGCTCGCCGCGAAAGTCAAAGATGTGCGCTCGGAAGTTAAAGACAACGCGGTAAATCTTTACGTGACTTATGATTTTGCGGGAACGAAAACTGCTCAACAAACTCCGCAGTAAAATTTATCGGTCTTTTTCCAGCAATTTTGTCGTGCCGTCCGTGACGCTGTGCGGATGTACCAAATCGCCGGTGTCCGGCGCTTTCCAGTTATTTGCAGGCGAGACGTAGCTTTGCGCCGGTTGACTTTGCAGCGGCGGCAATGCCGTCTGTTGCGATTGATAGAGATTTTTTACTTTATGATTCGGCGATTCCTGATTTTGCAGTTCCGCGTTTTTGGGTTCGTTTTTCAGGAAAGCAAAAGACGCGACAGTCAAAATCAATCCGCCCATCGTTCCGATAATCGCGCACACGGCAGCTAATTCGGCAATTTTCGCAACTCCCCAGAAAGGCGTGAGAATCATTGTAAAAATCATAAACCAAAAGAGCGAGAAAAACAGACCGTTGCGGCGCGTAAAAAGTTTTTTGCCTGTATTTAATTCGTCGAGTCGCGGCAAAAATCCGCCGTGCGCGAGTATTTCCGAAACGAGTCCGAGCGGAAAACCGCAGTGCGAACAAAATTTTATTTCCTCTGAAATCTGCTCCTGACTGCAACGCGGGCAAAACATAATCATTCTCCGTTTGTTCGAGGGAAATTTGAATTCTTTGTCGCTTACGAATTAACGCGCCTTAAAATGCGAATCAGTAGTAGAAAACGAGCAGAAAGAAAGCAACTGCTAGTTTTCCCCAACAATGTATCAGCAAAGCGTCAGTTGAACGGACTTTGCTGGCTTTTTGGATATTGGTTTTCTCAATTATC
>JAABUN010001556.1_pt1 | contig 49418 bp, 46 predicted proteins | sample 5559311 | NCBI WGS metagenome assembly JAABUN01 (sample SAMN10711877, study PRJNA513370) | rock metagenome | isolation source: Antarctica rocks | place: Antarctica: Victoria Land, Siegfried Peak sud
TGGTCAGAGACTATGAGCTATTGCCCGAAACATCGGAGACGTTTATCTACATTGCTATGATCCGGATCATGGTGAGGCGATTAGCATAAAATTTGACCTCTCAAAACTTTTCAAACACCCTCTAAGGGTAGCTGCGGCGATTCACAGACTTCTAACGGCAAAGAATGCCAGTTACATAAGCTAAAAAACTCTGTGACTGTCAAGCACGGTAAATCCGTTAATGGACTTGGGGTTACAACAAAGGGAGTAAGTGTTTCGTCGCCCGTCGGCTCTAATTGTGGTAACAATTGCCAGTTACATAACTTAAAAAATTTCTCCGCAGTCAGCCTTGGTAAGACGATGGGACTTTGAAAAGAGGAAATTTTAGCTTCTTTAGGTAAAACGTTGCGATCGATTGGTGGCGGTAATAGCTGCCAATTACACAAGTTAAAATAATCTCCCACACTCAGTCCCAATAAGGAAGCTGCACTATTCATTGCAGGCGCGCCCCATTCCGCAAGCGTTTTTCAATGTCTCTAGCTGTTGCGCCTTCGTTGTGCCAAAAGTTGGCCGCATCAACTCGATCTTGGCTGCTGAGGAGGAATTTACAGTAGGTTTCCCCCATGGAATAACATTGAATTTCGATGCAACTCAGTGATTTTTTGACGATATCGCTAAAGAAACCAGCAAATAAGCCAGCGTAAATGTGGCATACAGGTTTACCAACATCGCCCAAAGTTCTCGCTACCGCCGAGTCAAAGATGTTGACAAACATAAATCCATTTTTATGTTCGCTCATATCTACTTCCCAATTGCCCCAACCTTGGGCGGTAAAGGGCCACCACCAAGCTTCTAGCATGAAGACAGAATTTACTTCCCGGATAGTTTTCTTGTACTCTTGCTCAAACCATTGCTGGAAGAACTTGGCATCTCTCATTCCCCATTGGTAGCCGATATTGTACATCACGACACCAGAAGCCGAGCCTACTTCTTCTTCTAAACCTTCAATTAAACCAATAATAAAATCTTCACTAGCAAACATATTGCGGCTTTCGTTCCAGTCTGTAACTATGCCGCGATCGCTCTGGAAGTGAAAATAGTCTGTAAAGCTATAGTGGGCGTTTCTTTGCGGATACTGATGCTTTAAAGGATGTTCAACTTTTTTAAATTCCTTTTTAAGAGTAACAATCTTATTCAAGGGTAGGGCAACCATGGGCGAATATTCCTGTTTTTAAGGGAGTGATTAACTTGAAGCTATGGCTTTTTGGTTGAGTTTCCAACTGAAAATTTAGCCAAAAGTTGTTGAATTAAATGTTGGTTATATTAAACTTTTAGGATACTTCAAGTGTTTATTCATCAAGGAATTTACTGATTTTTCTAGTAAATTCCTTGATGAACTGCGTAATTATACTAGGAGCAAAATCATCGGTTTTACTGATAATTTGCAACAAAATTTCATACACAGCCCAGATACGTTGTTTCTGGCAGTGATTCCCATAAGTTATTTTTTATGACTGGCAACAGGCTTTTTTACAGGTTAGTTACTAGGAGTCATTAAGTTTAATTAAGTGCTAGGTAACGTTAAGAGCAATACTAGCTTTTGGTAAATTTAAGAGAATCAAAACCTGTTATTTGGGGAAAAGTGCCGCATTACAATTCTTCTAACTGTTCTTCAAGCTGAACCGTTACCTGCTTTAATTCTGGTAATTCGACTAATTCTTTCTCAGTTTCTTTAATCTTTGTAGGTATAACTAATGGCTGAGGTCTTTCTAGCCAACAACTAGCTATAGGCAGAGTTTGTTCTAAGTCTTCTAAGGGTCTTGGAATCACCATGACGGCGTTCAATTCTCCAATCCTTCTTGCTTCGTGCATTCCAGCTTCCACCGCCACTGCCACATCTGCTACTGAGCCGCGAATAATTGCCGTACACAAACCCGCACCAATAAATTCATGGGCTGAGAGTTGCACATCCGCCGCTTTAAGCATAGCATCGGCTGCCCCTACCATTGCCGGAAAACCTCTAGTTTCAATTAGACCGATGGCTTGATTGCTGAGACTGCTCCCTGTTTTTCTTTGAGTCAGTTGAGCTAAACGAGTACCAATCGGTAAAACTAATTCTAAATTTGGTAAAGGTCGAGCAATAACTAAACTAGATATTAATTGATTCAACTGCTGGGCAACTTCTGCTCCTACCTCTACAGCTAAACGGACATTAGAAATGCCGCCACGAACGATCGCCGTACAATGACCGCTACCAATCTTTTCGTAACCGACTAAAGTTACTTCTGAGGTTTTGAGCATTTCGTCAGCAACGCGCACGATCGCCGGAAAACTGCGAGTCGATACTAAACCTAGGGCTTTGTCTCTAAAATCTTGCAAGTGTTGTTGGTTATTTCCCTCCATTCTAAACCTCTTGGGTAAACTCCCTAACTGCTATTAGGACTATTATCTAACGGGCGATTTAAAGCTTGCCTATGGGGTAACAAGGTTGATAATAATCGGTTGAGGCTATCTTCTCCATAAACTGGATTATTTGCCTTGGCTACAGGTTCCGGCGCTTGAGGTTCTGTAGTAACCTCGGCTACCTCGGCGGGGGCGCTGTCAACGCTTACAGGCTCGGCTACTTGACCATTTGGGGGTTCTACCACTTCCGGTAGAATTTCTGGTAATTGAGCCTCTGTTGGGCGGCTAGAGTCACCCAATAGCGTACCCGGTGCTACGACTTGCCCAGACTCTAGGGAGCAGTTAAAAATTGTGGTCATTGAGCCAATGCAAGCATTAGTACCAATTTTACCTTTGCCAACGATCAAAACCCCCGTGCCAATGTTGGCGCTTTCCCCTACTTCCAAAATTCCTTGATAGGCGTGCAAAACTGCGCCCATACCTATACAAGCCCCAGCACCAATGATAATTTGGCTTTCTGGGTCGGCTTGCAGGAGAACCCCTGGTGCGATCGCAGCGCCAGGGTGAATAGTCACATTGCCATTAACATAATATTCAGCATTGCTAATGGGCTGTAAGGGGTGGAACTTCATCAAAATACAGTCTCTGGAATTTAACAGGAATTAAGTTATCTGCTTTTTAAAGTAATGCGTCCTACTTACCCGGTCGTTGAATTAACACTTCGCAGATGCGGCGTTTTGCTTTGGGGTCGATGCCAATTAGCCGGACGTAAGCGCCGTTATGTTCGTCTATGGTCGATTCTAAAGCTGCAATTACTTCCGCGTCGCGCTGAGATTGAATTACGCCGCCACTTTGCCAGGAATTGATTTTATATCTGCGCTCGTCGGCGTATTCAGTGCTAACTTGGCAGCCTTGAGCCAACAACTGACTTACTTGCTGGACAATTTCGGAACTAAGCCGGGTGCTGGTAGCTGTGGAGCTACGGCTTGAACTACTGGCGGTAGATTTGTAGCTGGCAGTTGGTGGGGTAATATTATTGTTGCCATCGGGCCTTTGGATAATGGTTTCAGAAATCCGGCGCTTGGCTTTGGGGTCAATTCCTACCATCCGCACGTATTCGCCGCCATGATTAGCGATACATTCTTCTAGTGCTGCGATCGCATCAGATTCGCCTTTGGCATCAATGGGGCTGCAACTATGCCACGAGCTAGTCTGAAAATGGCGCTTGTCGGCGTGTTCTGTGCCAATGCGGTAGCCTTGAGCTAACAGGTTGCGGACTTGCTCTACAGCTTCAGCAGGTAATACACTGCTACTAACCGCACTACTGTAGTTACTTGGCGTATAATTATTAGAGCGGCTAGGCTTATAACTACTACTACCATTATCGCTACCGGGGCGATCGCTGGGTCTTTGAATAATTGCTTCTAATACCCGCTTTTTAGCTTTAGTATCGATGCCAATAATCCTTACGTATTCACCGCCATGAGCTTCTAAGCAAGCGGAGATTTCGGAAAATACTTCAAAATCTCGACTTGATTGAATTGTGGCGCAGCTTTTCCAAGAACTTGTTTGAAATCTCCGCTCGTCGGCGTGTTCCATCCCAATGCGATAGCCTTGAGCCAGCAAATCGCGCACCTGTTCCATTACTTCTCTATTTACACCCATTTCTTGATATTCCTGTTTATTAATACTTTTTTGAGAATCTGTTTGACTCAAGGTGTAGGTTCTATTTAGTTCTTCCCTAATTGGCGTAATGCACTCATCATCATCAGCACAGTGATAGCCCGCCCTTAAAGCTTCATTTACCCCGGCGACATGATGAGCAAAATTTTTATCAGCTTCTTGGACGTTGGGAAGACGGTTTGCTTGCTGCTGGGTTGTGATCATACTTCCAGACGGGACATATTTACCTGGGGGAATTTCTACGTCTTGAATCAAGGCGTGCATCATGACGATACAGCCTTCACCAATCCTTGAATTAAATATTGTCGAGCGAAAACCAATAAAAGAATCGTTGCCGATGTAGGCAGGCCCGTGAATTAGGGTCATGTGAGTAATGGAAGTATTACTCCCAATCCAAACAGAGTAGGATTTATTGTCGTCGCCGACAACTTGCCCTGTCTCCAAACCGTTAATTACTACGCCATCTTGAATACTTGTACTTTTGCCGATGTAAAAAGGATTGCCTTGGTCGGCACGAATGCAAGTACCGGGGGCAATCATGACATTGCTGTCAATTCTGACATCCCCAATAATTTTTGAAAAAGAGTGAATGTAGGCACTCTTGTCAATTTTTGGTTCTGTTAGGCTTTTTGACCAAGGGGTAGGGGGAGCCGCAGAACTACGCTTTGCCATAGGTATATTCTCCAAAATAAGAACTTAATGCTGCAATCAATTAGCGATCGTCGTCTTTTTTGTTGTAAATAGAGAGATTGTCAACACTGACGGTATCAATAATCGCTACTACGGCGGCATCTACCGGACGCGATTCGCTCCCTCTAACTTGACGGGCAGCACTTCCACGACTAAAAAGCACCCATTCATTTAGCCCTGCCCCTACGAAATCGGCTGCTACTTCATACTTGGGTAATAAGTGTCCCTCCTCATCTACAAGTTGCAGTAGGAGGAACTTTACACCGCTAAGACTTGGTTCTTTATAATTACTAACTACCGTGCCACGAACTTTGGCAATTTGCATTTATGGTCTAGTGTAAGGGCCGGAATGGAGCGCTCTGCCACTGATACTATCGCGGAATTGTTCTACTTCTTCGGTGTAGCGGATAGGTAAAACGTACTCTAGGTTTTCATGAGGACGAGCAATGATGTGGGTAGATAATACTTGACCACCGTTAACTCTTTTAACGTTGTCTACTCCCGCAGCTACGGAGGCTTGCACCTCGGAAACGTCTCCCCGAACAATTACGGTGACGCGACCACTACCAATTTTTTCGTAACCTACTAGAGTGACTCGTGCTGCTTTAACCATAGCATCAGCAGCTTCAACAACGGCGGGAAACCCTAGAGTTTCGATCATTCCAACGGCAATTGCCATGAGTTTTAATCCTTAGATAATTTTTTTGGTGATTTTGTACTAAATGCGCCGAGCTTTGCGAAAAGATCGGCTACTTTTACTTACATCCGAAATTGTTCTACTTCTTCGGTGTAGCGAATGGGTAGAACAAACTCTAGATTTTCGTGAGGACGAGCAATGACGTGAGTAGATAATACTTCTCCACCATTTACCCGTTTGACCGATTCCACTCCGGCGGCTATAGAGGCTTGCACCTCGGAAACGTCGCCCCGAACAATTACGGTGACGCGAGCGCTACCAATTTTTTCATAACCCACGAGCGTCACGCGGGCCGCTTTGACCATAGCATCTGCTGCTTCAACGATCGCAGGGAAGCCTTTAGTCTCAATCATTCCAACAGCTATTGACATTTAATTCTCCTATTAGTCTCAATTGTACGAGTCTTTGACGCTAATATTTCATGGCAATTTCCCACATGAGAATTTTCACGGGGGATGCCATTTTTATTTTTTTAGCCAAGCTCTTTAGGGTGCTGAACTTAAGAATAAAGTGACGGCTGTTACTTTGACAATATAATTTTTAATAATAAGTATAAATACCACTTATTAAATTTACTTATTAAAGAATTAGCGATCGCCAAGCGTAAAGAAAAGAGGCGATCGCGCAAATAATCCATAAACTTAACAAATCATAAAATAAGTTTAGTAAAGAAATCCTGATAAATAAAGCTTATAGTTTCAGGAATTATTTTGCGGACTGAAAGCTCTAAGATGAGTAAATAGCAGGATTAAGACACAAATAAAAGGATCTTTGACAAAATCTCAACTTTATATATCTTCCTAAGTTCCCTGGAACTATTTTGGTGAAGTTCTATAGGGATTAAATGTTACTTAAATATAAATGGTAATTTTGATGGCTCAGTTCCTCCTACAAGTGGGTTGGTGGATTCCTTGTTATGGCTTGCTTGGCGCGGTTTTGACCCTTCCCTGGTCTACAGGCATCATTCGCCGTACAGGGCCGCGACCGGCGGCTTACGTTAATTTATTGATGACAGTATTGGCGTTTGTGCATAGTACGCTGATTTTTCCTTTAACTTGGGATCACCAGCCGCTCAAATTAGTATTTCATTGGCTGCAAGTGGCTGATATAAATTTGACGTTAAGTGTAGATATCTCGTCGATAAACGTGGGCGCTTTGGAAGTGGTGACGGGGTTAAGTCTTTTGGCTCAACTTTTTGCCCTGGGATACATGGAAAGAGACTGGGCTTTGGGTCGTTTCTTTGCGTTGATGGGATTTTTTGCTGGGGCGATGAGCGGTCTAGCTATAAGTAATTCTTTGCTTTTAAGTTATGTATTGCTAGAACTGCTAACGCTATCAACGTATTTATTGGTAGGGTTTTGGTACGCTCAACCCTTAGTTGTCACCGCCGCACGAGACGCATTTTTAACAAAGCGGGTGGGAGACATTTTACTGCTGATGGGGGTTGTAGCTTTAGCAACGATGGCAGGAAGCTTAGACTATCCTGACTTATACGAGTGGGCAAAAACTGCTAATTTATCGCCCTTGACGGCAAATTTATTAGGATTATCTTTGATTGCTGGCTCTATCGGCAAATGCGCTCAATTTCCTTTGCATTTGTGGCTAGATGAAGCAATGGAAGGGCCCAATCCTGCGTCAATTCTCCGAAACTCTGTAGTAGTAGCTTGCGGAGCTTATATATTAATTGACCTCCAGCCAATTTTTAATTTGTCACCGATCGCTTTAGCAACATTAGTAGTTATTGGTACGGTAACGTCGATTGGTGCTTCATTGGTAGCGATCGCTCAAATTGATATTAAACGCGCCTTGTCGCACTCTACTAGCGCTTACTTGGGGTTAGTATTTATTGCCATTGGGGAGCAATGGACGGGCTTTGCATTGATGTTATTATTTACTCATGCGATTTCCAAAGCCTTATTATTTATGAGTGTTGGTTCGGTAATTCAAACAACTACCAACCAAGATTTAACTGAAATGGGCGGCTTATGGTCGCGGATGCCAGCCACAACCACAGCCTTTATAGTTGGGGCGGCGGGAATGGTCGGGCTGTTGCCTTTGGGGAGTTTTTGGGCGCTGCAACTAGGGGTAGATGACTTGTGGGTAGAACAACCTTGGTTAGTTGGGGTTTTGCTCGTAGTTAATGCTTTAACAGCCTTAAATTTGACTCGCTTATTTAGACTGGTGTTTTTAGGATCGCCCCAACAAAAGACGCGACGGACACCGGAAGTTGGTTGGACAATGGCTGTGCCGATGGTGTCGTTAATAATTGTCAATTTGTTAGTGCCGTTGATGTTGCAGCGCTGGTCGTTATTACCAACTTGGGAATATGTCAACAAACCTTCAGTGGCAGTGCTGTTTTTGTCTAGCGTCATTGGCTGCACAATTGGCGGTACTGTATATCTGCATAAAGCTTGGTCGCGATCGCTACAATTGCCTTGGCGCTTCATCCAAGACTTACTAGGATACGACTTTTACATCGATAGGTTGTACCGCGTGAGTGTTGTTTTTGCAGTCAATCAAATCTCGCGGTTTAGCAATTGGTTTGACCGCTACGTTGTCGATGGAGCGGTTAACTTGGTAGGTTTAGCGTCTATCTTTAGCGGCGAAAGTTTAAAGTATAGCGTATCGGGTCAGTCTCAAGGTTATATGCTGACAATCATTGTCGGTGTTGGTCTATTGGGTTTAGTTTTGACGCGATTTATGTGGGGATTCTAGGAAAACGATGCTCAGTGCTTTAATTTGGATACCGATATTAGGGGCAATTATTATTGGTCTATTGCCTAGAAAAGCCAACCCCAATAGCTTTAGACTTGGAGCGACAATTGCGATCGCGCTTTCTTTGGGCTGGACAATAGTTATTGTTACTCAATTTGATGTTACTAACCCAAGTTTGCAATTTACTGAATCTCTACCCTGGGTAGACTCGATTGGACTGCGCTATCAATTGGGGGTAGATGGTTTATCTTTGCCTTTGCTGGCTTTAAATAGCTTGCTGACTTGGATTGCAATTTATAGTAGCGATAAATCTGTAAGTCGTCCAAGGTTTTATTACATTTTGCTGTTGCTGCTAAATACAGGCGTAGTTGGCGCTTTTTTGGCGGATAATTTGTTGCTGTTTTTCTTATTTTACGAGCTAGAATTAATCCCCTTATACTTACTAATTGCTATTTGGGGAGGGGAAAAACGCGCCTATGCAGCCACAAAATTTCTGATTTATACAGCTATTTCCGGCATCTTAATTCTGGCAGCATTTTTAGGATTAACTTGGCTGAGTGGTTCGACCAACTTTGATTATCAGCCTTTATTATCCCAAGCTTTACCGATTGGACAGCAACTAATACTTTTGGGGGCGATACTAATTGGCTTTGGGATTAAAATTCCTTTAGTTCCTTTCCATACCTGGCTACCCGATGCTCACGTTGAAGCCTCAACCCCCATATCGGTACTATTAGCAGGAGTTTTGCTGAAACTAGGTACTTATGGAATATTGCGGTTTGGGTTGGGGTTATTTCCCGAAGCTTGGACAGTTTTAGCGCCGATACTAGCAAATTGGGCGGTAGTTAGCGTACTTTATGGAGCATTTACAGCGATCGCCCAAACCGATATGAAAAAAATGGTAGCTTATAGCTCTATTGCTCATATGGGGTACGTGCTTCTAGCTGCGGCTAGTGCTACTTCTTTAAGCTTATTAGCCGCCGTTTTTCAAATGGTTAGTCACGGGCTAATCTCTGCTTTATTGTTTTTATTAGTGGGCGTAGTTTATCAAAAAACTGGCACTCGCAACTTAGATACTTTGAGCGGTTTATTGAACCCCGAACGCGGTTTACCTTTAATTGGTAGCTTAATGGTATTGGGAGTGATGGCGAGTTCGGGTATACCTGGAATGGTAGGTTTTATCTCGGAATTTCTGGTATTTCGCGGTAGTTTTGCAGTCTTTCCTACCCAAACATTGCTTTGTATGATTGGTACGGGTTTGACCGCCGTTTACTTTTTGCTGTTAGTTAACCGCGTCTTTTTTGGTCGTCTTTCTACCCCGGCACTAAATCTGCCCCCGGTGGGTTGGTTTGACCGCACTCCAGCCATGGTTTTAGCTGTGGCGATTGTCATATTTGGGTTGCAACCTGCTTGGATGTTGCGTTGGAGTGAGGCTACTCTCTTGCAAAGGTTTGGGATGGAATCATCCATCCCCAAACTTTCCGCAACCACAATTATGCCAACACCTGTAGCAATTGTTAGCCACAACACCGTTTTAGATGAGTATCAGCGATGATCGACATTACAAGTTCAAAATCTAGTCATCCTTTAGCGGCGTATATTGAGCGGCTAAAAACTGGGGAAGCTTTGCTAAAAGATAGTAAAGAAAATGTTTTAGATGTAGTCGGGATCTTGAAAAGCTACGGCATCGTGCTAGAAGCTTACTACAAAAATTTAATATACATTTCCGAGCATCAATTTTTGGTGATTTTTCCCTTTTTTAAATACTTCAATGGCGATGTTTCCTTAAAAAAATTGCTGAAACATTGGTGGGGCGATCGCATTAATTACGAATACGCCGAATACTGCATGAAAGGTATGCTTTGGCATGGTGGCGGCGCTTTAGACCAGTATTTAGATTCGCCAGAATTTATGGTAAATAGTCAAGCAGCAATTAAGGCAAGATTTAAGCTTAATCCGTTGATGTTGGGATTAAATCAACTTTTCCCCGACTATCTCCCCGAACAAGTACGCCAACAGGTTTATTACAGCGCCCTAGGGCAGTTTTGGCGGGTAATGAGCGAGATGTTTTTGAACTTAAGCGACTTGTTTGACAAAGGTGAAATCCAGTCGATTCCCCAGGTTGTAGACCACATCAAAAATGGCTTAGTTGCGGCGGCTAGTTTGCCGATTACTTACGCTGTTAAGTTAGATGGTTGCAGTTATGACATTATTCCAGCGTCGGCGGGGATAACATTTTTAGCAGATACCGCCGTCCCTTATGTAGAGGCGATTTTCTTTCGGGGTACACCATTTTCAGGGACGGTTTCTTACAACGCCCAGGCACATCAAATTCCGCCGGATTTGACTCGCTTTAATTATGGCGCTTTGTACGCTGATCCCTTGCCTATTGGCGGTTCGGGCATTCCTCCAACGTTGTTAATGCAAGATATGCGGCATTATCTCCCAGATTATATCCATGAGCTTTACCGCGATCGCAGTCGTAGAGGAGAGGACGATTTACGGGTACAAATTTGTATCAGTTTTCAAAAGTCGATGTTTTGTGTTACCACCGCCGCCATTTTGGGATTAATGCCTTACCCCCTCGATAGCCAAGATCCGGCTGATCAAAAAGCTAATCAAGTTTACTTAGAAGGGTGGATGGATCGGCTGGTTACTTCTCAATTGATTGAAGCAAATAGTTAACAATAAAAGTTCTTAAGGCACGCACCAACTACAAGAAAACAAAATGAAAAAGATAATTCAAGGTGTACATAGCTTTCAGACAAATTACTTAACAACTCACCGGGAAATGTTTGAGTTGCTCTCTCAAGGACAGCATCCGAGAGTATTATTTATTACTTGCTCTGATTCCCGGATTGACCCGAATTTAATTACCCAAAGCGAACCAGGGGAAATGTTTATTATCCGCAATGCTGGTAATATCATTCCGGCTTACGGTGCAGCTAATGGTGGGGAAGGCGCGGCGGTAGAATATGCGGTACAAGCTTTGGGAATTAGAGAAATTATTGTTTGCGGACACTCCCACTGTGGCGCGATGAAGGGGCTACTAAAGTTAGATAAATTAGAAGAAGATATGCCCCTAGTTTATCAATGGCTCAAACACACTGACGCCACGCGCCGCACGGTTAAGGATAATTATCAGCACTATGAAGGTGAACAATTATTGCAGGTAACTATTGAGGAGAATGTGCTTACTCAAATAGAGAATTTGCGGACTTATCCCTCAATTCATTCCAAGCTGCATAAAGGTGAAATTGAGCTTCATGCTTGGATGTATCACATTGAAACGGGGGAAATATTAGAGTATGACTTTGTTCGTCGTGAATATCTATCGCCTCAAAGTCAGTTTTCGAGAGCTAGTTGGCTGACGGCGGAACAACAAGAGCGCATTTCTAAGGGTTCTAGCAATCTTAAGTAGTTTGCAAGTGCGAAGTGCGAGATTGGCTTAGGCGCTATCGCTTTTTGTGTCTTACTTTGAACTTTTACATAGCGCGATCGCATAGGAGATCCAACCCCAAAAATTAAGCGATCGCCAGATTAGTCATTACCAAGTAAAGGGAGAGAACTCGTTTCCTTTACACTTACGGCAATATGCCGTAACATTGAGATAAAGATAACATCCCAAAACTTTGAAAACATGGCTATTGCAGAAGGTAGAGTTCAACACATAGATAAATCTGATAATCAAGTACGTTTGGAAGCAAGGGTAAGGAAAGAACAAAAAGAAAAAATTGAACGTGCAGCAGCGATCAAAGGGCTAACTCTATCAGATTTCGTTCGACATTCCCTCGATGAGGCTGCTACTCAGGTCATCCAAGACTATGAATTAATTAAGTTGAGTGCTGCTGATAGCGAAAATTTCGTTAAATCTTTGACACGTCCTGCGAAGGAGCCGAATCTAGAAACCCTGCAAGCGACCAAACTCTATAAGAAACTACTTGCTAGAAATTGATAAGTTAATGGATGAAGATTCGTTAGACTTAGATGTAGTTCCGTTGTCTAAAAAGCACAAGCGCACTGACTTTTCTTGTGGCAATGTTGAGCTAGATAGTTACATACGCTCTCAAGCACGACAGGATTCTAACAAATACTGTGCCTGCCCGTTTGTCATGATTGATAGAAAATCTGACAGCGCTGCCATTATTGGATACTATACTTTATCGGCAGCAACAATAATTCTCAGCGATCTACCTGCTGAGTTTATTAAAAAATTAGCGAGATATCCAGAGGTACCCGCAACTCTCCTAGGGCGGCTTGCAGTGACTCAGCAGTATCAAGGTAGAAAAATGGGCAGCGTTCTTTTAATGGATGCTCTCCATCGGGCGTTGGAAAGTAGCCGACAAGTCGCCTCAACAGCAGTAATAGTAGATGCAATCGATGACACTGCTGTTGAGTTTTATAAACGCTTCGATTTCGAGCCTTTCCTCAACAACGCGCTACGCCTATATAAACCAATGATAGATATTTCTAAACAGTTTGATTCAAGTGCGATCGCTCCTTAGGTCTTACGCTTAAAAGCGATAGCATTTCCAATCTATCAGCGCACATTATTAAAGATAACTTGAGCGGCGCGATCGCACTTCGCATTTCCACTCAATGACTTTAATAATTAAAATTTTGCCTGCTTAATTCCGTCTCCCTTTTATCTATTGGTGTCGCTACTTTTCGCGCATTTGTATAAGGTTGTCCCAATCCCGCCGTTAGAGCATAACTAATGTTTAGCAACTTGAACCACAAAGCCGGAAAACGAGGTTCTAACCAAGGCTGGAAGCGGCGAACTAATTGCGGAAACCAACTAGCAAATATGGCACTAATTAAAGCATGAATGCCAAAATTTAAGTAATTTCCTAGCCAGCGCCAAATATCTTTCGCACCTGCCAAATCCCAAATCCAAGGCAGTAAAGCAGGGTTTTTAAAAGCTGCTTTGAGGGCTAATCGATTAAAGGTAAACCAACTAAATCGATCTTTAATAAAGTTATCGGCTACTTCTAAGGGTTCATCAGCTAATAGCCCAAAAAATGTATTGAGCATAGAGTTGATTCTTTGCGGTGGTAACTGTTTCCCGGTAGGAACCATCATGCCTTTGGAAAATAACCAGGTGACTGCAATATTACTTTGATAGGCGCGAATTTGATTTAAGTGCTTCGCGCTCAACAAATTGTGCTGCAACGCCGTATCTAAAAGCTCTGTCAAACGTCCCAAGTTGCGGATTAATGAGCCAAACCCCGTAAATACTAAGGGAGACTGCAAGGAAGCTGCATCGCCGATCGCAATTAATCTGTCAAAGGCTACTGTGCGATCATTACTACCGCTACTAAAATGCCCTGGAATGTAACCAAATGTAGGTTTTTTCCACACTAATTTATCTAAATCGCAACGCCGATACTCTGGCAAAATTGTAAAAAAGTCTTCGTACATTTCTAGTAACGAACCGGGATTAGTCTTATTTACTTGGTGGTAGTGAAACAAATAAACAGTTAATTCTTCCCCCGATCCCGGAAACAACTCCCAAATTAACTGTCTTCCCCGCGACGTATCGCCGTGACTGTTTAGCACGTCTCCATAGCTGCTATCCCACACCCCAGGCTCAAAACCACTAGCAACAACCGCTCCTACAGTGGGACAAACACTATCAAAAGCCCGTTTCCCATTCAATTGCCAGGCGATCGGCGAAGCTGTCCCCATCGCATCTACTAATAAACGTCCGCTTACTTTTCGTTTTGTAAAGCTTTTTAAATTTTCAATGGTAACTGTTACTTGGGATTGGTCAACGTCTGCTTGCACAAACTCTGTTAAATCCCAAATCTCACCACCGGACGCTTTGAGCTTTTCGCCGCATAATTGCAGCAATTTTTCTGATTCTAAGCAAATATTTAATACTGTAGGCGTATGCAATACTGCTGATTTTAGATGATTGGGATTATTCCCATCAAAAAATTTATTAAATCCGTCAATATATTCTCTAGCAATAATACTTTCAGCCTCGGTGGAGGTTAGCAAACCTAAGTCAATCAAGCTTTGCAACTCAGAGCGCGAAATATTCCATTCCCGGTTCATTTTGCCAAAAGGTAGGCGTTCTAAGAGCAATACCCGATAGCCTAACTGTGCCATAACAGCCGCGTGAATTACTCCCAACGCACCGCCAATATAGATTAAATCGTAATCGGGTTGCTCATTTTGTCCTTGATGAGAAAATACTACCTGCTTAGGCTGCTCGTCTTTACAAACTCCTTCGCGCCATCTCTGTTCCCACCAGTAAACACGCTGAAGATCCTTTTCGCCATTAGGCATTTTTTGAAAATACTTCGCTGTCAAGGGGTAATACGGCGCTAAAGCTTCAAAAATATTACTATTAGCTAAATCGATTGTCGGTGGTTCGGGATATTGCTGGGGAAACTTGACACTTAGTTGATTTGTCAACTGAGCAAGCAGCTTTTGTTCGTTGGGGAAAACTTCACCTAAGCGAAATACTTTTAAATAAGTTGTGCGTTGTACAGACCAAGTAAAAATTGAAAGTTCTGGAATACTTGCGCTAAGGCTTGTAGTTTTAGCGTTCTGCAATCGCACACCTACAGGAGTCCTGATCTTTTCGCAAGTTAGGGGTAGGGGTAGCCAAGCTTCATGCAACCACTGGCGGACGCAAGCGGTTTCGGGGGTAGGAATTTCTATATATAGGATTTCTTTCATTTGGCGATTTTAACTCTTAGTGAATTACTTAGAAAGGCAGAGTTGACAAAGCTACAGATTGCGCTACACTTCCCTTACAAGATAAATGAGAATTTGTTTAAAAAAGTTTACATTTAAGTTAAGTTTATTAAAATCCCCCCTTTTTTAAGTTACGCCATGCCTTACCCAATTCCCGCTAGTCCTCAAGAATTTGTTGCCCTCCGTCAAAAGCCCATTGATGAGGAAATGGTTGCAGCCGCGATCGCCGGTGTAATTAGAATTGTCAGCGCTAAAGGGCAATCTTTGGAACAATTAACCGCGCAGTTGTTAGCCGATGACAGTTTACTCGATATGCAGCAGCGTCAGTGGCTTAGTGATGTGGTGGCGAACGTTTGGGAAAGCTTTACTTAAAACAAATAGTGCGATCGCCTTTACTTTCGCGTTTACTCAAAGTTAGAATCGGCGGCTTATTATTAGCGGCTTTTGCCTTGTGGGTATTTGCCCAAATTGCCGAAGAAGTTTTAGCAGCAGAAAGCTATGCTTTTGATACCAGTATATTATTGACGATTAGAAGTTGGCACTTGCCGCTATTAGATATAGCGATGCTGGGAATTACATTTATTGGCGACCCCTTAGTATTATCAATTATCTGTTTGATTTTAGGCGCTTGGTTATTACAACGCCAACAGAAGTCGGAAGCTACAACTTTAGCGATCGCATTTACCGGAGCAATAGGACTAAATATACTACTCAAACAACTATTTAGCCGCGATCGCCCTGCATTATGGGATCGGATAGTAGATGTAGGTCAATACAGCTTTCCTAGCGGTCATGCCATGGTATCAATGGTAATTTACGGCTATAGGCTATATCTTGGCAACTCGCTACCGTCCCCAGCAAGTAGGGATTATTAGTTTAACTACTTTATTAATTACAGCTATTGGTTTTAGTCGATTGTACTTAGGAGTGCATTGGCTCACTGATATCATTGCCGGGTATGCGGCGGGGTTGGTGTGGCTGATTGCGTGTATTTCTAGTTCAATAATTTGGCATAGATACTGAGCAAAGTAGAATTATTTTGATACAAAGTAATCGCGCTAAATAGGTGGTACTAAATAGCCTTTTGGGTGTCCGGGTGGTTGAATTAATATTAGTATTTGCCCCTTTTCTAGCTTTAAAATATATATGCTAGAAACAGAGGGTACACGCAAAATTTCATCGGTAGGTATTTTTTTTACTATGTAGTGTCCGGTTTCTGGCTCTCGATCTTCCTATTGAACTATTGATATATTTGCGTCAATCATAAATTTTTGGCTGGTAGGCGATCAAACTTACTAAGCTTAACTCACTTCAGCTATAGCATCTTTTATTAAGTTTTAATTAAGATTTTGCTGCAAATATTTTTGCTATTGCCGTTAAAACTACTCTTTAACTGTGTAATATAACCTTGGCTAATTAAATATAGTTTATGTCTTTAATATTACAATTGGGCGATCGCACTATTGCCCCTGCCGAACTCATCTTAATGCTTGCAAACTATCAAATGCTGCCCCAACTAAGGCGCGAACTACTTGTAGATAAAGCCATAGCATCGTTGCAACTATCTACCGCCGAAAGTGCGATCGCTATTGAACAATATTATAAAAAATATCAAATAACAACTCCTGCCGAATGTCAAGCTTTTTTACAACATTATGGGCTGTCTGCAAGCCAGCTTGAAGCTTTAGCGATTAGAGAATCAAAAATTGAAAAGTTTAAACTTATTACTTGGGAACACAAACTAGAATCATTTTTTCTGGCTCATAAATCCAAGCTAGATAAAGTCATTTACTCAGTACTTCGCACTCATGAACCAGAATTAGCTCAAGAATTATACTTTCGCATCCAAGCAAAGGAACAATCTTTTGCGGAGTGCGCAGAGCATTACTCCCAAGGCATAGAAGCTCAAACAAGCGGATTAATTGGCCCTGTAGAACTCAGTGTTCCTCACCCTTTACTAAGCAAAATGCTGGCGGTTAGCCAACCGGGGCAACTTTTGCCACCGACTCGCTTTGGTGACTGGTTTTTGGTGGTACGCTTAGAAAAATTTATTCCGGCGGTATTTGATGAAGCTATGCGCCAGAAATTACTAAACGAATTATTTAAACAATGGCTGAACGAGCAAAAAAATCAAATTAGTGTTGTAGAGAAATTGGTGGCGTTATGACCAATAGTACCGTTGCTGTGGGTGATTTTTTAGCTGATACGCCGCCTTTTGACCAACTTTCGCTCCAGTCTAAAGAACGATTAATCGCCAATAGTCAATTGTTACGCTACCGCCTAGGACAAACTATTGCCGTCCGCGATGCTATGCCCGCTAATATTAGCATTCTCTATAGCGGACAAGCGCGTTTACTAGCTTACACTCCAGGAAATATCGCCCCCGAAACTCTCAAATTACTCTCTACTGGTGACATTGTTGGTCTTATTAGCTTATTACGCGATGTTCCTTGCGAGACGGTTTTGGCAGCTAGTGAAGTTATTTGTTTAACTATCAAAGCCAAAGACTTTTTGACATTACTAGAACAAGAATCAGAGTTCGCGGCGGCTTTTGATCGCCATTGCGCCTTAATTGAAGTTTTTGACCTTTTAGGCGCAGAACTCCAGCGTCAGGCGGCGGGAGTGACCAATCTTAAACAATTAGCCCTCAATGCAGCAAAAACTGCGGTAGTGCTGAACTTACCCCCAGGCAAAACTTCTCTGCATTCCTTAGACCCAAACTTACTATGGTTTTTGAGTAGCGGTACAACTAATTTTGCGGTGGGCGATCGCTTATTTCCTACGGATTCTGCTCCAGAATATATTAAGGTATCGGCGGCTACTGCTCGTTTAGTTGGGATTCTTCCTTCTATAAACCAAGAACTAACAACAGAAAATTCCTTAGCTACCTTAGATATTCCCTACGCTCCCGACCGTCCCGAAGCTCTAGAACTTAAAGAGCGTCACCGTACCAAATACCCTTACGTCCAGGCTAAAGGCGCTCTCAACGTTACTGTGGCTTGTTTTCAAATGCTCAGTCAGTATTTGGGATTACCTTTTCGTAAAGAAGTAGTGCGTCGAGCTTTGGCAAATTCTTTAGAACGTCATGGCAGTATTTCTTTACAATTGTGCGGTGCGGTAGCGGAATTAATCAGCATTAAGGCTCAATTAGTAGATATACCAGCAATTGCGATCGCTCGTTTGTCAACTCCGGCAATTATTGCTTGGGGCGATTCTTTTGCTTTACTCTATGAAGCTAGTGAAACCCAGGTAGTTTTGGCTGTACCTGAAACTGGTATTTCGCGCCTTAAAATTGCTACTTTCATCGAGTCTTGGGGCGAATCGGGACAAGTTCTTTTACTGCAACCTACAGCAGATACACCAACTCAACGCTTTGGTTTATCGTGGTTTTTACCTTCTCTTTACCGCTATCGCCGCGTATTAATTGAAGTATTTGTTGCTTCCTTTTTTGTTCAGCTATTTGCCTTAGCTAATCCTTTAATTACTCAGGTAATTATTGATACTGTAATTGGGCAAAATAGCGCCCAAACTCTCAATGTATTAGGAAGTTTTGTTGTTGTTTTAGCGATATTTGAAGCAATAATTACAAATTTAAGAACTAATTTATTTGTTGATACTACCAATCGCATAGATTTGGCTTTGGGCGCACAGGTAATTGACCATTTATTGCGCTTACCTCTGCGTTATTTTGAACGTCGTCCAGTGGGAGAATTAGCTAGTCGCGTTAATGAGTTAGAGAATATTAGACAGTTTCTTACTGGAACCGCTTTAACGGTTGTGTTAGATGCAGTTTTCTCGATTATCTATATTGTTGTCATGGTATTTTATAGCTGGATACTTACGCTTGTTGCGTTAGCTACTGTACCTTTATTTGCAATTTTAACTTTAATCGCCGCTCCGATAATTAGACAGCAATCGCGGACAAAAGCCGAGCGCAATGCTCAAACTCAATCTTATTTAGTTGAAATAGTTTCTGGGATTGAAACGGTTAAAGCCCAAAATATTGAATTGCGCTCAAGGTGGCAGTGGCAAGAATATTATGCTCGGTATGTAAGTGCGGGTTTTAAAAATGTTTTGACTTCAACAACTGCAAGTTCAATTAGTGGATTTTTAAATAAGTTATCGGGTTTATTGCTGCTATGGATTGGAGCTTATTTAGTATTAGAAAATCAACTGACTTTAGGACAATTAATAGCTTTTAGAATTATTGCAAGTTATACTACAAGCCCGTTGTTAAGGCTAATTCAACTGTGGCAAAACTTTCAAGAAACCGCTTTATCTTTAGAAAGACTTAGCGATATTCTCGATACACCTACAGAAATTGAGCAAGCAGGGAGAAATAATATTCCCATTCCAGAAATTAGCGGCGCTGTCAAGTACGAAAATGTATCCTTTCGGTTTGCAGCTAGTGGAGCGCCACAACTTACAAATATTAACTTAGATGTTTCCCCCGGTACATTTGTCGGGGTAGTGGGTTCTAGTGGTGCAGGAAAAAGTACATTAGCCAAGATTTTACCGCGTTTGTACGAGCTAAATAGCGGCAGAATTTTGATAGATGGCTATGATATTAGCAAAGTAGAAATTTATTCTTTACGCAGTCAAATCGGCGTAGTGTTGCAAGATACTTTACTATTTGATGGTACGGTACAAGAAAACATTGCTTTAACCAATCCTGATGCAACTTCTGAAGATATTATAGCGGCGGCGAAAGTATCTTTTGCTCACGATTTTATTATGTCTTTGCCTCAAGGTTATAACAGTAGAGTAGGCGAACGAGGTGCGGCTTTATCGGGGGGACAAAGACAGCGAATTGCGATCGCCCGAACGGTACTACAAAACCCGAAACTCTTGGTATTAGACGAAGCTACCAGTGCTTTAGATTACAATACCGAGCGCTCGGTTTGTTTGAATTTAGCTACAGCTTTTAGAGACAAAACGGTATTTTTTATTACTCATCGCTTGGCAACAATTCGCAATGCAGACGTAATTGTCATGATGGATGCAGGGACGATAGCAGAACAAGGAACCCACGAGCAATTGATGGAAATGAAGGGGCGTTATTACTGCTTGTATCAACAGCAAGAAGCAAGTAACAATTAATTGTTCAAATAGAATAAAATTAATAGTTTTTTCAATAAAGGTTAATAAAAATGACTACAAATAACGACAACGGATTTAATCGCTCGTCTCAGATCACAGAAATAGAGAAATTGCCACTTATTAAGTTAGTCACAACCAAGCAAAAAGCATCTACCCCGGCGGTTGAAAATACTCCCAAACATCAGCCTTTTGATCGCCCAGTAATATTACAACAAACGCCAATTTTGTCGCGATTGATTTTATTTGCTCTACTAACTGTAACTACTGGGGCAGTTATTTGGGCGTGTTATGCCAAAATTGAGCAAGCAATCCCCGCTACAGGCAAGCTAGAACCGACGGGAACCGTGAAAGAGGTACAATCCCCGGTAAATGGTGTAGTCAAGGCTATATACGTCGCTGACGGGCAAAGAGTAAAAAAAGGCGATCGCCTCTTAAGTTTCGATCCGACGGCTGCACAATCCCAAAGCGCAGCACTAAAGTTAGTTCGTGACTCTTTGCTGCAAGAAAATCAATTTTATACTTCGCAAATAAATAATCCTGGCAATGAGTCGCTGTTGTATCCAGCCGAAACCAAAACTGAAATTGTCGCTTTAACTAAAAGTAGAGCAGAATTAGTGGCTGAAAATCGACTTTATCGCGGGTTGTTAGGCGATAGGGGAGTAGCAAATAGCTTAAATCAGGAACAATTAGAGCGTCTGCAATCAAGTCAAGCCGAGTTACGCTCAAGAGAAGTTTCCTCCCAATTAGTTGTAGCTCAATTGAGGACGCAGTTGAGCCAAACCAGTATTCAACTAGCCAATCTCAAAAGTAATCTAAACGTAGATAGAGGGATTTTGGATAATGTTGCTCCTTTAGCGAAAGATGGAGCAATTTCAAAAATTCAGTTTCTCAAACAGCAGCAGCAAGTAGATAGCGATTTAGCTGAAGTAGAAAAAAGTATTCAAGAGCAAATCAGACTCAAACTAGCCATCAATGAAGCTCAGTCGAAAGCTCAAAGTATTTTAGCTTTTGATCGCAAAGATTTGTTCGAGCGCCTGGCAGCTAATCGCCAAAATATAGCCCAAATAGACAGCCAGCTAACAAAAGTGCTGGTAGAAAATAATAAGCGCATCGTCGAAATAGATAGCCAGTTGAGCCAAGCAAGTTTAAATTTACAGTATCAAGATATTACCGCCCCAGAAAGTGGCGTAGTATTTGATATGCAAGTGCATAATTCGGGCTTTGTTGCTACTACAAGTCAACCTATTCTCAAGATAGTACCGGGAGATGCTTTAACAGCAAAAGTATTTATCACCAACCGCGATATTGGGTTTGTGCGCGCCGGAATGGATGTAGATGTTCGCATTGAGTCTTTTCCTTTTAGCGAATTTGGGGATGTAAAAGGTAAGCTTGTCTGGATTGGCTCGGATGCTTTACCACCCGATGAGGTTTATCCTTTTTATCGCTTTCCGGCAAAAGTAAAGCTAGAAAGACAATCGCTATTAGTTAATGGGCGAGAAATAGCGTTGCAATCAGGGATGGGGATAAGTACAAATATTAAAGTGCGATCGCGTACAGTAATGAGTATTTTTACCGATTTGTTTGCTAAAAATGCCGAAAGCTTGAAGTTTGTCCGCTAAGGTAGAGGCATTACGCTGCAATGCCTCTACCTTTGTTGATCGGCAATAATCAATTATCGTATGGGCGCTGGAATCGGCGGTTGTAGCGGTGTGGGGCTTGCTTGCAACGAACGAAGACGGGGAGAAGCTAACAGTTTTTTGGTGTCGTTGAGTAAGCGAGTTCCCCACAAATTTAGTTTAAGAAACTCCAAGTCGCCATAACGACTATCTATTTTTAAAGCCGCTTCTCCCGCCGCTATGGCTTGTTGCTGTTGCCCTTGAGCGTAGAGAGCCGCCGCTATAGCTAGTTGAGGCTCGGCGGCTTGCTTATCAATTTTTAGGGCATTTTGCCAAGAAGTAATCGCTCCTTTAATATCTCCTTGCTCGTACTTAATTAAACCGATATTATTAATTGCCGGCCAAAACTTTTTATTTCCCGCCACTGCTTGATCGTATTGAGAAATTGCTTCAGGTAAACGATTGAGCTTATAGTAAGAATTGCCCAAATCAAACAAAGCTTCGGGATCGTTGGGTTTAAGAGCTAAACCTGCAAGGATATTATCTACCGCCGCTTGGTACTTTTCTTGACCAAAATTTGCCGAACCCAAAGCAAACAAAATTGCTGGATTTTTGGGATCTAAAGTTTTTGCTTGTTGCAAAGGCGCGACAGCTTCAGCAAACTTATTTGTTTGCAAATATAAGCCACCCAACAACAGCCACGACTGGTAGCTTTTGGGGGCTAATTGCGTTGCTAACCTAGCTCGTGGTAAAGCTAGTTCGTATTGTTGAAACTGTGCCAACTGCGCGGCTTCTTGAGCCAAACTTAATCCTTGCTTTTCTAGTTCTACACTGTTGATTTGCACCGTATAGGGAACAAGTGCTTGACCTAGTGCGGGTAAACTTAATCCCCCTGAGCCAATAATAACCAGTAACGATAACCAATAATTCCGATTCGGCACAAAAACGCCTCAACCAACTTTAGATAAATATTTCGATTACAGGGATTATGACACTAAACCACACTGATTAACCGTAACACTTCTACGGAGCCGAGCCAGAACTAATTGCTCTAGTCAAACTTGCCAAAGCGCGGTTGTAGTCTAAAATCGCTGTGACTCTATTACCTTCTGCTTGAGTTAAATCGTTTTCGGCGCTGATGACATCGGTTTGAGTTCCTACCCCAGCTTGAAAACGCAACCTTGCTAGGCGCAAAGCTTCTCTAGCTTGTTCTAAAGCAACGGAAGCTGTTTGAATATTCGCTAAATTTGATTGCAAATTACTATAAGCTTGCTCAACTTCAAACCTTACTTGGTTGCGAGTATCAGCAAAATTTGTTTCAGAAATTGCAATATTTGCGGATTGCGCTCTAGCCCTAGCAATAGCAGCACCGCCATCGTACAAATTCCAATTTACATTTGCACCAAGAGAATAATTATCGCCAAAGCTTCGGTTATCATTAAAAGTATCGCTGATGTTGTAGTTAGTACTAACTGCAACTCTAGGCTTTATACTCGCCAGCGCAATTCGACGGTTTTGTTCGCTAATATTACGTCGTACTAACTGTTGTTGTAGCTCGGCGCGATTTTGAAAAGCTTGAATGATGCTTTCTTCTAAAGCTAAGTTCCAAACTCCGGCTATTTCCACGGGATCTGAAGCGATCGCATTGGCTACTTGAGCTAAACTTAGACGATTTACCAGTTGGCGACGAGAAACTTGCTGTTGGCTTAAAGCATTAGTTAAATTTTGATTGGCATTGGCTAGTTGTACTTGCGATCGCAAAACATCAAACCGAGTCCCCACCCCTGCTTGTTCTAGGGCTTGAGCGTCGCGCAAACTCGCTTCCGCATTGGTTACGGCTGCCCTATTAATACGTACTTGTTCGTCGGCTTGTTGCAGGTCGTAGTAGTCATTAGATACCTCTAAGCGTAGTTGCTCTGTTAGGCGTTCTACGTCTAATTGGTCAAAGCGTAGTTGTTCTTCGGCGGCGCGGATACGAGCAGTTCTAGCGCCTGCTGTATAGACGTTATAACTTAGTTGTACAGTGCCACTTAATCCTGTGGAACTGCCTCCACTACTAATATTACTACTGCTAATATTACTGCTACTACTGTCTTCACTACTACTATTACTGCTATTACTACTACTTTGGTTGACTGATTGATTTAGTTGATTGTTGCCACTCCCAATCGAACTATTGACATCGTTAAACGTATTAGTATCACTACTATTAGTATTACTGCTACCTTGATTGACCGATTGATTTAGTTGATTGTTACTCCTCCCAACCGACGACGAACTACTGACATCGTTAAATACATTACTTCCGCCGCTATTTAACCCCGCTCGGATACTTAAAGTCGGATACTCCTCTGCTTGAGCTTCTCTAACATTGGCGCGACTACGCTCTAATATTAGCAAAGCAATTTGCAATTGCCGATTGTTACGCCGTGCTAATTCCAATGCTTGTTGCAAGCTAATTCCTTCTGCTGCTTCAAGGCGCACTTCTTCGGGTTTAGTGGGAAATTGTAACGGATTTGGGCTGGGGTTGAGCTTGCTAGGTGCGGGGAGGCTTTGAGGCAAAACTTCAGTAATAGCTGGATTTTGCGATCGCAGATTTTGGCTCAAAACCTCGCTCTTAGTGGGAGAACTTTGATTAAGCGATCGCAGATTTTGGCTCAAAACCTCAGTATTATCTGAACTTGGCAGCGTTTGCGCTATCTTTGATGCCCGCACTTGTTTAATTTTTTGCCCAGAATTGCCCACCTTCAGCTTAATAGTTTGAGACGTGCTAGAAATTCCTTCCACCCCACCCGCCGATACCTGATTAGCTTCAACAGACTGATTTACCAACACCACTATCGTACTAGCTAGGTAAAAGCTATTAAATATTCGTCTCACCACTTCTCCTCACCTCAGAATCTTCTACGTCACAAATTGCTTTAAATACTGATTATCGCGCTAATGGATTTATATAAAGTGAAACGCGCTCTCAACGAGAGTGTCTCAATTACTTTATAGGCATTATTAACTTTGCGTAAAGAGATAAACCCTAATTAAGGTTCGTATACTAAGTAACATCGTATACCTATTCAGTAAATCTGTAATCAGTTAACAAAAACTTCGATATTTTGTTAACATTTTCACTAAATCGCTACAAAAACAAAAAGCAATTACTTAAATCTAGCAATTGCCAATTTTTATAAATTCAATGGTCGGTCATATTTGCCCGGTAAACTACTTCAAACCTCCAGAACGAATAATACTAAAAACTAACCATAAACCCAACAAACTCGCCGCCGCAAATAACACGCTACTCGGTAACGATAATTCCGTTGTTTGGGCTTTACTAGAAATAATTGCTGCTCCCATAATTAAGGAGCCTACCAAAACACTAAAAGAAAGGCGATTTGCAGAATCATCTACACTACGACGCAGCCCCTCAAACCCGCGCAAAGATACATTCCATTGCAAAGTTTCGGAAGTTACCCGATCTAACAATAATTCAATATGTCGCGGAGATTGGAGAGACAAACTTTTAACGTCTAGGGCTGTTCTTAGTAACGATTGGAGTGGATTTGCGCCTAATAGTTGTCGCTTAAACAAGTCAGTAATTAACGGTTTAATCTCATCTAACAAATTAACTTCAGGATTAAACTTACGGGTAACTCCTTCTAAATTGGCTAGGGTTTTAGCGTACAAACCCAAATTGCCAGGCAAGCGAATTTTATTGTTACGAGCAATTTGTAAAACTTCGTAAAATATCTGACTAAAGTTGATTTGCGAAAGACTTAAATTGTAGTATTTTCGCAGCATTCGGTCATAGTCATTCTCCAACCGCGACAAAATTACAGGTTGAGCAGAATCCGCCAACTGCAACGTTAGCTGGCTGCACCTTTGAGCATCAAGATCGACGATCGCTAAGAGCATTTCTGTTAAAATCTGCTGAGTGCGCGGATCTAACCGACCTACCATGCCGCAGTCTAATAATGCTACCCGCCCATCTTTGAGATAAAATAAGTTGCCTGGGTGGGGATCAGCATGGAAAAAGCCGTCAATATATACTTGCTGAAAAAAGCAACGAAATAGTAAAGAAGTAATTTGTCCCCGTTCAAGTTTAGAATCTAAACCATCGCGATCGCTATTTAGAGTAGCCGATAGTAAGGGTACTCCATCTAACCACTCCATTACCATAATTTTTTCGGTAGTCAGATCCCAGAAAATCTCTGCTACAACCAAGCGTTTAGAGTCAAACCAGCGACTATCTGCTAAGTTTTGCCGCAATTGGTCTGTAAAACTAGCTTCGCGCTTAAAATCTAACTCAGCTTGCAATGCCGTAGTAAATTCCTCAGCCAGAGAATCTACCTCGTAAGTTTGTCCAAACTCTGTACGAGCAACTAAATCGGCAATACCACGAATCAAAGAAATATCTTGAGCAATGGTAAGATCGATCCCAGGACGCTGCACTTTTACCGCCACTTCCCGCCCATCTACCAAAGTAGCGCGATGAGTTTGCGCAATCGAACCCGCCGCTACGGGAATAGCGCTAAAACTAGAAAAAGTTTCATCCATTGGACGACTTAATTGTTGCCGTAATAGAACTTCAATATCTGCCCAAGGTACGGCGGGTACTTCATCTTGAAGCGTTGACAGTTCCTCAATGTAGGCGGAGGGCAATAAGTCCGGGCGCGTACTTAACAGTTGACCCAGCTTGACATAAACAGGGCCCAAATCTACTAAAATGTTTCGCAATACGGCGGGGGTGGGTAACTGGGGTTCGTCGGCTTTGCCGCCCGTTAAGACGCGGCGCATATAGTCCCAGCCATTGCGGAGGACAACTTCAATAATTTCGCGTTGACGGGAAGTAGTTTGAGTTAAAAACACAACTTAGGTTAAATAAGGGGAAACAATAGTTGGGAGCTAGTAAGTTTTGCTCGAAACCTATTAGGCAAATACAAGCATTGGGGAATTATCAATAAATTGCCCGTCAAGATTGTTTGGTTGTAGCTCAAAAAGCAGCTTTAGCGCCTCTATCAGGAGTTTACTTTTGACAGATTTATAGTAAATCTGTAAGTTTTGGGTCGTCTTTGATCATTTTCAAGACCTGCTTAATTTCTTGAGTGCGGTCTTTTTTGACAATTAAAGTTACATTGCGATCGCGCACAACTACAACATCTTCTAAACCAATTGTAACTATGACTTCATTCTCATCGGTGGCGTAAAGCAACGATCCTGTAGTATCTAGTCCCACATGATGAGCTACTTCTACATTGGGTGCATCGGTTTTTAATAAGCGCTCAATGGCATTCCAATCGCCCAAATCGTCCCAAGCAAAGTCTACAGGCAATACATAGGCTAGTTTGGTTTTTTCCATCAAGGCGTAGTCAATACTAATTTTAGGCAGATTTGCATAAGCCGCTACTCCTTGGGCTGCTAGGGGTTGGATAATTTCGGGGGCGTAGGTATATAGTTCAGTGATAACTACCCCTGCTTTGAAAATAAACATCCCACTATTCCAGCTAAAGCGCCCAGTCGCAATAAATGATTCGGCGGTTTGGCGATCGGGTTTTTCAGTAAAACGATTGACGCGGTAAACAGGTAAACCGCCAAAAGTCGCGGTTTGCTCTCCTTGCTCAATATAACCGTAGCCTGTAGAGGGGTAAGTTGGCTTTACACCCAAAGTTGCGATCGCATTTTCCGTTGCCGCTAATTCTACCGCCGCGCGTAAAGTATGCTGAAAACTAAGGGGATCTTCAATCCAAGGATCTGCCGGAAAAAAGCCTACAATCGTTTCTTCCCCGTAGCGCTTGGCAATTTCTAAAGTCGTCCAAGCAACGGCGGGGGCGGTGTCTTTGCCTTCAGGCTCGGCGAGGATATTTTCGTATGGTAACTGTGGTAGCTGCTCTTTGACTCCCTCAGCTAAGGCAACAGATGTGACGACAAGCATTCTATCCCACCCTTTAGAAAGGGGTAGCAAGCGCTCGGCGGTGGCTTGGAGTAAGCTTTTGCCGCTACCGTCCAAACTTAAAAATTGCTTGGGGCGATGGGTGCGACTGAGGGGCCAAAAACGTTCGCCTTTACCACCAGCTAAAATTACCGGAATCATAGAGCTAGTCATAGTTAATTTATTGCCACGATTTGCAAGGATACTTTACTTTACCTGTGGCAATATTAACAGCTTGCATTACTATACCTGTAGTGCGATCGCTTTTGGGGAGAATAGTTGTGGTTAAGGGAGTCCAAAGAACATATAATTCATCGGTTCGTCGCCCTGCTCGCCAATTGGTTAAAGGTAGCTTAGAAACGTTGCGTTATCGTCTATTGCTAACTTGGCGCAAAAATCCCTTGCTATCTTGGACGTGTTTAATTACCTTTTTCGTGTTGCTAGGAGGTAATGCGGCGCTACTTACCCCAATATGGAGCGATCGCGCGCCTTTAAGTCAAGAGCAACAATTGGCAGAATTATTAAGCAAGCAGGGTAATATTGCCGTACCCATTGCCAATCAATACCAAATAGTAAGATCCGTAAATATTCTAGTTTTGGGTATCGATCCTGTGGGGGAAAACAAAGGCGATGTTTCTCAGTCAGATATGACAGCAAATAGCGACACAATTTTATTGCTGCGGATAAATCCTAACTCTCAGTTAATTAAAGTTCTATCAATTCCTCGCTCTAGCATGGTAGTTTTACCAGAAATTGGCTTAGGACAAATATCACTGGCAAATGCTAGTAGTGTAGCCACAGCAACGCGGGTAGTAAGTAAAAGTTTAAATAATGTACCCATTGACCGCTACTTGCGCCTCCGCCCGGAAGGACTGCGAGAATTAGTTAATGCTTTAGGCGGAGTAGAAGTATTTGTTCCTCAACCAATGTCTTACCAAGATGTTAGCCAAAAATTAACTATCGATCTTGAAAAAGGCTGGCAAACTTTAACTGGTGATGAAGCTCAACAATTTGCTCGATTCCAAGACAAAGAAAATGGCGACTTGGGACGGGTGCAAAGGCAGCAATTGCTAATTAAAGCTTTAAAAAATCGGCTGACAAATCCGGCAATTATGGCGCGTTTACCGCAAATTGTTAGCGTCGTCCAAAATTATGTCGATACTAACCTCAGCCCGAAGGAAATGCTAACCCTTGCCAATTTTGGGGCTAAGTTAGATGCTCAAAATCTGCAAATGGTTATGTTACCAGGCTTTCTTAGTTCGCTTAGTTTAGATCCTAGTAGTTATTGGCTCGATCCCTCTAGTCAAGATCGAGTAATGAGCGAGTATTTTGGGGCAAAAGTTCTGAGTACCCCCAAAGTGCGATCGCTCTCTACAATGAAAATTGCTGTACAAAATGCTTCTGGTCAACCTAGTTTAAGCCGTCGCGTAGTAAGTAAGCTCAAAGCTCAAGGCTTAGAAAATGTTTATGTAAGTTCCGATTGGTCAGACCAATTAGCGAAAACAGAAATTGTCGTACAGCGCGGTGACTTGACTTCAGCTACCGAGCTACAAAAAGTTTTGGGCTTAGGTAAGCTTGAAGTAGCGGCTACTGGGGATCTTGATTCTTATTTAACTTTGCGTTTAGGTAAAGATTGGCGCGATTAGTTATGTTTTTGGCGTTGCTGAATTCAGGTATGAAAATAATTTTGCATGATTTCAAACCCAATGTAGAGACGTTGCATTGCAACGTCTCGTTGCCAAAATTCATACATCTAATCAGTAACATTATGTTTTTAACCAAAATGCGAATTCTTATATTTTCTGGGGATACTTTTAACTTCCCTCGCTTAAAAAAAGCTTTGTTACGTTTGCTCAATCTAATTTTAATCGTAAGTATTGCTTGTTTATGGGTACTGATAGCTGCAAAACCAGCGTTAGCCCAAGATAATACGATTAATTACAACAACGCCAATTTACAAAACCGCGATTTTTCCCACACTAATTTAGTTGGTGGGGTGTTTGTCGCCGCCGAGATGCGGGGGGCAAATTTTCAAGGTGCAGATTTGACTAATGCAATTATGACTAAAGGCGTTTTACTAGGTGCAAACTTAGAAGGGGCTAACCTTTCGGGTGCATTAGTAGATCGCGTAACCTTCGATAATGCCAACTTGAAAAATGCCATTTTCACTGACGCAACCTTAACTCGCTCTCGGTTTTTTGACGCGGATATTACAGGCGCAGACTTTAGCAATGCGTTGATCGATAGATACCAAGTAAGTTTGTTGTGCGATCGCGCTACAGGGACAAACCCAGTCACGGAGATAGCAACAAAGGAGAGTTTAGGCTGCAAATAAATTGCTAGAAAAACTAACTCCCCTAGCAACTTTTGTATCACTAATTACTTGGTAAACTTGACTTCTTTTAGTTACTTACCCGAACGACTGCGTTCTAGCAATTGACGCGCATCAGCACCGGGGTTATAATTCCCAAAACCCGCACTACTGCGCTCAGAATCATCAAGAATTTGGGGAGTGAGCAAGACAATTACTTCTTGGCGTTGATTTTGTCTATTAGTGCTTCTAAACAACGCCCCAAGGATGGGAATATCACCTAAAATTGGCACTTTAGAAACTGTAGTGCGATCGCTGTCTTGAATAATTCCTGATAAGATCAAAGTCTGATTATCCCGCAGACGAATTAAACCAGATGAAAGGGTTCTCTTATTGAGGAAAGCGATTAGATTGCCATTACCAAGATCCCTCTGTTCAGCAACAGAAGAGACTGAAGGTGCAACAGATAAAGAAATAAAACCATTGTCATCAATCCGCTCAATTCTGATGCCAATAGTCAAACCAGCCTCCTTAGTAGTGACTCTCTGAACAGGAATTGCATTGCCCCCTGCATTAGCAGTAACAAATTGCACCTCAACACCAGCAGGAACTTCCTGGGTTAAATTAACCTCAGCAGTTTGCCCTTCTTGAACGACTAAGGTAGGATCGGTCAATATCTTAGCATTGCCACTAACAACTTGAGCTTGCAACGAGGAAAGAAACTTTTTTGGAAACTGAAACAAAGTTGGTAAAGCTGCCGTAGCAGTGCCGATTGTACCTTGGGCCACAGTTGAAGTTATCGCACCTGTTACAGCATCCCGCGTCTGCGTGATAATATTATTGGTTGCTGGAGTAATATCTGGAAAGCCTGGGGTTAGCGGACTGCCATCGGCGGCGATGGGAGCAGTGGGGGTAAGAAATTGTCCAGTGCCAGTACCTTGAATTGTACTAATGTTACCATCTGGATCGATCAATACTGTCCCTGGGGTGGTTCCCGGAATTCCCACACTGCTATTTGGATCTAAAAAAGTTGCGCCTGTAATTGGGTTAGTAATGGTCGCCGGACTCGTCAAACTGCCCTGCACTTCCGCAGAAGTAGGTGGTCTAGAGCCTCCAATATTTACACTTCCCGAACCACCAGCACTGGAAAAGAAGTTGTCACCAATGCCAAAGGAAAAGCTAGTATTAAAGTTTTCTGTAGCCACAAGATTTACGTCTACGATTTTGACGTTCATTGCTACTTGGCGACGACGGGAATCAAGTTGAACTAATTGAGAAGTCGCAATATCTAGTTGCTTAGGCGAACCAATCAAGGTGATAGAATTAGTCCGCTCGTCTCCTAAAGCCTGCAACCCTCTTAGTAAAGGTATAGAGTCTTGAAATTCTATGCGTTGCAGTTCAATTCTTGTTTCTGTGCTGGTTTGGGTTTGAGTGGCGGGAGTTGCCGAACCGCCAACGGGTACAGCATTAACGCTCGTAATTGTTCTTTCTCTACTCACGGCACTTTCTGCGCCCATGCCCACCAAAAAGTTTAAGGCTACGCCTACCGTTACTTGGTTGAGCCTAAAGCTGCGTACTACTAAGTCACGGGCTTGGTTGGGCAGTCTTGTGCCTACAAAAATCGTCCGTCCGTCGCGGTTTGCTTGCAATCCACTTAAGCGCAAAACGTAGTTAAAAACGTCTTGCACCGATTCATTCTCAATATCTAAAGAAATTCTTGGCCCCTCTGCGGTGGTATTAGCTTCGGTTGGCTGGTTCGTCGGCTGTCCTGTAGTGGCGGCACTAAAAGCAAGGTTTAGTCCGGCGGCACGGGCTAGTAAGGCGAGAACTTCCCTAACTGGGGCTTCTCTTAATACCAAACGTGGGACGCGCTCTGTCGTGCCTAGATCGATTTGGGCGGCAGAAGAATCGGTGTTGGAAATGGCAATATCTCCTACGGGCGGAGCGACGGCTCTCGGTAATATTGGTGCAACGGCTCCGCCAGTGGCAACCCCATCAATCGTGACGTTAGGATTGGGAACCATTACCCCAGGATTTTGCGTGGTGGGAGTTGCTCCCCTAGGGCTAGGGGCGGCAGCCGTAGGCGCTGCGGGGGTCAAACTTAGGGTAAATTCTTTGTCAGTGCGATCGCTAATTTGACCGTTGGGAGCGCTGTTACTGCCTGTAACCACAATCCGAATACTATTTGCGTCTAGCCGATTAATTATGACCGAAGCCACTCCTGGAGCGGGGTTAACTTGGCGAAATGTGTCTCCTTGAGGTAGTTGTAATTGCGTATTGATAATGTCAGCAACAAAACTATTTCCTCGCTTACTTGTAAAAACCTGCGGACGCTTGCCTGTAGAGGTTTCTAAGACTAAATTCAAGCCACTACTTGTTGGATTTAGCTGGACGCTGATTACTTTTGCTACTTGGGCAAATCCCGGATGGGCAGCCATCAATACCACCGTTGCTCCTGCAACTATTACACTACTATTAATCCAAGGATTTTTCACGTCTTCACACTTCACTATTTATAAATATAGATGTTTACTTTAAAATCAAACTAAAGATACTAAGATTAGTTATTTGTTTAGATTTAATTCCTCAAATTAGACGGATTTGTTACTTTACAGGCAGATAGTTAAAGGTCACTATACTACCTTTTATTAAAGTTTCTTTGTATTTTTTATCTATTAAACTTACCCAAAAACTTATCTCTGTTTCCCTTAAATATACAAGCGAGAATTTACGGATAACTTCACTTAATCTTTATTGTGAAATTTGTCTTTCTAAGTAATTACACGCACCTATTAGGTTTGATGATTTTAGAACTAGGCAAAAAAGCTAGATAACAAAACATTAAACAGAACTATTACTAAAACATAGTTCTGTGTAGATTCTTACGGCATCTACTGTTTAGGAGCCGCCTCTGCCGCTGCCGCCGCCGCCGCTTCTTCGGGAGTAGCGGGAATTAGCGCTTGCAGTTTGAACGCTGTATTGATGGAAGCTGGAGGTAAGCGCCCCGTAGTAGGATCGACCGGATCTTGCTGCAACGTTGAAGTGAACTCATTAACAATCAACAATGGTTGCAGGCGCTCTATGTTGCGAAATATTGACTGGGTTTGTTCGTAATTTCCAGTAAGGGAAATATTAATTATGCGACGTTTTAATTTGCCGTTTACCTCCGAGCCAAAAGAACCATCGTTGATTATTTCGGCGGATTGATTTACTGGTTCAAATTTTTGGAGTTTAGCTGTCCCACCAGTAGTTGAATTACCTGAATCAACTAGGCGGTTGATGTCTAGCAATAAAGTATCTAAGGTTTTTTCGTTAGCAAATAAGGATAAAATTTCTGTTTGATCTTTTTTTGCTGTGTCTAAAGCCTTTTTTAGTTCTTTTCCTTGCTCAATATTGGCTTGTTTTTGAGTAACTTGCGACTGTTTGAGATCGCGATCTGCGGTTAATTCTCCGTATTTTTGCCATAGAGGCATGACATAGCTATTAGCCAAGTAAGCAGCTAAGGCGAGTAGGGATACAGCGATTAAAATGCCGCTAACTTGTGGTGTTAGTTTGATGCCAAACAAAGAGGGGGCGTTATCTACCGAACCTTGTAATTCTTGCCCTTCGCCGACCGTAATAAAATCATCGCTAAACGTCATTATTGGATAAGTCCTTTTTGTTGCAGTGTCCGAATTCGCGTTACTAGACCTAAAGCACCTTTGCGTTCTAAATCTCTTAATAGCGCAGTTGCACCAGCATCGCTGAAAGTTGATTGAATTGTATAACTTACAACTTGGGGCAACCTACCGCCTCCCCTAGCGCTTGATTGGACGGGGTTTTCAACCAACGTAGCGGTAATTATTCTTGTTTCGGCACTTTGGAGGAAAGAAGATTGCTTGAGAGTCAAAATTAAATCGTTTACATCGTTGAAGGAGCGCGCAAGTCCAGAAATCTCTACCCCACTAACGGGAATCGGAGTCGCCGGGAGAATGGGGACGGCGGCGGGGGTAGCTGTGGGGGTGGCAGCAGGTGTGGCTGCTGGGGTAGCTGCTGGGGTAGCTGCGGGTGTAGCTGCTGGTGCGGTGGCTACCACTGTTTGTGTGGGGACAATTTGCTTGATACTTTGAATTTGGACGGCATTAGCGGGAATGCGATCGCGAATATCCTGCAAAATAGCTGACCACGGCCTAATCTGGTTAAATACCGTAGCTAAGGCTCTATTTTGCCCCTTGATTTGCTCTAGGTTTGTTTTAATCCCTTGAATTTCTTGTTCTTGAATACCCAACGCCGTCAGGGTTTGGTCTAACTGAGCTACTTCTGATGTTAACCTTGAATTTTGGGCTGACAAAATTACAAGTCCCGCTCCTACCAAGGCGCAAGACGCTAACCCTACACCCAACCCTACATAGATAGGGGTCATGTCTCCAGAAAGGCGAGGAACGCTAAAGCTTCTGGAAACGGTATCTGCCTTTACTGACTTGCGACTTTTAACAAAATTTACATCAAGACTATACATCGCCCCACGCCTCTCTAAGTCCTAATCCAAGTACAATTCCGAGTCCTGGTCTTTGAGCTTTGGTAAATTGATCTTCGTTTACTTCCAGTGCCAAAGCAGAAACCGGATCTATCTGCACTGTTGGTAGGTTTAACTTTTGGCGAAAAAACTCCTCTAGGTTATTAATTCCGCCTCCGGGCCCTGCTAATAAAATTTGCGTAATTTCCAAGTTGTTATTTTGATTGAGATAGAAATCGAGAGAGCGGCGTAATTCATCTGTTAACTCTCCAAGAACTCTTAGTAATGATGCTATACCTGGATTAATTGATGTAATCGAATCTTCAATGTCATCGCCTTCGGTATAAGGAATAGAAATTGTTTGTAGCATCCGCGTGTCTCTAGTTGCGGGCAATTTTGTCGCTCTTAATAATGCCGCTTGTAACTGGTAAGTTCCAATCGGTACAGTGCGCGAAAACTGCGGCACTCCATCAACAATAATAGCAATTTCTGTATTGTCAAATTCAATATCCACTAATACGGCGGCTTCTTGAGGGGCAAATTGTCGCAGTTGTTCGCGGATAGTCCGAATTAAGGAAAAACTATTAATTTCTAGCACGTCTACTTCCAAACCTGCTTGGGCAAAAGTATCCATGTAAGTATCTGTAATCTCTTTGCGCGTGGCAACTAGCAGCACTTGGACTTTTTCAATGCCATCTTCATCGACGAAGTACCCCAGTTTTTGATAATCAATGTCGGCTTCTTCCCTAGGATAGGGCAAGTACAGCCCAGCTTCGTGATTTAGTACCATTTCTCGTAGTTCGCGATCGTCAAGCTCGGCGGGTAAAGGAATCAGTCTTACTAAAGATTCTCTTCCCGGGACTGCTGTGGCGACGCGCTGGGCTTTGATTTTGCTTTCAGCTAGGGCTGAAGTTATTAATTCTGCCAAGGCGGGTGAATCGACAATTTGACCATCTTGGAATATTCCTTCAGGAACCGGAAAAGATGATAATGCCGTTAGGTTAAACCCCTGACGTTGCTTGCTTAATTGAGCTATATTAATTCTCTCTGGAGCAAGTTCAATCCCAACGCCTATTTTACGTTTTGCCAATAAATTTTTAAAACGATTAACCACAGTTTTGTCAATTGCCTAAAGGTTGATAACTAAACTAGATGAGATATTTATATTAATGTCTTCTCTACGCAAAGGTAACTCAAAAATGTCAAACTGCCTTAATCAATTCATAAGTTCTAACAAATGTCAACAATACAAAGGTTAAAAAATAAAATCAAACCCTGGAAAAAACTCGGAATTTTTGCAATGCTGGGCTTGATGTTAAGCTGGGTTGTTAGTTGTAATACAGGTAATGTTAATACGCAAGCTCCCCAGTCTAGTACCAATAATCCGCCGCTTGAATTTTGGACAATGCAGTTACAACCAGAATTTACAGATTATTTCAAAAACTTAATTAGTACCTTTGAAACAGAGAACCCTAGTATCAAAATTAACTGGGTTGATGTTCCCTGGTCGGCAATGGAAAGCAAAATTTTAACGGCAGTAGCCGCGAAAACTGCACCGGATGTTGTGAATCTTAACCCAGATTTTGCTTCTCAACTCGCAACTCGCAATGCTTGGTTAGACTTGAATGCAAAAGTACCAAAGGAGGTGTTAGGGACGTATCTACCGAATATCTGGCAAGCTAGTACTATAGATGGAAAAAGCTTTGGTATTCCTTGGTATTTAACTACACGCCTAACTATTTACAATACTGAGTTATTTAAGCAAGCAGGGGTAAGTAATCCGCCCACAAGTTATACTCAACTGGCTCAAGTAGCTAAACAACTTAAAGACAAAACTGGTAAATATGCGATGTTTACTACCTTTGTTGCCGAAGATTCTACTGAAGTATTAGAGTCATTGGTGCAAATGGGGGTAACTTTGGTCGATGACCAAGGAAAAGCAGCCTTTAATACACCAGTGGGAAAAACAGCTTTTGAATACTGGGTAAATCTATATAAAGATGGCTTACTACCAAAAGAAGTATTGACTCAAGGACACAGGCATGGTATAGAGATGTATCAATCTGGAGAAGCGGCAATGTTAGCATCGGGAGGAGAATTTTTAACAGCGATCGCAACTAATGCCCCAGCTATTGCCAAAGTATCAGCTACAGCCCCACAAATTACTGGAGAAAATGGGAAAAAAAATGTAGCAGTAATGAATTTAGTGATTCCCCGCGATACCGAACAACCAGATAATGCACTTAAGTTTGCCTTATTTGTCACAAATAATCAAAATCAGCTAAGTTTTGCTAAAGCTGCTAATGTTTTACCTTCGACAACCGCCGCCCTTGGCGATAGTTACTTTAAAACCGTTGCAGCAAATGGGAGTGCTTTGGAAAAGGCGCGGGTAATTAGCGCTGGAGAGTTGCCAAACGCAGAAGTATTAGTTCCGGCGATGAAGAATATCAATGTTTTGCAGAAAGCAATTTATGAAAACTTGCAAGCAGCGATGCTAGGAGAAAAAAGCGTAGATCAAGCGGTGGCTGATGCCGCCCAAGAGTGGGATAATCGCGCTTAAATAAGGTAAAAATGTTGCACAGTGCGATCGCTCTTAGCGCTGCGCGGAGCGCGATCGCTCTATTTCGCCCCCACAAGGGGGTATTTTATTTATGTTGCAGAGATGGAAACAACAGCTAAAGCTACTGAAGCAAGAAACCTATACTATTTATATTGCTTGCAAAGATCCGCGCGTACCTTGGTATGCTAGGTTTCTGGCGGCGGCGGTAGTTGCTTATGCTTTTAGCCCCATTGATTTAATTCCTGATGTAATTCCTGTAATTGGTTATCTTGACGACCTAATTTTGGTTCCTTTGGGGATTGCTTTAGTAATTAAAATGATTCCCCCAGATGTATTAGCTGAATGTCGAGAAAAAGCTGCTACAGCTATGGCTGACGGTAAGCCAACAAATTGGGTAGCTGCCATGATCGTAGTTGGTTTGTGGTTTTTGTTAGGAATTGGGGCGGTAGTATGGCTAAAAGGTATATTTGGTTGAGGATTTAACTTGTTGTATGAATAGGGCGATCTAACTTTATGTCAATCAAAAAAACACTTTCTATAGGTTTACTTGTTTTTATTCCAATTTCAATAGCCGCCGAGTATTTGCACTGGGGTACGCTGACAGTATTTATCACTTCGGGAATTGCGATCGTGCCTTTGGCTATATGGTTAAGTATGGCAACAGAAGAAGTTGCAGTTGTAGCGGGTTCGTCTATTGGGGCGCTGTTAAATGCCGTATTTGGCAATGCGACGGAGCTAATTATCGCTCTAGTTGCCCTAAAAGCAGGCTTAGTAGACATTGTTAAGGCAAGTATTACGGGAACTATTATTAGTAACTTGTTGTTGGTAATGGGGCTGTCTATGCTGCTGGGAGGACTACGTTACAAAGAGCAAGAATTTCAGCCCATTGTCGCGCGGGTAAATGGTTCTTCAATGACACTAGCTGTTACGGCGATCATTTTGCCTACAATGGTAATCTACACATCAAACGGAGTTGAAGAAGGGGCAATTCGCAATCTCTCAATTACCGTCGCGGTTGTATTAATGATTGTTTATGCTTTGACGCTACTATTTTCTTTGAAAACTCATAGCTACCTTTATGAGGTGGGATTGGTAGAATTAGAAGGAGAATCGCCAGATGGTGTAGTCGAAACTCCCGCTCACAAGCCAAACTTGACACTGTGGATTGGTGTGTTAGTTGTTGCTACTCTTGGTGTTGCTTTTGAATCAGAAATTTTTGTAGGTGTTGTGGAAGAAGCAACAAAAGGACTAGGTTTGACTCCATTATTTACCGGGGTAATTCTTCTACCTTTAGTTGGCGGCGCTGCTGAATATGTTACGGCGGTAGGCGTGGCGCTAAAAAATAATATGGATTTATCTGTTTCAGTTGCAATGGGATCTAGCTTATTAGTAGCGCTTTTAGTTACACCTATTCTAGTTTTAGTTGGAGTTGCGACAGGTCAACCGATGGATCTTAATTTTAATCCCTTTGAAGTGGTTGCAGTTGCAGTTGCAGTTGTAGTTGCTAACTTAGTTAGTTTAGATGGACGTTCTAATTGGTTAGAAGGAACATTATTACTAGCAACTTATGTAGTTTTGGGTGCAGCTTTCTACTTTCACCCAGCTTAACTAAGCTATTACAAGCTTTTTAGCCTGTAAACTAAATTATTTTATAGATATTACTTATGACAACTATCGATTTTCTCAGCCATCTTAACCCCAGCCAACGCCAAGCCGTTGAGCATTATTGTGGTGCTTTATTAGTAGTTGCGGGGGCGGGTTCTGGTAAAACTAGAGCGCTTACTTATCGCATTTCTAATTTAATTTTAAAGCATCGAGTAGATCCCGAAAATATCTTAGCAGTTACTTTTACCAATAAAGCTGCGCGGGAGATGAAAGATCGAATTCAAAAGTTATTTGCCGAACAATTAGCGATTACTAACTATGGTAAGCCTTTGGAGCAGTTGCCACCAGTCCAACAAGTTCAATTGCGATCGCACGTTTATAAAGAATACATCAAAGACCTCTGGGTGGGAACGTTTCACAGCCTTTTATCTCGCATTTTGCGCTACGACATTGAAAAGTATCAAGATGAAAAAGGGCGTAAATGGAATCGTAATTTTTCTATTTTCGATGAATCTGACGTGCAAGGATTGGTTAAAGAAATTGTTGTTAGAAAGCTAAACTTAGACGATAAAAAGTTTGAGCCGCGTTCGGTTCGTTATGCGATTAGTAATGCCAAAAACCAAGGAATTACACCCCAAGATTTTGAACAAGATCAGCCAAATTATCGCGGACGGGTAATTGCAGAAGTTTACGGTCACTATCAAGATAAACTAGCTGAAAATAATGCTTTAGATTTTGACGACTTGATTTTAATTCCGGTTAAATTATTTGAACAAAACGAGCAAGTATTAGATTATTGGCATAGAAAGTTTAAGCATATTTTAGTAGATGAATATCAAGATACTAATAGGATTCAATACGATCTAATTCGGCTTTTAGTCACTAATGGAGAAATGACTAAAAGTGAATGGAATTGGCAAAACCGCTCAGTTTTTGTAGTTGGCGATGCCGATCAATCTATATATAGTTTCCGTATGGCAGACTTTACAATTTTGCTAGAGTTTCAAAACAACTTTGGCGATGGTTTGCCCGATGATGATACGCGGACAATGGTTAAGTTAGAAGAAAATTATCGCTCTACAGACAACATTTTAGAAGCGGCTAACGAACTAATTTCTAATAATACCCAACGGATTGATAAAGTTCTCAAACCTACTAGAGGTGCTGGAGAACAAATTTATATTTATAGAGCAGAAGATGAAACTGTTGAAGCCGATTTTGTAGTCAATCAAATTCGGACTTTAGAAAGTAAAAACTCCGATTTGCACTGGGGTAGTTTTGCCATTTTGTATCGTACTAACGCGCAATCGCGTCCTTTTGAAGACTTATTAGTAAGGCGGGGTATTCCTTATACAATTGTTGGTGGTTTAAAGTTCTACGATCGCAAAGAGATTAAAGATATTTTAGGATACTTGAGAGCGATCGCAAATCCAGCCGATACAGTAAGTTTATTACGTGTAATCAATACCCCCCGGCGCGGAATTGGCAAAGCAACTATAGATAATCTCGTCAAAGCTTCCCAAGAATTAGGTTTACCATTATGGGAAATATTAAGCGATGAAACTTCTGTAAATACTTTAGCTGGACGTTCTGCTAAAGGTGTAAATAGTTTTGCCCGGATAATTAGCACTTGGCAAGAACAGGTAGATATAGCTTCACCTTCGGAGATTGTGCAAGGTGTTTTAGAAGAATCGGGTTATGTCAAAGATTTACAAAATCAAGGTACAGATGAAAGTTCCGAAAGACTGCTAAACGTTCAAGAACTTTATAACGCTGTCAAGCAATTTGAAGAAGAAACCGAAGAACCAAACCTTGGATCTTTTCTAGCAAGTACAGCTTTAACTTCGGATTTGGATAACTTAAAAGAAGGACAAACCGCCGTTTCTTTACTAACCTTACACGCCTCGAAAGGTTTAGAATTTCCGGTAGTATTTTTAGTAGGACTAGAACAAGGTTTATTTCCTAATTTCCGTTCATTAAATGATCCGGCATCTTTGGAAGAAGAACGGCGTTTATGCTATGTTGGTATAACTCGCGCCGAAGAAAAACTGTACATTTCTCACGCCCGCGAACGTCGCTTGTATGGTAATCGTGAAAGCGCCATTCCATCGCAATTTTTAGCAGAGTTACCAGAAGAATTGTTAGCAGCAAGACAGCAAACGCGGGTTGCAACTAAACCCCCAGCGAGTGCGCGTACTACAGTTTCTACTAATCAAAGTTGGCAAGTAGGCGATCGCATTTTACACCGAAGTTTTGGGATTGGCGAAATTACGCATATTTTAGGTTCTGGGAACAAGATATCATTAGCGATCGCTTTTCCTAGTCTCAATCAAAAAAAGATCATCGATCCGAGAATTGCTCAATTAGAAAAAGTAGATTAGTTACCAGATTTTCGCCATTTGGAGCATGAATCCCGGTAATATGCGATCGCCGCTTACAGATTCAGGATGATCTAAAATTTCTGCTTCTTGATTAGGACGATAAATATAAACTTTTTGATTCTGGCGATCGATTAACCATCCTAATAATGCACCATTTGCGATATATTCTTGCATTTTGGCTTGTAAGCTTTTTAAAGTATCGCTTTTAGAGCGCAACTCAATTACAAAATCTGGACAAATTGGGGCAAAGGAGGCTTTTTGCTGTTCTGTTAAAGCATTCCAGCGTTCTAGCTTAATCCACGAGGTATCGGGAGCGCGGATTGCGCCATTGGGTAAGGTAAAGCCTGTGCTAGAGTCAAAAGTCTCGCCTGTGCCGTCTCTATCTGCCCAATTTGCCAGTTGTTGACCAATTTTAAGATTGCGATTACCTGTATCTGAAAAGGCTGGCGGCATAACGATTACTTCTCCATTGGCGGTACGCTCAATGCGTAAATCTCGATTTAATTGACAAAATTGATAAAACTGTTCCGTCGTCATCGATTCGCTGTCAGGAAGATTAACTGTTAGCAAAGTGCTTTCGTTTTGAATTAGTAATGTAGTCATGTATTTACAGCAAGTACAAACTACTTTGAGTTTATCCGGTTTTGATTGCTTGCCTTGCTAACAATGCCGTACCGTAAGCGGCGGCGGTATGAATGGGAGAAAGCATTGGAACTTGCAAGTAAAATCCGCGTATGTTAGTCCAAACAATATTTTTTGCGCCACCACCCGCCGTATAAACGCAAGTTAATTTATCCGCGCCTAATTGCTGCAATAGTTCGTAGCCTTTAGCTTCAATTCGCGCCATACTTTCAAGTAAACCATGTAAAAACTCTACATCGCTATCTGGGCGGGGTTCTAGGCGTGGTGGGAGTAAAGGATCGTTAATGGGAAAGCGATCGCCCATTTTCAATAATGGATAATAATCAAGGTTACTTGTATGTGGCTCTATTTGGCTGCTGAGGCTTGCTAACTCTGCCTCACTGAAAAAATGCCTCAACACCGCACCACCTGTATTAGAAGCGCCGCCTGTCAGCCACAAATCCCCCAAACGATGGCTATAAATTCCCAACTCTGCATTTTCTACGCGAGTGCGGCTTAATAGTTTAAGTACCAGCGTAGAGCCTAAAGAAGTCACCGCTTCCCCCGGATTTTTAGCTCCACTAGCCAAAAATGCCGCAATACTATCGGTTGTACCCGCACAAACTAGGCAATCGTTCCGCAACCCCAAAGTTTGGGCAATGGCTGGTATAACTTCTCCTATGGGCGTACCAGGCGCTAAAACTTGAGGTAATAATGGCATTACAGCTAAATTCGTTAACCAAGCTGGATATGCTAACTTTTCTACGTCATAACCCAGCTTTAAAGCGTTGTGATATTCGCTAATTCCTAATTTGCCATGTAATAAATAAGCCAAATAATCAGCTTGATGAAGTAAATATCGTCCCTGATTGAAAAAGGGTTGTTTGCTCATCCACAGCAGTTTAGCGAGGCTAGAAGTGGCACTGAGGACAATATTGTTAGCAGGTGCGATCGCCTGCAATTTTCCCAATACCTCCACTCCTCGCCCATCGTTGTACAACAAAGGTGTATTTAGAACATTTCCTAGCTGATCGCAGAGTATTACAGTGGAGGAAGTGCCATTAATTGCGATCGCTTTAATTTCGGCACGTAATCTAGGTAGCCGTGCAATTAGGTTAAATAAAGCTTTTTGCCACATAGCCGCCCAATATTCCGGCGCTACTAGCTCAAATCGCTGTTCAACTTCTGCCCTAATAATACTTGCATCATCAATAACAACGGCTCTTGCGCCCGACGTTCCGAAGTCTATACCCAAGTAAAAATTCATCTAGTGTTTCAACTTGTTACAAAATATTCCTCTACTTAGGAAATGTAGCCGAAAGTAGGGAACGATCTATAAAAGTGAAATCCGTTCATATGCGAGGGTTTAAACCATGTCTTCTTTATCCGACATCCAAATCTATGCAGCGCTACTTGTTGCATTAATTCCCGGCGTTTTGGCTTTGCGCTTGTCAACGGAACTTTATAAGTAAAGTTGAACTAAAAGCAATTTCTAGGGTAAAGGGCAAAATGGTTAAACTATTGCCCTTTACCTTTAACTAATTTTAAATCCATGTCAGCCCAGCTAAAAGCTTTTCGTTGCTCCTTTTTAGACTTTATAGACGATCCATTTTATGCAAGCGAACTAGAGAGCGTTCGTTATATTGTGGACGGTTTATTGGTTATCGAAAATGGTTTAGTTAAAGAACTAGGCGATTATGAGAGCTTACACGCTAAATATGTAGGAATTGAGATTACTTCCTATCCTGGAATGCTGATTATGCCAGGGTTTATCGACACTCATATTCATTTCCCACAAACAGAGGCGATCGCATCTTACGGCGAACAACTGCTCGAATGGCTGCATAAGTATATATTTCCTACCGAAAGAAAGTTTCAAGAATTTGCCTACGCTCAAAAAGTAGCGGCAATTTTCCTTGATGAACTACTCAAAAACGGTACAACCACAGCGCTAGTATTTGCGGCGGTTTATCCCGAATCTGTGGAAGCTTTTTTTACTGAAGCTCACCGTCGTAACTTACGGGCGATCGCAGGTAAAGTAATGATGGACAGAAACGCCCCAGATTATCTAGTCGATACGCCGGAAAGTTCTTACCACCAAAGTAAGCAATTAATTGAAAAATGGCACAAAAACGGGCGGTTGCTTTATGCTGTAACTCCTCGTTTTGCTGTAACTTCCAGCGTTGAACAATTGGAAGTAGCAAGGCAACTATTAGAGGAATTTCCCGATGTTTATTTGCATACGCACCTATCGGAGAATGTAGACGAAATTGCCTTAGTTAAGCAGCTTTTCCCCGAAAACGAAGGTTATTTGGATGTATATGATCGCGCAGGGTTAGTTAGAAACCGCTCTATATTTGCTCATGGCGTTCATTTAACCGATACGGAATTTGCTCGATTGTCTGAAGCGGAAAGTGCGATCGCATTTTGCCCAACTTCTAATTTATTTTTGGGTAGCGGATTATTTAAGCTAGAAAAAGCCAAATCTAAAAAGCATCCAGTTAAATTAGGTTTAGGTACAGATGTAGGAGCGGGTACGAGTTTTTCGTTACTGCAAACTGCGGGCGAAGCTTACAAAGTTGCCCAACTGCGAAAGCAAAAATTATCACCTTTTCAAGCTTTATTTTTAGCTACTTTGGGCGGTGCAAGAGCATTAGGGTTAGAGGACAAAATCGGTAACTTTAAAGTCGGTAAAGAAGCAGATTTTATAGTCATAGATCCAAGATGCACAGAGCTTTTAGCTTTTCGTAACGGGGACGCAACCGCCGTATCGTTAGAGGAATTAGCGGAAAAAGTATTTGCTTTAATGGTAGTGGGAAGCGATCGCTCTATTTGCGCTACTTACATCTTAGGAAACCTAGCTTACAAGCGACTTGACTAAGATTGAATAACATCAAAGGGATAAAGAATCATAGCTCTAAACTGTGTTGTTGATACTTGTTGAGCAAGAGTTGTTGATAGTTGCTAGTTGGATTGGGGGAAATAACGTTTAAACGCTCCACCTCCTCAAACCATTGCAACCATTTTTGTTCACGTTTTTCGTCAGTTTGGCTATCAATTTCGGCTTGATGTTTACGGATGACAAAATCAATAAAGTTATTCACTTCCTGCAACAGTGGTTCAGAAAGTTGCTGTAGTTTAGCGATCGCACTATCACGAGTAGACATAAAAATTGCCTCTTTCAATCCTTTTTTTTCTTGACCAAATATTGACAGCATTTCAATCTTGTAGATGCTACCTTTAGAATTAACTTTCCTTATAACAAATGTTAGCTGCGCCAAGAATACAAACGGAAATTTCTGGATAACGGGCAACTTAACCAGGACCGGCAGATAAACTTGACTTGCTAACTTCAACATGACTATAGTCGTAGTGATTCATAACTGCCCTAACTAAATTATGAAACCAAGAAGAAGCAAACGGAGATGTAATTACACGACCAAATAATATTTGCAAATCAATAGGGATATCATACCCATTTTTTACAGGTTGAATATTTACTTGTTGTTGTTTATCTTCGTCAAGCGGAACTTGCTCATATATCACTCTTATCTCTTTTTCATATTCAAATTCAGATCGTTTTCTAGTTGCCGTAAAAATTCTATTGCCAGCAAAAAAACCGCAGGCATAATCTATCTGACCTATGCGTAGAGGTTCGGGAAAAGCTTTGAAACAGTCCTTAAGCTTGAGAAAATCAGTTTCGATAGCAATTCCATCGCCAGTATTATCAAGATAGATTTTCCATAGAGCATAGGATTCTTGAGTACCCTGGTTCCAACAATTTACAAAGCAATGTTTCCTGTAATTTCTTTGAAAATTGTTGTCGATTTGACCATCTAATCCAGGTAGCGGGTGATCTACTAAATTGAAAAGCCCTTCAAATTTATCTTCCTTTGCTAGTAGATGCAAACTAGGAAAAAAAAGCGAATTATTTTCAATAATTGATATGAATTTAAATATACTCATGTATCGTCTGACAATCACCTTGTCAGATACAGGTGTAAATCCATCATATTCTTGGTACATAAGTTTGACTAAAAAGAGTGAAGTATGTAGCATTACATAGTTAATTATTCTATCGAAATTTCTCGTATAATCTTTTACTCTATGCTATATATAATCATCACAATTTATTTCCGATACATTAACCCTTTGATTGAGACTATGCCAAAGTCTCAGAATCAATACGAATAGCAATGGTAGCTAATGAAGAAAGCATACGCAATTTTGCTTTCAAGAAAAACTCACTGCTAAGAGGCAGAATATTGGATATATCGATTGTCTCATCCGTCATTGCATCAATTCTAGACCAATCGGTTCTTGAGATATTACTCATAACGCCTTCCAACATCAGGGTTAAGTTAAACTGACAATGTAACAATTACGCTATTCTGAGACTTCAATGGCTACCCTTCAGATTGAAAACTTGCCCGACGAACTGTACAACCGCATTCAAAGTCTTGCTGCTGAAAACAATTTTACTTTCAATCAAGCAGTAATTCATTTACTGAAGCAAGGATTTCAGCCCAGTGAACTAAAAATGACTCAGGAAGGGCAAACAAAGCCAATGTCAGAAATCTTACAAAAGATTCGTAACCGTCCTAGAGTTAACCCAACTAATTTTGGATTACCAGATAGCACTGTTTTAATTCGCGCGGATCGCAACAGATGACGGTTCCGCTACGATGCGTCTTGGATACCAATGTTTGCATCAAGCAGTTTATTGCCGATCCATTAACCTCAAAAGTCAATCAGCTATTCGACCACATAAACGATCCCTCTGCTGAGTTTTTCGTACCCGATCTGTTTTACATTGAGTGCGCTAATACACTATGGAAGTATGTTCGAGCCAACCTATACACCGCCGAGCAGGTTCAGGCAGATATTACTGACTTGAAAACTTTACGGTTTCAGGTGACTTCAACAAAAGACTTGATGACTCAAGCCGTTCAAATTGGTTTGGACTACAATATCACAGCTTATGATGGCTGCTATGTAGCACTGTCACGGCAAGTTAGCGCACCACTGCTAACGTTGGATGAACGATTGGTAAATTCTTTAGCAGATACCAGCTTTGACGTGCGGCTGTTTACGAACTTCTTAGTGCCTCCATTATCTGTTTGATGCTATGGAGAGAAACAAGTTAACCAAGCATCCTGTTTATTAGTTGGCAAAGTTTTCAACAGAGACTTCGCACTTTTTCGCAATGTCAGGACTAACTTTGGGCTTTAATCCAGCCGTTAGCCTGCGCTTCTGCTTCGCTGCAAAACCACCTTTCGCCTTTTGCTAAGTCGATAATGGTTACTTCATAATTTCTCATCCCTGGAAGGTGATACAGCTTTTTGCCAGTAGCAACGGAGATATTGCCTTTAATAATACAGCCTGGTTTAGCGGCGGATGTATTTGTAGGAGCGCCATTAGCACTCACCTCTATTGTCAAAAGCGAAGTAACTGCCAAAATTCCAACACTAATAACAGTTTTGATTAATCTGCGATCGCGAACGGATTTCATAAAATAGCCTGCTACTCTTGCCCGTTGTGTAGTTTTTACAAACTAAAACAACTGTGATGTATTATACATTGTTTATTAAGTGATAATAGGAAACAGCTATTCAGCTAATGATCCCTTAATTAACCAAACGTTTTGGTTCTGGGTCTTCTGTAACTGAGAAAACAGGAAAGCAAATATAAGGATGAGCCTGAAAAGTTTATTTCCTAGAGTAAGCTCAATGAGCCTGATGGCTATAGGTGGAAGTTTAATGCGGTAGATCGGGTAGAATAAATTTTGAATAAGAACAATTTAAGGATGAAGAAAAGTTTTATAGATTTATTCTCTGGTGCTGGTGGAATGTCCTGTGGACTTGAGATGGCAGGACTTCAATGTTTATTAGGTATCGACCACGACCCTGAAGCAATTGAGACTTTTAAACACAATCACAAAAGTTCTCAAGCTATTTTTGGAGATATACGCGAGATATCTATCGAGCAAATTCAAGAAGTTATCAAATATCAAAAAGTTGACTTAATTTGTGGTGGCCCACCATGCCAGGGGTTTTCTACTATTGGGCAAAATGATGGTCAAGATAAAAGAAACTTTTTATTTCTCGAATTTCTCCGAGTAGTTAAAGCACTAGACCCAGACTATATAATTATAGAAAATGTGACAGGTCTGTTAGCTAAAAAAAATGAGAATGTTCTGCGAGAAATACTGAAAAGCTTTACAGATTTGGGGTATACGATGGATGTCAAAGTTCTATCTGCACATCATTACGGAGTACCTGAAAAAAGAAGACGAACGATATTTTTAGGTAATCGATTTGGTGTTGAAAATATTTATCCTGAAAATATGTTTAATGATTTAAATAAGGATGATGGAGATTTACCTTTGCCAAGAACAGTAGGAATGGCATTTGATTCATTATTAGCTACAAAAGGTGAAATTCTGAACCATGATATAGCAAAAGCGCAAATTTCTAATGATTTAGAAAGAGAAAGAATCAGTTACATCCCACAGGGAAAAAGTGTGAGATATGAAAAAGATCAATTAGCATATCTTCCTGAAAGGCTATGGTTTGATGTGGAATGGAATAGTATACATGAACAAAGATTTAGAGAAGCAAAATTAAACAGACTAAATCTTCAAAGTTGTTCAAATACAATCAACACAAGTCGAACAACATACTATCATCCAACAGAGGATCGATATTTGACTGCTAGAGAAGCTGCTGCAATTCAATCTTTTCCTCATAATTTCTTCTTTTGCGGGACTGTAACACAACAGTGGAAACAGATTGGAAATGCTGTCCCACCGCTTCTCGCAAAAGCGTTGGGTGAATCTATCTTGAAATTAGATTTAAGCAAAAATGATATGAAAAAAGCTAAATCAATTGAAAACGTCGGTCAGATCAGAGCCAAAGCATTTTCCTATAAAGATAAAAGCAAATCTAATACGGACAATTTTATCCAACTTGTATTGCTATAGCCTCTATTGTATTGGTGGAAAAATGCGCCCATTTTTCTCCTCAATATCATATAAAGATGTTACAGGCTTGCTGCCTATTTTTAAAACTGCATAAAAACGATAGTTATGAATTGGAAGACTGCTTATAACCTTAGCTCTTAATCTCAATTTTATGTTGCAGATAAATTGTGGCGTTCCTAAGTTAAGAATGTCTTCTTTAAGATGATAAAAACCGTAACCACCTACTTGTATATAAAAACAGTTTTTATTAGCATAAAAATCATACAGTGCATTTATGCTGATAACTGATACACTTTCAAATTGACGTTGGTCTTCTTTCCTTAACTCCTCAGTTAGTTCTTTTTTTAGGATGAAATGCCGATTAGGAATATATTTTTTGTCCTGAATAATTTGTAAAATTCCAACTTTCGTATAAAGCCTTGTTACTACATCATCAACACACCAATTCCAAATTCCATCGCTCCACTTCAACATTTTTTGTCCGTAGTCAGCACTAAGATCGAGCTTAACTTCTAAGTTATTTTCTTGGGAATTGTATAAAAATTTAATGTCTGGCTGATTTCCTGCACCGCCTCTAGTTGAATTTGGAGCAATTAATTTTTTTTCTGTCAATATATCGAAAATAGTATTTTCATATTCATCTCCTTTGTTGTAGCCTGCCATTCTTGTAATAGTAATAAACAACTATTACAAAACTATATTGAATCACTCATGTAAAAATTATCAACTAAACCTATAAACATCTAATGGTATTAGATGTTTATAGGTCAAAATATTTTCGTAAATCATCAATATGTCTAATTTGACTCCAATCTATATCATCAGTAAACCAAAAAGTTTTTCCAAAAGAGCGATCGCTAATTAAGCTTACGTACTTAAAAGTACTATATGCTACTCATGATATAATTAATGCTTATATTACTCTGAAAGATTTCAAAAAATGAAATGA
>JAABUN010001447.1_pt1 | contig 49411 bp, 30 predicted proteins | sample 5559311 | NCBI WGS metagenome assembly JAABUN01 (sample SAMN10711877, study PRJNA513370) | rock metagenome | isolation source: Antarctica rocks | place: Antarctica: Victoria Land, Siegfried Peak sud
CGCTGGCAGACCGCCTCGAACCCTTCTAGGGCTTCCTTGTCGGTGATGCCGACGTAGCGAGCGCGGCCAATATCCTTCAGATAGGAATGCTCAGGCCCGACACCGGGGTAATCGAGCCCAGCCGAGATGGAGTGCGCTTCGATGACCTGACCATGCTCGTCCTGCAGCAGGTAGGAGCGGGAGCCATGCAGCACGCCGACGCGCCCGGCGGTCAGCGATGCCGAATGCATGCCGGAGTCGAGCCCGTGGCCCGCCGCCTCGACCCCGATCAGCTCGACCGGCGCGTCGTGGACGAAGGGGTAGAAGATCCCCATCGCGTTCGAGCCACCGCCGACACAGGCGACGATCGCATCAGGCAGCCGGCCGAGCTGGTCCAGGCATTGGGCTTTCGCCTCGTGCCCGACGACCGATTGGAAATCACGGACCATCATCGGGTAGGGATGCATCCCGACTACCGAGCCGATGATGTAGAAGGTCGAATCGACGTTGGTGACCCAATCGCGGATCGCCTCGTTGGTGGCGTCCTTCAACGTGCGCGAGCCGGACGATACTGGTCGCACCTCTGCGCCGAGCAGTTTCATTCGGAAGACGTTCGGCGACTGGCGAGCCATGTCGACCTCGCCCATGTAGACGATGCACTCCATCCCGAGCATGGCGCAGACGGTCGCGGTCGCCACGCCGTGCTGACCGGCCCCGGTCTCGGCGATGATGCGGCGCTTGCCCATGCGCTGGGCGAGCAACCCCTGGCCGAGCGCATGGTTGATCTTATGAGCGCCGGTATGGGCCAGGTCTTCACGCTTGAGGATGATTCGCGCGCCACCCGCCTGCTTCGTCAGCCCCAGCGCGGGGTAGAGCGGTGTTGGTCGTCCGACGTAGTCGCGCGACAGGCGGTCGATCTCCGCTTGAAAGGCAGGGTCGCGCCGCGCCTCGGCATACGCTTCTTCGAGCTCGGTGAGCGCGGGCATCACCGTTTCCGGCGCGTATTTCCCCCCGAACTGACCGTATCGCCCGTGAAGATCGGGCAGGCTCGGCGCGGTCGGCGCCGCCAGCTCGGCGATCTCCGGGTTGCGTGGATCGGTCGGTCGAGCGACCAGGTCGGTGGCCATGCGGGGTCCTCGCTCCTCTATCCGTGGTCGCCGCGGTCCGTACCGCTGGCTGAGCGGCGGTGCTGGCGCCCGCGACGCTCCAGTCTACTGATGAATCGTTGAGCGTATCACGACGAACTATACCCCGATTTCGGGGTTCATCGTGAATGCTCATATCGCCCCATGAGCGCCCCATGGTCGAGTCGCCATCGCTTCGCAACCGGCTGACCTGAGTGGGCTCGTCCGGGTACAATGAACGGTCGACCCGTGGCCAACATCCTGTCTCATCGCTGAGCAGCCGATATCAACTGTTCCCTCTTCCCAAGGAGTTCCCGAGACCGTGCCCCAGACCACGAGCCAGGCGCTCGTCCGCGCTCAGTCCGATGATGAGATCGCGTACGACCGCGCCCATGCTGAGATCGCTGTCATGCGGCGGCGTATTCTCAAGCTCCAGGGTGACCGCAACAGCATCCGGCGGGCGTTGTCCCGCTTCGAGATCGCCTGCCATGCGCGGGTCGGCGACCTGCTCGACGAGCTTCGGCGCGTGCGCCGGGCGATCGCCGACCAGCAACGCCGACTCGCCTGGATCGAGGAAGATCTCGATCGTGATCCCTCACATGGACCCGAGGACGATCTGCCGGACGATGACGATCCTGTTGGGTCGTCCCCATTCGACGGGCGAGCGACCGGTGATGCCGACGATCGGATCTCTGGAGGGAACGTTCGCCGTGGCGCGTCGCGTTGTGCCAATCCCAAAGATGAGGCCGAGGCAAAGCGGCTCTACCGAGAACTTGCCAAACGCTGTCATCCGGATATTGCTCCGGACGAGGGGGAGCGCGAACGGCGGGCCGGGTTGATGCAGCGGATCAACGAGGCCTATCGTGCTCGAGACCTGCGCTTGCTGCGTCTGATCCGGCGGGAGGCGGAGACATCTGACCCGAACTTCTCCAGCCGACCGCTCTCCGAGCGCCTCGCCTGGATTCAGGAGGATCGGGATAGATTCGCAACTGAGCTGGCCGAGATTCAGGCCGAAGTGATCGCGCTGCAGCGCAGCGAGCTCTACCGGCTCTGCCGCCGCCACGAGGCAGGTCAGCAGGTGATGGACGAGCTGGAAGACGATCTGGAGCGGCGTCTCCGCGAGGAGGGACGCCGTCTCGATGATCTCTCCCTCTCTTATCGCACGGCGATCGACGAGCGCCAGGCCGCGACTCCCGCGGCGGACTGAAATCCGGCGCCGGGGATATTCCTGTCCACCGGCCGCACGTCCGCGCACGGCAGGCCAGTGAGCGGATGAATGGGGGCGGTGGACGCCGGCGAGCAAGCATCGGTGTTGGGCGGCAAGCCGACCAGGGTGACGACGGCCAGTTCCCCAGTGTGCTACCCGTCCCGTCGCAGCCGGGCACCTGGGCGCATGCCATTCGTCCCTACCACGAGGGTGGTGGCGTTGCCGGTCTGAGCATCCGGCGGATGACGTCCTGGTTTCCGCCCGGTGCGTCATGGGAACGTTCGCCGGGCGGGTCGTGAGAGCACAAGGCCATCGCGCATCTCCGAACACCCCGCACCGCCACGCCCGGCGGTCGGGGCGCCTGCCATGCGCCCGTGGATCCGGGTCGCCCAGCCTCAGCGGCCGATGCGCGGAACGTCTACTTTGGTGGTAGGGGCGCATGGCAGGCGTCCGGGTGCCCAGCCGCGACGGGTCAAGTGGGCACGAGCGGCGGGTGAATGGGCTGGTCGATAGGAGTCAGAGCGAGATTCCGCACCAGGCGCGGAATGACACCGGGGTCACTGTAGTGCAGGGTGGGGGCCGACGCAGGGTCTCCTCCCCTGGACGCGACGAAAAGCAACGGGCTGTCAGCCACTACCCCCAGCATTCGTCCGTTTCCCACGCTGGTCGGGGACGGATCGATTAAGCTGTCCAGCGATGTCTCGTATCACGACATGGCTGCCAGTGCATCGCCGCGGCACGCTGCGCTTCACGCCATGCCGATAACGGGAGAGGCCAGCGCAATCGCGCCGGCCTCTCTGGGCGTGTGGTCGATGCGGTCGCTACGGCGTCACGGTCGGGCACCCCTCCCCGGTGCAGGCGATGCGGCCCTGAATGCTCGGGCTGATCGGCGCGCCCGGCCGCGCCAGCGGTGACAGGCCCGCGATGGCGTCGGCGACCACCTGGTCAAGCGGCGCCCGGGTCGTCGCCCTGACCGAGACATCGGGGTAGCCGTCGCCGCCAGCGGCGGTGAAGTCGTTCGTCGCCAGGGTATAAGTTGACCCCGCCGACAGATCGAGCGGCTCGCCGGAACAGCTCCCGTCCTCGGCCTGCCGAACCGCGCTGGTGACGCGGCTGCCGGGTGCGGCGGTGATGTCGTAGGTAAAGCAGAACCCGGAGACCTGCGGAAAGCCGCCGTCAGGCTCCGGCATGCTGCCGACCCCGACTTCGAGCATCTCCTTCAGCTCCGCCCCGGTCACCTCCACTGTCGAGACCACGTTGCCGAACGGCAGCACCGTCAGCACCTGCCCGCGAGTGATCGTGCCCGCCGGTGCGTCTGCCGGACAGAAGTCGCTGCCACCCGGCGGGCAGGTCAGGTCAGCGCGGAGGCCGCCCGAGTTCGTGATCGCGAGATCGGTGTCGTAGGTCGTTCGCATGGCGTCGGTGACGACATCGCCGAGCAGCGACTCGCAGGTGCGCCCGTTCTCCGTGCCGCAGGCGTCGGACCGGAGCACCGGCACCGTCGAGGAACCAATCGCCGCTCCGAGGATCGGCTGTAAGGCCGCGTTGAGCTCGTCGAGACGCGCCTGGATCGCCGGGTCTGGCGTCACCCCGATATTCCACGGACGGTGATGATCGGCGGTCTTGTAGGCAACGGTCCCGGTCTCGTCGACGACGAGCCGCACCCGCGTCAGCATGACGCCCTTACTGCGATTCTCGACCAGCAGCACTCCGTTGGGTCGGGTCGCGGAGACCTGCTGATCGGTGTGGTCACCGATGACGGCGTCGACGCCGTCAACCCCGTCGGCCACATCGACGACCGGTCCGGTCGGCTCTGTCAGTGTGCCGCCGGTGGCGCCGGAGTGGCCAATCGCCACCACGGTGTCGACCCCTTGACCACGCAGCCGCGCCGCCTCGGCATTGACGGCAGCCACCGGTGGCGTCACCTCGTATGGCCCAAGCGCGCCGGGTCGGGTCAGATCGGGGATGTCGGTGTTCGAGAAGCCGACCAGCCCGACCTTGACACCATCGACTTCGATGACTGTCGATGGCGCGAAACCGGCGGCGCCCGCTGCCGGCGTGCCGGCATCTGGTGTGGCGGGTGGCACCGCGACCGGCGTACCACCGCCGGCGACCTGGAGATTGACGGAAAGGTACGGGAAGTGAGCCATCGGCGCCAGGGTGCCGAACATGTGCTCGTAGCTGACGTCGAAGTTGTGATTGCCGAGACCGTCGGCATTGAACCCCATCGCGTTCATCAGCTCGATCGTCGGCGCATCGTTGGAGAAACTGGAGATCGGTGGCGTCGCGCCGACCGCGTCGCCGGCGGTCACGGTGATCGAGCCACCCGGTGATTCGGCCCGGAAGAGGTCGAACCACGGCTTCAAGAAGGCCGCCCCACCGACGTCATAGCTGGCGTTATTCGCCCCCTCGTCGTCCAGATCGTCCGCCGCGGCCTGCAGGGGAACAAGCTGACCGTGGAAGTCGCTGATGTCGAGGATCGTGACCTCCTTCAGCCGGTCCCCGCCCTGGAGGATGGTGGAGAGGATCTTGCCCCGCGCCTGCTGCGGCCCCGGGACATCGAGCAGATAGGCGAGTGTCGGAGCGAGATCGATGGCCCGGATACCGGCGACAGGGGCATCGGACTGCACGATGCCGGGACCGGCGGCGACAAAGGTCGCGTGCATATTGACGTCGCCATCAGCGCTGACCAGGTCGGGCATAAAGCCGTGCTGCCCGAAGAACTGGGACGGAGCGATCGGGGTGCCTGGGGTCGCCGCGTCGAACTGGTAGGGAGGACGTAACGTGACGACCACATCGCCGCTCCGGCTGGGATGGAGCGCGTCGGTGCCCGCGACGTCACGCAGATCCTCTTTGCGGAAGACGCGATCGACGACCTTCTTGCCGGGGTGGGCGGGATCGGTGATACCTTCAAAGGCGGTCACGATCTGATCGCGAAACGCGTCGTACTCTTCTTCCTGCACGACACCGGTCGGATCGCGGTCGACCTGGTTGACATAGATCTGAGCGGTCCCACCGGCCCAGCATGCCTTCGCCCTGGGGCCGGTTGGTGGCGCGTCCGGATCGGGTGTGGCGACCGTGCTCTCGATCGGTGGGGAGACGCGACAGTTCCCGGTTTGCTCCTCGTCGACGACACCCGCCTGCTGCAGGACGAGCCCGGCGTTGACGGCGTAGTAGGCGGGCGCGAAGCCATGGTCGGAGCCGGCGAAGACCGCGGTGTCGTCGCCCATCAGCTGCCGGCCGAGACCGAGGGTGCTGTCCGCGCTCTGGTAGGCGGAGCGGATGAAATCGGTCCGGGCGGCGACCTGACCATCCGGCGTGCCGTCGCCCTGGACATCGTCATAGAAGGGGTTGGGATCACCATCCGGGTCGGTCTTGTTCAGCAAACCCAGAAACTGGTGGCTGAACTCATCGGTCACCGGGACACCGAGCATCAGCAAATCGGGCTTGACCCCGAGGTCGTCGACGATGTAGCGGAGATAGGCGTTGTCGGCATCCGCCCATTTGAGACCCTGCTCGACGTAGGTCGTCTCGTCGATGATCCCCGATTCGAGCGGCGCGAAGTCGGCCGCCGTCGAGCTGGGGAAGTCGCGATTCAAGGTCTCGGCAAAGCCCATCGGTCCGTCGCATCCAGCGGTGTAGTTGCAGCCGGCATACGAGGCGTTGGCCCGAGCGATCGAGGTGTAGTAGATCCGAAACGATGACAGGTCGGGCGCCAGGTCGATCGCCTTGAGATAGAACCCGGCGGTCTGACCGGCACGCTCGCCGCTGAGGGTCACCTTGATGTCCGCCCAATCCCCCGCGGCGAGATCGGCGACCTTGGCGGCGCCATCTTTCGGGGCTGAGGCGGGGCTGGCCACCGGACTGGCCGCGGTGGCCGGCACAGGAGCGGTGGCCGGTACGACCAGGACGCGATCGTAGTTGGTGGTGCTGTCGTCGGTGGTGTCATAGATGTAGAGATCATAGGCACGGTCGATGTTGTCCTCGACCGTGCGAGCGGTGTTGGTCTGGAGGAGCTGCTGCTCCTGTGCCGGGCTGAATGATTCCGGGACGTTCGACCAGCCGGTCGCTGGCCGCAGATCGACCCGCTGGTAGGAGAGCCCGAAGCGCTCTGCGCCGTCCGGTTGACCGGGGATGTCCTGGTTGGTCAGGATGCCCCGGTCGGAGAAGGTCGAGCGATAGTCGACGACCGGTCCCTGAAGGGTCGGGTCATAGCCGGCCGCACCCACCCATTCCACGGCTACCACTGTCTTGCCGGCACGTTCCACCGCCTGGGGCAGGGTGTCGGCCTGGAGGATGCCTGGCGTCGCGAAACTGGTCGAGCTGGCGAAATCCGCCTCACCGGTGCGGTGAAAGGTGTTGTTGGTCGAGCCATGCTCAGCGGGCCAGGTGCCGGTGGTTATCGTGTGCCAGCCGACTCCGGTATTTGGCGGAAATGCCTGGAGCATGCCGTTCTCGCCCTGGACGCCAGTCGCCAGGAGATCGGCGTAGGTCGGCATCGTGCCGTCGGCGGCAAACCGCGCCATGAGATCGGGACGCATGCCATCGGAGGAGAACAGAATGGCTTTGGCGGGTCGTTCGACGCTGCCCGCGGCTGGTGTTCCCTGTGTCGCCGCCCCGGCGCTGAGCGAGCCGCCGGCGAGTGTCAGGGCGACCAGCAGGCCGAGGACCGTCATGAACCGGTGGCGACGAGGCGGGTGATAGCCGTGATACTCAGTTCGGTGATCCGACACGAGGTTCCTCCTCCCGTAACAATGACAGCTTGCGGCGCGCTGGTGCTTCCTCCTCGTCCGCGTACATGACGACGCTACTCGATCGATCGCCAGGGTCTATTAAACCACCGGTAACGGCCCGGGAAGGAATGAACGTTCGCGACCATCGGTTGGGCTGTCCGTCTGAACCGGTGTTGCACGAGTCAACAGCCCGGCGGCGGCGATGGGGTATTTTTGGGCGCGGTACGCGGGATGACTCGTGACGCGGACAGGAAGAAGGACGACCAGCGTGGTGACCATCGACGCCGCTCATGACGCGATCCCCGAGCAACGAGCCGGCTCCGCGTCTTCTCCAGACAGCGATGGCTCCATGACGCGCGATGCCGGCGTGCCGGTGGCGATCGAACGCGCCGAGCAGGTTGCCGCCTTTGCGGCGACCAACGCCGCGGCGATCGATCGGGACGGCGCCTTTCCGACCGAGGAGTTTCAGCTCCTCGCGGATGCGCGGCTCCTGACGGCTCCGCTCTCGCGGCGATGGGGTGGTCTGGGTCTTGGAACCGAACCGGGCCGGTTCGGCACTCTACTCGACGTGCTGAAGACGTTCGGTCGCGGCAACCTCGCCGTCGGACGGCTCTATGAAGGGCATGCCAACGCGGTCCAGCTCATTGAGACGTTCGCTACGCCGCAACAGATCGAGCGAGTGGCGGGTGATATCCGCCATGGTTGCCGCTGCGCGGTCTGGAACACGGAAGGGGAGGGGGGCGTTCAGGTCGAGTCGATCGGCGGCAGGCGAGTTCGCCTGCGTGGCGGCAAGACGTTCGCATCCGGTGCGGGTCAGATCGAGCGTCCGCTGATCACCGGCGCTCTCCCCGATGGCGGGTGGCAGATGATGCTCCTGCCGGCCGACCGGGTCCAGCTAGCGGTTGACCCGAACTCCTGGCAGCCGCTCGGCATGCGGGCCACGGCGAGCTTCACGGTCGATGTCACCGGCGTCGAGTTGGACCCGGAAGACCTGATCGGCGCACCCGGCGATTACTACCGGGCGCCCTGGTTTCAGGCGGGAGCGGTGCGCTTCGCCGCGGTCCAGCTTGGGGGCGCTCAGGCGCTGCTCGATCACGCCCGGGGCGAGTTGCGGCAGCGCGATCGTACGGCCGATCCGCATCAGCGGACCCGGTTCGGGGCGGCAGGCCTCGCCGTCGAGAGCGCCGCGCTCTGGCTGCGGGCGGCCGCGGGGCTGGCCGACCGCTCTCCCCTCGGCGGAGCGTCCCCCGGCGATGTGACGGATGAGATCATGGTCGCCTATGCCAACCTCTGCCGCACCGCCGTCGAGCGCGCCTGTCTCGACGTCCTGGAGGCGGTCGAGCGGGGTGTTGGCGCCCGTGCCCTCCTGCGTCCTCATCCCGTGGAGCGAATCGGGCGGGATCTGACGCTTTATCTCCGGCAGCCGGCTCCCGACGACGTCCTGGCGAGCGCCGGTGGTTACCTGCTCGACGCACCCACCCCGATCGACCGGCTCTGGTCGACGTCTGATCGGTGAGTTTGTGGCATGCGTGAGCGTCATCCTCGACGGCCAGACCGGACGCTGGACGTTTTCGATGGAACGGAACCGACGATGGTAGAAGAGGAGACGCTGACCGGGCCGGCCGTGGATGGCGAACGAGCGCCGGATCGGTCCCTACCCTCCCGCTATTTCATCGATGTCTACGAGGCGCGCAATGACCCATGGGACTTTGAGACGAGCGCCTATGAGGCGGCGAAGTACGATGCGACCCTGGCCGCGCTCCCTCGCGCCCGATACCGGCATGGGTTGGAGATCGGCTGCTCGATCGGCGTCCTGACCGCGCGGCTGGCCGTCCGCTGCGATGACCTGCTCGCGATCGATCTGGTCGCCGCACCGCTCGCTCGTGCGCGTGAGCGTTGCCGCGACCACCTGCATGTCCACTTCGAGCGGATGACCGTGCCGGAGGAGTTCCCGGCGGGAACCTTCGACCTGATCGTGGTGTCAGAAGTCGGCTACTACTGGTCGCGAGCCGATCTCGACCGCGCCCGGCGACGGATCATCGAGGGACTTGAGGCGGGTGGTCATCTGCTGCTGGTGCACTGGACCCCGTTCGTTCCGGACTACCCGCTAACCGGTGACGAGGTCCACGAGGCGTTTCTGGCCGGCGCCGGTGATGATTTCCGCCATCGGGGCGGCCACCGCGAGGAAAGCTACCGGCTCGATCTCTTCGAGCGTGCCTGAGGCTGTGCCCGGCCGTGGGCCAATCAATCCGCGGAGGCTGACGGCGTGCCGGAGCGACGCAGTCGCGGCTGTCACATCGACGAGGGGCCACCGCGCAGCCCACTGACCTTCCATACGCTGACGCTCGCTGACCAGCGCATCAAGGGCGCCGAAGGGGGAGCGGTGGTCGGCGTTCTGGGCGATGACCTCGGTGAGCCACCGGGGAGAAAGTCCGAGTCGGTCCGCCAGCTCGTCGCCGGTCGTCGTTGACATGAGCGCGCCAGATTGGGCCGCGAGCCAGTGTATTCGCAGATCGCGCCGGGCGCGGACCCGGGCCTCGATCGCTGGCGCGGACTCGACGAGGTAGGGAGCGCCGTCGCGGGCCATGATCTCCCATTCCGCCAGCTGCGTCGCCAGGCCGATCGGGGTGCGTCCGGAAGCGCGGGCCGAGGTCGTGACGCAGACGAGGGGGCTGTGGCGTAGCCGGGTGTCGACCCGACGAAGCGCCCGCTCGAAGGCCATATCCTCCAGCGCTGGTTCCGGTGGAAGCCCTCCGGCGCGACGGTAGGCGTGGGTGGTGACGGCGAGACTCGCGCCGAAGTGCTGGTGATGGCGAGGCCAGGGATCGGCGGGGTCGGGATCGAGGGAGCTTTCCCAGGCCGTGGCGAGCATCCGGTAGCCGATATCGCGCAGGTGATAGCGCCACGAGCCGTGTGCGCGTTCGTGTCCCTTATCGGGAGGTCGCACCAGGATGCGTCCCCCGACCGCATCGGCGCCACGCCGCACTTCGAGGAGGGTCGCCGCGAGCCAGGTCGGGTGGACGGTGCTATCACCATCGGTCGACACGATGATGCCCCGCCTGCGGCCGGCGGCTTCGAGCCGCTCACAGCCCGCATCCATGAGCAGCCGGCGGACGTGACCGATGTGGGCGTCGGCGGGAGCAAAGGTGCGTTCGACGACGTGCAGCACCAGTCGAGGATGACGCCGCGCCCAATGGCGCGCCACCGCCGCTGATGCGTCCTCACAGTTGTTGGCGAGGAGAATGATCTCGTAGCGATCGGACGCCAGGGGGCGGCCGGACAGATCGACCTGTGCGGCGAGGGCATCGAGCGCCGAGGGCAGCGTTGCGGCCTCGTCACGTACCGGCACGATCACCACCGCTTCGACGGTGTCCCGAGGTGGGGTGGCGACCAATGCCTCCCACTGCTCCAAGCTACGTCCCGGCACCATGTCCGACCGCTCCCACTGGCTCGACGCGCCGGACGGTTCCGTCGCCGGGGAAGTGGTACCACAGCCCGGCGCGGCCATTGGCGATGACGGCTACCAGCCTGGCGTGCGTCGGATCGACGCGGGTGAAACCGGCGAAGCCGCCGGGTCCCCCGCACGGGACCAGACGGCTTCGCGGTGCGAAAAGGAGTAAACGAGCGTTACTCGACGGTCAGCTCAAGCTCCATCCCCTTTTCGCGGTGACTGCCGACCGGGCAGTAGACCGTGTAGGTGCCGGGCTTGAGGTCGACGGTCAGCGTGCCCGACTGACCACCCTCGAGATTCTCCGCCAGCTTCTCGTCGACGCCCTCTCCCTCGATATCCATGTTGTGCGGGAACTCGCCCGTGTTGCTGACCTCGAAGGTCGTCGAGCCAGCGGGAAGGGTCGTCGGCATGTCGATCTTGAACTCGCTGAGCGTGACCTTCACCGCGTCACCACTCGCCGGCGCCGCGGCTGCTTCGTCGGCGCCACCCATCAGTCCCTCCGCCAGGAAGACGGAGACATCGGTCGAGGTGCCGTCGGCGCCCGGCGCCAGGTAGGCAATCCCGGCGTACCCGGAGCCTTTCACCTCGCGGAGACCAACTGTCAGCGCCCCGTTCGCGTCGAGCACGCCACCGACCTCGCCGCAGGCGATGTAGGTGCCGATCTCTTCGGTCGAGAGATGGAAGTTGATGGCGTGGTCATCGGCCAGGATGTCGTCCAGGGTCATCGGGACGTTGGACATGGACATGGCGGTGGAGACCCCGCCCGATTGACCGACGGCGTCGCCTTCCGGCTCAACCGCGTTGGCGAGTGGCTGGATGACATCGCCGAGCCCGCCATCCTGGCAGTTCCCCGAATGGATATGGCCCGGATGCCCCGCGTCCGCGGCCGGGGTGGCGTCCTGTGCGAACGCACCATGAAAACTCCCCATGGCGATCAAGGCGAGCAGGAGCGCGATGCCCATCAAGCGAACGGACCGTGTCAGATGTCGCATTGAATTCCTCCCGAACGTCGTGTGCGGCGACGGTCGCCAGGGGGCGACCGTTATTGACCCCTTCCCCCGCTAGTTGTCAGGCCGGTCGCGCCGGCAGATATCCCGGTGGCATTCACCGGAGCAACACTGGCGGTTGCGTTCGCACGGCTGCCCGTTGTGGCGGCACATGGCCGCCGCGGTGCTTTCCGCGCCGCGATGCGCGAACACCGCGCCGATCAACGCGCCACCGATCAACTTGATCGCCGACCGACGCGAGCGCCCGGTCATCCCTCGGGCCAGGTTATCTACCCACGGTCGTTCCATGATCCCCTCCTTGTTGTTCCTGACGGTGGTTCCTCGAACGCTTCCCCCCGGCGGCGCCACGGCAGCCACATGCCCGTGACGCGCTGATGTCGATCCTGCTCACCGTCAGGGGTTCCTGAGCGGATCGACGAGCGGCTGATTCGAGTATGAGAAGCGTGGGCACGAGGAGAAACGGGCAAAGGTCGCGATCGGCATGCGACTTCTGGCCGGACGTGTATCAGACTTTGGTCCGATCCTCCGGCGTGGTGGCCTATGCCATACTCGGCAGGCTGTGCACGATCTCAGAGAGTGGCGATGAAGCGTGGAGTGGGCCGATATCTGCGGCGTCTGAGCCTAATCCAGCAGTTCCTACTGGGAAGTCTTGTCGTGCTCTTGATCGGCATGGTCGGGATCGGGGCATGGGTCGCGCGGCAGATCGAATCGGGGGTCGTTCACCGGACGGCTGCGACCACCGCGCTCTATGTTGATAGCCTGATCGCCCCGTCTCTTCAGGATCTGGCAACCTCGGACCAGCTTCCCGCGGAGGACAAGAAGCGGCTCGACTGGCTGATCGAGGAGACGCCGCTTGGCAAGCAGGTCGCGCTCTTCCGGGTCTGGGATCGGGGGGGCCGCATCGTCTACAGCACGATGCCGTCACTCCTTGGCCAGCGCTTCCCGGTTGTAGGACATCTCGCCACGGCGCTTGACGGGCAGGTCGCCGCCGATGTCGGCGAGCTCGAAGGTGAGCTGGACGCGCAGAGCAGCACCTCCTCCGACGGGTTGCTGGAGATCTACAGCCCGGTTCGCCGGCGTGGAACCGATGAGGTGATCGCGGCGGCCGAGTTCTACTACGGCCCTGAGGAGATGCTCGGTGATGTCGCCGCGGCACAGCGACGGAGCTGGCTGGTCGTTGCCGCGGCGACCGTGGTGATCTACCTCTTGCTGGCCCTCTTCATTCGCCGCGCCAGCAACACGATCGTCGGACAGCGCCGGCAGCTTGGGGATCAGGTTGAACGGCTGACCGATCTACTCCATCAGAACGACGAGCTGGACCGCCGTGTTCGTGGCGCGGCCGCGCGCACGACCGCACTCAATGAGCGATTCCTCCGTCGCTTCAGTGCGGAGCTGCATGATGGGCCAGCTCAGGACATCAGTCTGGCGCTGCTGCGGCTGGACCACATCTACGCCAGCGTCGGCACAGCGCGTTCCGACGCGGACCAGGAGACGCTCCGGAACCTCGATCTGATCCAGAGCAGCTTGCGACGATCCCTGGACGAGTTGCGCTCCACCTCGTCCGGGTTGATGTTGCCCCAGCTCAGCGAGCTGACGTTGACCGACACGATCGACCATGTCGCTCGGGTTCACCGGCGGCGCACCGGGGCAACCGTCGACGTGTCGCTCCGCGATCTGCCAACGCAGGCGCCGCTGGTGACGAAGATCGCGCTCTATCGCGTGGTACAGGAGGCGTTGACCAATGCCTGGCGACATGGCGGCACCACCGGACCGGAGCTGAGCGTGGCGCGGTCCGATGGGCGTTTGCGGGTCGAGATCGCCGACCACGGGCCTGGCTTTGATGTCACCACGATTGGGGAGTCGGAGGAACGGTTGGGGCTTGTCGGGATGCGGGAGCGGGTCGAGAGTCTGGGTGGCCAGTTCGAGGTCCAAAGCGCGCCCGGTGCGGGCACGCGCGTCGTCGCGACGCTGCCGGTGCAACCGGCTGGAGTACAGCATGTCTAGCATCCTGCGGGTCGCCATCGTCGACGATCACCCGCTCTTCCGGGACGGCGTTGCCCACACGTTGGGGACGCAACCAGACATCGAGGTTGTTGGGCAAGGGGCTACCGCACGAGAAGCGGTGGCGATCGCCGCCGCTGACCAACCCGACGTGTTGCTGCTCGATGTCTCGATGCCCGGCGGAGGGATCCACGCGTTGCAGGAGATCGCGGCCGCCTCTCCCCTGGTGCGGGTCGTGATGTTGACCGTCTCCGAGAATGAAGAGGACGTCACGGCGGCGCTGCGAGCGGGAGCGCGTGGCTATGTCCTCAAAGGGGTGCCGGCGCGACAACTTGTCGATATTCTGCGGTCGGTGGCGGCGGGCGAGGTCTATGTGACGCCGTCGCTGGCCGCGAGTCTCCTGTATGAGCTGAGTGCTGGACCCCCGGCGAAGAGCGTGCCGAACCCGCTCGACGATCTCACCGAGCGGGAGCGGCAGATCCTCGAGCGCGTCGCGGTCGCTGACAGTAATAAGGAGATCGCCACCCACCTCCACCTGAGTGAGAAGACGGTCAAGCACCATGTGACCAACATTCTCCAGAAGCTCCAGGCCCGGAACCGCGTCGAGGCCGCCTTGTTGGCCCGGACGACGGAACGCGGCGAGTAAGTCGGACCGGGACATCGAACGCGCCAGGACGGGGGCTGCCGCCGGGGACGGTCGCTCCCCGTGGTCGTCGCGTCACGCTCGCATCCGGGCGTGACCGCCCCCGCTCGACCCCGAGTCACCGCGTACCCCACTCTTCCAGCCAGACGCGGTGCGGGCGAGGTGTCGCGACGACGGTTCAGCCGTAAGCGTTGCTCGGACGTGGCGCGTCCTCCCCGGTCCTGGGACAACCACGCCTTCGACCATGGCGCGATGCCGCGATGACGATGGTCGCGAGCAGGTCGATGCGTGCCGCGGGCACGGAGTCATCCCGTCCATCATGGCACGGCTGCTGGTGATCGGAACGACTCACGGCATATCCTGGCAACACACCCCGTCTCCCTGATGTGGCTCGCCCGCTGGCACAGACAGAGAGCCAGGAGTCCGGGCCAGACAGCGTGCACGACGCTGCGTCACCCCAAGGCGTCGCCGTTGCCGTGATTGCGGGGGGCAAGGCAGGGCGTTCCAGGTTGACGGTGAGCGAGCGCGGACACACGATCGATGGCGTCGCCGAACGACGCCGGGGCGCTACTCGGGATAGTCACCCGGAGCAGCATGGTCAATGTCGTGCGATACCCGGCGGGTCAACGGCATAGAGTAGGGTCAGGGGCCGCCATGGTAAGGAATCAGCCGCTCGCTCGACTCCTTCTCGACCGTCTTGGCGAAGGCGTCGCGAGGTACGGTGCGGTGGTCCGTCGCCGGGAGCCGGCGCTGCTGCTTGGCGCGGGCTTCGTCTCGGAGATCGGCGACTGGTTCAACACGGTCGCGCTGATCGCCCTCTCCTTCCGGATCGGTGATGGGTCGCTCGGGGTTGGACTGATGCTCGCCTTGCGGATGGTGCCCCGGCTCCTGTTCCAGGGACCCGCGGGAAGTCTGGTCGACCGGTGGTCGGGCCGCCGGCTGCTCGTCGTCTCGCACCTGCTGATGGCGGTCATTGCCGCCGCATTCGTCCTCCTGAACGCGATCCCTGAGATCTGGCTGCTGGCGGTGCTGGTGCTCGCCCTCGAAACGATCAACACGGTCGCGTGGCCAGCGTTTCGGGTGCAGCTCACGAAGGAAACAGAACCGGCGCACTACGCGGCCGTGAACGGACTCCTCTCGATCGGTCTGACGGCGGCCCAGTTCATCGGCCCGGTGCTTGGCGGCCTGGTCCTCGTCTGGCTCGGTTCGGGACCGGTTTTTCTCCTTAACGGCCTCACCTTCGCGGTTGTTGCCCTGGTCGTCCTGCGACTTGGCCTGGGTGAAGAGGCGCGAGTGGCCCCGCCGGTGGAGCCAGCCGAGAATCCCGCGACCGTGCACGCCGGCGGCTACAGCTGGTTGCTCCGCCGGCGCGATCTGATGCTCTTCGCGGCTGCTGCGCTCGGGATCACCCTCACGATCCGCGGAGCAATCGCCTTGTTCGTCGTGCGATCGTATGATTTCGGTCTCGGTGACGCGGGACCGGGCTACTTCTACGCGGCGGTGGGGCTCGGCGCGATCGCTGGCGGATTGCTGGCGGGGGCGGGATCCCACACCACGCCGGCGAGCCTTGGGCTCGCCGCGGTCGCCATGATCCTTTGTGCGGTTGCGCTGGCCGCATTTGGGATCGCGGACGGCCCGGTCCTGGCGCTGATCGCCCTGGTCGCCGCCGGTCTGACGACCAACGTCTACGAGGTGTTAGGGCTGACGTTCTTTCAAAACCAGCTGCCTGAGGCAGTCTACGGGCGCTTCATGGCGATCTTTCTCGTGGCACTCAGCGGCGGTGGCCTGACCGGCGCATTGGTTGGCCCGTTGCTTGACCAGGTGCTATCCGTGGGGGCCGCGCTCATTATCCTGGCCACGCCAGCGATTGTCGCCTCCGCAGTGCTCCTGCTGCGTCGCTCAGGCGGCCAAGGCGAGCATGCCGAAATCTCCTCGTCACCCGACCCGGCCTGAAGGCAGCAGCACAATCGGCGGGTGAGGCCGCCCTCTATGAACTGGCAAGTTGACGCTCGGAACCCTGGCCCTCGCTCCAGGGAGCCGGCACGGGGAGGCGGGAGCTGGCTGGTGGTGGGATCCCGAGTGCGCGCTGGAGCGCGGCGACGACCCCTGGGTCGAACTGAGTGCCACTCTTGATTTGCAACTCTTCCAGAGCAGTGGCTTGGCTAAGCGCCCGACGATAGACGCGGTCGGAGGTCATCGCGTCAAAGGCGTCGGCGACAGCAATCACCCGGGAACCGAGCGGAATCTCGTCGCCCGCTAGCCCTTCAGGATAGCCGGTCCCGTCCCAGTGCTCATGGTGGTACCGGATGACTGCTGCCCACGGGCGGTAGACCCACAATCGCTCGACAATCTCGGCGCCGATGGCCGCGTGCTCCTGAATCTGTGCGCGCTCCTGGTCGGTGAGCTTCCCTGGCTTCTTGAGGGATAAATCCGAGATACCGACCTTCCCAAGATCGTGCACACGGGAGGCGACGACGATACCCTGAGCCGTTTCAAAGGGGACATGTGGGAGCTCGCTAAGGATAGCGCGGACTAATTGTGAGACCCGCAGCGAGTGTTGGTGAGTGGATGGATCACGACGTTCAAGGGCGTCGGCGAGCCCCGCCATCGCTTCCTGGGTCTCCTCCCGCGCGCGATTGAAGCTTTTGAGTGCCAGCAACGGCCCGATCAGTGGAACCAACAGCACCAGTAGCGCGAGCGCAGATTCGTTGGCGAGCACCGGTACGATGGCACCGAGCGTCGGCAGCGTGATCATTTCGATGTAAATACCGGAGAGGTTTGTCCGGTACATTCGCCATGGACTAATGCCAATGACGGGTGCGACGACGATGGCCAGGGTCGTGGTGTTAACTAATGTAAAGACGAGCGCCGCCACGATGACGGCAATCATGTTTCGTGGGCTACCAAGCGCCGTTTCGGCTGGATTGGCGAGCCACTGGAACGTGACGGCGCTGAGCAGCGTCGAAAGGCCGTGATTGGCCATATTGAACGCCGTTTTAACTGGTGCTCGGCGTGCGTACAGCGATTCGAGAAGGACGGCGGTGAGGACGACCGCAGCGCCCCGAAGAGGTCCAAGCGCTAGCCCTGCCGCAAGCGCAATCGGAGAACCAACCGAGACGGAGAAGAAGCTTCCAGAGGTATGGGGAAAGGAGATGTCCGCAATCTCGGCAGCGACGATAAAGCTGCCAAGGAGTAGTGCGACTGCGAGTTGGTGACTATTCCACGACCAGGTCGATAGGTGCACAGCAGCAACCATGGAGATCATCGCGACCGCGACCATCACCATCGTACCTATAAGGCTCTTTAGAGGAATTGCGCCCATTGGGTCGTGCCACCAGTACGCCGGGTGGCGGGGACCTGCTGCGACAACATGAGGCCGATCCGCCACGTCTGAAGGCAGTATACCCACAGGGCACGATATGCGCGCGTTTCGCTAGGTGGTACTTTACGAGGGAATCACACATCAACGGAGGATTCCCACTTCGCAGTTGTCGTCAGAGGTGAGGCGCGTGTCTGTGACGCCGCTGGGGTGTCTACCCTCCTCTTTGACCGGTCAGCCGACGTCCATCACTGGACCATCGACGCCAACGCCTATTCATTCAACCCGAAGGATATACAGACAGAGAGAATCTATTTCCAGGAAACCATGTTGCCCCCCAGTGCTTCGATGATCGTCAGTCAGTCGACCGTGCTCCCCGGCTACTTCCAGGAGACCATAGGACCCTCCATACGAAACCGGGCTGATGCGTGCGAATCACGATGCTGACTTACTTCCAAGAAACCATGACCACTCCCTTGTTTGATGTTTGAGCCCGACATCCGGTGACAACCTCAGTGCACGATCCTCTGCCCCAACCAGCCGGAGACCCCGGCGTTATTTCCAGGAAACCATTTCACCCCCCATGCACCCGGCGAAAAACCGATTCCCTCCCGAGGGACTACTTCGATTCTTGGCCTCCGCTGTTACTTCCACTTCATCGGTCGACTCCTTCTGTAGCCGTATGTTATACGGTAGACGAATAATCACTCCACCACAAGAGAGGCGTTTGACCCACTCGGCTTTGTTGCTCTCGGGTCCCTGGGGCCCAGTACCTGAGTCTAATCGAAATGGTACGATTGATCAAGTCATTGATAGTACTAACGGGTCGCAAATCTACGTGAAATTCAAGACAAATGGCCCGATTAGCAGGTTTTCTGGCGGACATCCGCCGGGCCAGCGCCTTGAATCTATCTTTTGTCTAGGCGTGACGTGTCTTGCGAGGAGCCTGTCGAAACGCGGCGCGGGTAAGGAAAACATGGTCAGCGGGTGAGCCTTGGTAGTAGCCCATCGGTCCTGATGATTTCGGTGTTTCCCTAAGCTGGTTGGGTCAGGACGATCGTCCGCAACCCGAAATCGTTGGGAAGGGCACCACGAGAACGGGTAATCGGACGACTCCCATGGACGGCAGTACACGGGAATCACCACGCCGCCGCGATGGTTGAGGAGGCCAGGGCTTAGCCACGCCCCAACCTATCCCGGGTGGTCATATCAGGGCGGTGGATGTCCATAGAGAGATATCGGTCTGGACGCATCGAGCCCGAGTCGCAGCCACCAGCCGGTGCTGGCTCCCGAGCATGGTTAGTTCGGTGACTCACGTCAGTCGGCGGCGCCGGCGTCTTCTCGCCACTGCATCGTGTACAGGCGGTAGTAGGCGCCACCGCGCCTGATCAACTCATCAAGGGTTCCCTGCTCGACGATCCGCCCTTCATGCATGACGACCACGCTGTCAGCTTCCCGGATCGTCGAGAGGCGGTGCGCGATCACAAACGAGGTTCTGCCCTCAAGAAGCCGCCGCAGCGCCTGCTGGATCAGCCGCTCGGTCTGCGTATCGACACTGCTGGTCGCCTCGTCGAGGATCAGCAGACGTGGGTCGGCCAGCATCGCCCGCGCAAACGAGAGGAGCTGGCGCTGTCCTACCGAGAGGCTTGAGCCTCGCTCCTGAATCTCGGTGTCATAGCCATCGGGCAGCGCCGCAATAAAGTCGTGGGCGCCGACATCGCGCGCGACGCGCTCGACCTCGCCGCGGGGGGCATCGGGTCGAGCGAAGGCGATATTGTCACGGACGGTTCCGCCGAAGAGGAACGTGTCCTGGAGAACGATCCCGAGCTGCGAGCGGAGGGATCGCTGGGTGACCTTGGCGACGTCATAGCCGTCGATGGTGAGGCTCCCCGCCCAGACATCGGCGAAGCGCAGCAGCAGATTGATCATCGAGCTCTTCCCGGCGCCGGTCTCGCCGACAAGCGCGATGGTTTGACCCGGTGCGACGTGGAGGTCGACATCGTGCAAGATCTCGGTCTCCCCATAGCCGAAGGAGACGTGGTGATAATCGACTCGTCCTTCGATCGGGGGGAGCGGCACAGCATCGGGTGCATCGCGCACCTCGGGCTCGATGTCGAGCACCTCGAAGATTCGCTCTCCCGCCGCCATTGCCGCCTGGAGGACGTTGTACTGCTGGCTGAGATCGCGGATCGGCTCGAAGAAACGATCGATCAAGGCGACGAAGAGGACGAGCTCGCCGATCGAGAGTCGTTGGTCGAGGACCAGCCCTCCACCGACGTAGACGGCCATTGCCGTGGCCACCGCCCCGACGATCGAGACGATCGGGAAGAGGAGCGACGAGAGTCGCGCCGCGTCGATCGATGCGGTCATGTTGTCCTCATTGAGCGCCGTGAAGTGCCGGATATTGGCGGGTTCGCGGGTGAATGCCTGAGCGACGCGGGCGCCGGCGATGCTTTCCGCCAGGTTTCCGTTGACGATGGCGATTGTGCGGCGGGTCGTCCGATAAATGGCGATCGCCGGTCCACGCCAGTACCGCATGATCAGGATCATGATTGGCAGCACGATGAACGCAAGCACTGCGAGCCGCCAGTTTGTCCAGAGCATCAGCACGACGATCCCGACCAGGATCAGGACGTTGCTGAAAACGCCGGTAATCCCCTCGCCGAAGAACTCGTTGATGACACTGACATCGTTCTGCAGACGGCTCATGATCGAGCCGACGCCCCGCCGGTCGATATAGCCGACGCTGAGCGTTTGGAGGTGACGAAACATCCGATTGCGGAGGTCGAAGACCACCCGGTTGCCAAGCCAGGAGATGAGATAGAACTCGCCCCAGGTCGTCAGAAACCGGACCAGCAGGATCACCAGGAAGGACACCCCAAGAAGATTCAGCCGCGACAGCCGCTGCTTCTCGGTGACCTCGTCGATGGCGACGCTGAAGAGCTTTGGCAGCAGCAGGTCGCTGACGGTCACGACAATGATGAGCAGCAGAATGCCCACTGCCCGGCGGCGGTAGGGCAACGCGAAGCCGAACAGGCGCCGGACGATGCGCTGGTCATAGGCTTTGCCGAGAAGATCGTCCGGGTCAACGTTCTGCATGAACGGGGGTGGCCTCGATCGGCTTGAATCGCTCGTCCAGAATCGGTGGCGCTTCGTCGTCACGTTGTTGGAGGCGGGAGAGTTCCCGGTAGAACCCTTCACGCCGGAGCAGCTCCTGGTGGGTGCCGCGCTCGACGATCCGGCCCTCCTGGAGGACGAGGATCTGATCGGCGTCCTGAACCGTGGTCAGGCGCTGCGCGATGACGAACGATGTCCGGCCGACCATCGAGTTGCGCAGGGCCTGTTGAATCTCATGCTCGGTCTGGGTGTCGACGCTGCTGGTGGCGTCGTCGAGGATCAAGATCGGCGGGTTTGGCAGCAGCGCCCGGGCGATGGCGATCCGCTGCTTTTGGCCACCGGACAGGGTGACGCCCCGCTCGCCGACCTCGGTCTCATACCCTTCCGGCATAGCAGTGATGAAGTCATGGGCGCGGGCGGCGCGGGCGGCGGCGATGATCTCCTCCATCGATGCCTCGGGATGCCCATAGGCGATGTTGTCCCGAATCCTGATCGAGAAGAGAAACGTCTCCTGGGGCACGATCCCGATCTGCCCCCGCAGCGATTCCAGCGTGATGTCCCGGACATCCGCGCCGTCAACGAGCACCTCGCCATCGGCCACGTCGTAGAACCGGGGGATCAGGTTGGCAATTGCGCTCTTGCCGGCGCCGGTGGATCCGACCAGCGCCACGATCTGGCCCGGTTGAGCGTCAAAGGAGACGTGATCGAGGGCGAGCCGCCTGGTGCCGGGAAAGCGAAAGCTGACGGCGTTGAACTGGACATGACCCTGGATTGGCCGGCGAGCCATCGCGCCTGGTCGATCGGCGATGGTGGGTTGGGTGTCGAGTGTCTCGAAGATGCGCTCGGCGGAGGCCTGGGCACGGGCGATCCGGTTGACGACGAAACCGAGCCACCGGACTGGCTCATTGAGCAGCACCATGTAGCGATTAAAGGCGACCAGTGTGCCAATCGAGAGGGTGCCCTCGATCACCTGATAGCCGCCGAGCCAGAGCACCGCTCCAAGTCCCAGCCCTGACAGGAGCAGGGTGAGGGGGTAGGCGAACGACCAGCGCCGGGCCGCGCGCAGGTTCCGCTCGAAGAGCTCTTCAAGCTCAGCCTCGAACCGTTCGGTCTCGACCCGCTCCTGCGCGAAGGCGCGGACCACCCGGTTGCCGGCGACGTTCTCCTGCAGGGCCGAGGTCATTGCACCGAACTGTTGCTGGACCTTAAGAAACATCGGCCGGATCGCGACGCCGAACCGGATCGAGTACCAGATCAGGAACGGGAGCGGCGCCAGCGCGACCGCCGCGAGCGTCGCATCGATGCGGATCAAGATGGCGGCGACGGCGATGAAGGTGCCAATCGCGAGGACAAGGGGGCGCATCGACATGACGAGCATGGCGCGGATGTTATTGATGTCGTCGGTGGCCCGCGACATCAGCTGCCCGGTCTGGGCTCGGTCGTAGAAGGCGTAGGGAAGTTGCTGGAGGTGGGTGTAGAGCTGGTTGCGCAGATCGAACCCGACCTGCTCGGAGAGCGCCTGCACGAGATAGGAGCGGATAAAGGTAAAGATCCCCTGGACCATGGTGAGGCCGACGATGAGCAGCGCGGCGCGCAGCAGAACCCCATGGTCGCGGTTGGCGATCCCATCGTCGATGGCGCGAGCGAGGACAAGGGGGAGGGTGAGCTGAATCCCGAGACCGACGAACAGCGCGACATAGACGACGATGACGCGTCGCCAGTAGGGCCGCAGATAGCTGAAGATCCGGAGAGCGACGTTCACGCGAACTCCCGTTGGCTGGCGCGCCGGCCGGCCCGGCGGCCGCGGGGTCGCTCACGCGCAGTGTCATCGTACCCGACCAAGGCGTCTCCTGGGGAGAGGGTCGCTACGTTGCGCGCGCCAGCGTCCCGCCCCGGGGGCGGACTCAGTGAGCACAGCCCATGCCGCCACTCGACATGGGAAGTCGACCAGCGCCAGGGCCGCAAGAAAGATTCCCCCGTCGGTCCTACCTCTCGCGAGGCCACAGCCGGTGATCGAGGGCGGGTCGGGACGACCATCGGCCTGTGGGCGGCGAGGTCGCCGGCGCCGACACCATGGGGTCGTCAGAGCGACCCGGCCAGGTCATAGGCGCGGAGGTACGCGGACGGTCGTGGCAGGAAGGGAGGCGGCTGATTCCTGTCTGGCCAGTGGCCGCCATCGTGGCGATGACACACCTGGTTGGCAGGCGGGAGATCACCATGGCTCGCACGCCGGTGGTGGCTGGCGCGTTACGGCCAGTTGGTGAGTCAGGGGAAGACCGGCGATCATGACCTGGGGGGTGGTGCTGTTCCGGTCAGTCGGCCGCGGGGAGCACGACGGGCAGGGTGGAACGAAGACCGCCGTCGATCGTGTACTCGCCGCCAGTGATGAAGGCGGCGTGGGGACCGGCGAGAAAGGCGATCAGGTCGGCGACCTCCTCGGGTTGGGCGATCCGACCGAGTGGATGCATGCGACCCCATTCGGCCAGGATCGCTTCCCGGCTGCGCTCTCCCTTGAAGCGGTCGGCGGACGCGCGCAGCATCGGGGTCTCGACCGAGGCCGGACAGACCACGACCACCCGGATCCCCTCGGCCGCATGATCGACCGCCATCGCCCGGGTCAATGCGTTGATGCCGCCCTTGCTGGCGGCGTAGGCGGCCACGCCCTGCTGGGCGCCAAAGGCCTGGACCGACGAGACATTGACGATGACCCCACCACCCCGTTTCCGCATCTCAGGGATAGCGGCCCGGGCGGCGAGGTACATTTCTTTGAGATTGACGGCGATGACTTCATCCCAGGTGGCCTCGTCGGTCTCGACGTCCGTCCCGTAGCGCTGGATGCCGGCACTGTTGACGAGGATATCGACCCCGCCGAAGCGATCGACCGCGATGGCGACGATGCGCGCCATATCGGCGGCACTGGTGACATCCGCCGCGATCCCAGCCACCGTGAGGTCTGCGGCGTGCAACTCCGCCACCGTCGCCTCGACCTCCGGGGCGAGTCGCCCGCAGATGACGACCCGCGCTCCACTCACGGCGAGACGGTGCGCTGTCGCCTGCCCGATCCCCGTCGACCCCCCGGCCACGATGGCGACCTTGGCGGCAAGGTCGCCATCCGGTTCGTGCTCTCGGCTCATCGCCTTATCCCTTCGTGCCGTGCCCCGTGACGTCCAGCTCACAGCGCTGGCAGCCACGAGATCGTCCGGTTGGGCACGATACGGTGTTGCAGGAAGGGCGTCAACGCGGGGTGGTATGAGCCGGGGAGGGGTCGCGACGTGAGGCGTGCGGTCGCCGCCCGGTTCGCGTACGCTTAGGAGCCGCAAGCGACCACCTGCCGCGATCTGTGCGACTGGGCGGCACGCCGGCCTACTCCATCGATCATCGAGGATACTCGTGCTTCCACTCCTGTATGGGCTCGGCGCTCGGGACTACGTCGATCATCTCGGCTACGTTCTGGAGCGGTGTCCGTCCTGCGGCACTGATGGGCCATTCGCCCTCTACCAAACCCGGCGCAAGATCACCTTCCTGACCATGCCGACCGTCTCGGTGCGGGAGCAGCAGGTGCTGGAGTGCCGGACCTGCGGCACCAAATTCGCCGTGCCCGCCGACCGCCGCGACGAGTTCGCGGCGCGCCTCATGAACACGGAGGAGATCGCGGCGCGGCTGCGAGAGGCGCCGGTTCCCCCTGGTCCGCGGCCGGCTGGGGTCAGCGCGGACCCGACGCATTACCGGACGCTGCAGGTCGACCCCGCCGCCGATCCCGAGGTGATCGAGGCGGCATTCCGGCGTCTTGCGCTCAAGTACCACCCCGATCGGGCAACGGACGGGGATGCGGCCGAGCGGATGCGGCAACTCCTCGAGGCGAAGGCGGTGCTGACCGACTCCGGCAAGCGCCAGGCCTATGACGCCTCGCTGGGGATCGTCCGCCGCGCCGCACCGCCCGCGCCGCGGACCGCACCGCCCGCACGCCCGGCGACGAACGGGACCGAGCCCGCTGCCAACGGGCACCGGCCGCCACCCGCGCCGAAACCACCGCGCCCCGAGGCGATGCGGCCCGAGGAGGTCTGAGCGCGGCACGGCACGCCGTGCCGCATGGCATGACCCGGAGCCCTGGCCCGAGAGAGCAGGTGTGGTGGGTGTCCGGGGTGATCAGCTACAGGTGCCAGCCCCCAGTGAGCCAAATGCCCCGTCGTGGTTAGGGACCAGGGCGCGGCAAGCAGCGTTCCTACGACGAGGGTGTCGAGGTCCACGGCCCGACCGACCGGCGAATGCCGGCCTGGTCCCGTACGGCCCGCGACATGGACGAATGTCGGGCAGGCCACGGGAGAACCAACAGACATGGGCATCGCTGGCCACCCCGCACCGCCACGCTCCGCGGTAGGGGCGCATGGCATGCGCCCGCTGGTGCAGGTCGCGGCGTCGCCGTCAGCCATGACGCGGATCATCCACCCGCTCTCGGTCGGGACGCATGTCGTGCGCCCGTAGGGGCGGGTCACCCAGGCCCGGCATGCCATGCGCCGCTGGGGCGGGTCGCGCGGTCCCCGCCAGCTATGACGTCAATCATCGCCCGTCGTCAGGGCGCTGCTTGCTGCTCCCCAACCACGGCGTCGTGGGGCGCACGGGCAGAGGGTGAACGGACTGGGTGGCGGGAGGCGGAGAGAGATTCCTCGACAAGCTCGGAATGACCGGGGAAGGGGAGGCAGTCCGGACCCTCCGTCGCGGTGCAGCAGGCTCGGAATGACAGGGAGGTCGTCAGGACCTCGCTTCCGGCCCGATCAGATCATGCGGTTGTCCGCGGTGGCGTTCCGGTCGTCGTCCATCGGGGCGACAGAGCGCCCGGTGGCACCGGCGGTGCTATGCTGCCGGGAGTGACTCGTGGCCAAACCACAGGAGGGGATGCGAACGTGGAGACCCGGCGTCTCGGCAAGACCGAGCATCAGAGCACCGTCGTCACCTTCGGCACCTTCGCGATCGGAGCGGCATCGCAGGACGACGCCGATCGAGCGATCGAGTTCGCCCTGGAGCGGGGCATCAACCACTTCGATGTCGCGCCCACCTATGAGGACGCCGAGCTACGTCTTGGCGACTACTTGAAGCGTCATCCGCAACCGGACCTCTTCATTGGCTGCAAGACGGAGCAGCGCGGGCGAGAGGGCGCCCACACCTTCCTGCATCGCACGCTGGAGCGGCTCGGACGCGATCGCTTCGATCTCTACCAGCTCCACGCGGTCGGTGACATCGGTGAGCTCGATCGCTGCTTTGCCCACGGTGGCAGCTTCGAGGCGATCCTGCAGGCTCGCGACGAGGGGCTGATCGATCATATCGGGATCACCGGTCACGGGCTGAAGGCTCCCGCGACCCACACCGAGGCGCTGCGTCGCTTCCCCTTCTCGACCGTGATGGTGGCGGTCAATCCCGTCCTGCACGCGATGCCGGAGTTCCGCCGGGACTGGGACGAGCTGGTCGCGACCTGCCAGGCCAACGATGTCGGGATGCACGGCTTGAAGGCGGCCGCGAAGGCTCCCTGGGCGGGGCGAACCCCGACCCATACCACCTGGTACGAACCGCTGACCGACCAGGGAGAGATCGATCGGGCGGTGGCCTGGTCGCTCAATCAGCCGCTGGCGACGCTCTGCTCGGCGGGCGATCTAACCGTCTTCCCGAAGATCGTCTCCGCCGCCGAGCGGTACCGCGATATTGCTCCCGCGGACCTCGCCGCCCTTCCCGGCGCCGCCAATATCTTCGAGGAGGCAGTGGCCTGACGACGCCAGGGTGAATCCCGGTATGATCCCTGAGCGGCCAGGATGTTCGTGGTGTCCCGTCCACCCTGTCGCACCCGGTTCCAGGGCAACCATGTGGGACAGGCGAGCGTCACCTGGCGGTCCATGCAACACTGCACGAGATGACAACGGGGCGGGTCAGCTGACCCGCCCCGTTGTGTCGTATCGCGTCCCGCGAGGGGTGGACTAGCTCAGTCCGTCGGGGGCGGCGATCGGGTCTTCGCAGGCTCCCGCCTTCAGGCAGTCGGCCTGGGCCTGGACAACCTGCTCGACGACTTCCTGCGTCGCGCCCTTCGCGGTCGCGACCTCTATCTGGGCGACCGTGCTCCCGACCTGGACGTAGTAGCGGAAGCCGCTGGTCGTCGCGGCGGCTGACCGGTAGCGGAAGGAGTAGGCGACCGATCCGTCGCCGAACTGCTTCGACCCATCGACCGGGGACATCGAGAGGTAGCCACGCAGCGGATCGTTGCTGATCCGGTCCTTGACGCCGTCGAGCCAGGTCTTCGCCGCGGCATCATCCTTGAACTCGTAGAGGGCGACCACATGGCGGAAGCGGGCGTCACCGGCCGCCGCCGTGCCCTGGTCGTTCCCACCACCGCCGAGCGATCCCTCGAAGGTCGCGCTGTAGGAGGTATCCGCGCTGGCGATTCGATCCTCGCGGACCTTCGCCTGATCGGCCGTCTCGGCATAGCGCGGCACCAGCGCACCGTCGAAGCGATCGTACGCCTCGTCGTGCGTATCAAACGTCAGGCCGTCGCCGACCTGGAGGCGCAGCACACGGGCGCTGAGACCGGCCGGGTTGTCGGCGGAGGTGGCGCTCGACGTGTCGTCGGCGGTGGCAGTCGAGCCGGCGCCAGCCTCGGCGGTCGCCGTCGGGTCATTCTGGAAACCGAAGCGAGTGGTCGTCGCCGACGCCGCGCCGCGCGCGATCTCGTCCTCGATCCGCCCCTGCACCGCCTGCGCGGCCTTGGCAAGCTGATCTTGGTCGGGCGTCTCGTTGGCGAGGTTGGAGACCGCGATATTGACCAGAACCCGGTCGACCGTGAAGGTCACGCCGAGCAGCTGGTAGTCGGCGCTGGTATCGGTGGTCGTGCCTGAGCCGCTGATGAAGGTCGACCCATCGCCGATGGTCGGCGCTCCCTCGACCACCTCGCCACCCTGCGAGGCGACCGCCTTGTAGGCGGTCTGCGCCTTGTCGGCGCTGGCGAACTCGATCGCGAAGGACCCGACGAGCAGCTGGAACTGGGTCGGGTCGTCCGACTTCGGCTGGGCGACCCGGTTCTCATAGCGCCGCTGCCAGCCGGTCGCCTGCAGCGCATCCTCGCTCTTCTTGACCGCGGCGGCAGAGGCATCGCCCTGGTTGCCGGCGGTCCGCTGCGCCTCCTCCTGGAGGTTGACATATTTGCCGTCGACGATCCCGAAGCCATCACCAAAGTCGGCCGGCAGCGGCACGAGCAGCGCCATATCGAGCGGGAAGGGCGGAGCGGCCGCCTTGGTGACCGTGAAGTCGCCGATCAGCGCGTCGTCGATATAGAGGGTGTACTTCCCGGGCTTGAGCGGCTTCGGCGGCGTGCCCTGAAAGGTGCCGTTGGCCTTTACCTGGACCTTAAAGGTCACGATATCGCCGTCCGCGATCGCCAGCTCCGCCTCGGTCGGTCCTGGATCGAGCGTACCGGCGATCACGGGCGAGGTCTTGTCGGTCTCCGGTGAGGCGCTGGCGTTGATCGGCTTGCCATCGACCGTCACCGATTTGACGCCCGCTGGCAGCTCACCGTTGTAGTACTGGGCCCGCACCGGCGCCGCGGCCAGCAGCCCGGTCGCCAGGGTCAACGCCACGACCCAGAGTGTCATCCATCGTTTCACAGCCACGTTCTGCGTCCTCCCTCGTTCCCCGGGAACCCCCGAGCTTGCGCCTGCCATGATACCGCACCCCACCCCGGTCCGGTGCCCGAATCGTCATCGCCGCGGCCGCCTCCGTCCCGAGACCGTTGTTGTGGCGCTCACGAGCCGGTCGCCGCGGCGCTCAATCCGACCCGGACGACCATCCACTCGCCGTCGTCGTAGAGCACCTCCGTCGCCGGTGATGGTTCGGCCTGCCATCGCTTCCAGCCGATCCATTCCCACTTGCGAAAGACGAGCAACTCGACCCCTTCGTCGTGGGCAACCTTCACTTCGGCGGCACCCGTGCGGCGTCCCCCGAAGAGCGCCGACGCGACGCGGGCCTGATCTCGCTCGGACGGAAAGCCGAGCCATTTCTCGTTCGAGCCGACCGCCACCCGCGCATCGGTCAGCCCCTCGAACCACCAGCCGACCGGCCAGCCGCGCGGGCTTTCCCGGACCGCCACCAGCCCGGTCTCGGGATAGCGATCGACGAACCGCGCGACCGCCAGCAGACCCGGATCGACGACCCGGTAGTAGCGGACGAAGTCGTTCGCCTGCGCATCCGCCCGCGGCCAGAGCAGGGCCGGGGCGAGCGTCGCTGCCACCACCGCGCCCCACGCCAGACGGCCCGGCCACGTCCCGCGCTCACGCAGCCAGCCCCAGATCGCCTGCAGCCCGAGCGTCAGCCCAAGCGTGCCGCCAAGGATCAGCGGCGGCAGCAGCCGCACCTCGGAGGTGACGGGGAAGAGGAGCGCGGTCGCCGCGATCATCGAGGCCGTCACCGACCAGGTGGCGTGTCGCTCTCGCCAGGTCAGCAGCAGCCCGATGACCCCGGCCACCAGCACCACGGTCCAGATTGTGGGCGCTTCCCGCACGCCGTAGCGCAGGGCCGCCCAGAAACCCTGATGGTTGGCATTGACCGGCGGGTCGTAGCCCGCCAGGCGGAAGGCGATCGCGGTCGGTAGATAGCAGGCGATCGCGATTCCCCCGGCCACGACCGCACCAAGGGTTCGCCGGCGCGCCATCCCGGCGGCGGGGCGGGTGGTCAGCCAGACCAGCCACACCCCGATCGCGACGACCGCCGTCACGGGAAAGTACATGTGGTGGGCGAGCGCCGCCGCCGCCATTGCCGCCGCCGCCCCGGCGAGACGCCATCGGCCTCCCGCCGTGAAGAACCGGCCGAGGGCGTAGGTGCCCGCGACCAGGGCGGCGAGGGCGTAGTTCTGAGGATAGCCGCCGTAGGCGACCGGTTCGGCGACGACGCTCGCCATCCCGACCGTGGCCGCTGCCATCGTCGCGAACCAGGGGTTGGACCCGCCCCGTGCCGCCAGATAGACCGCGATCATGACCAACGCCAGCGAGCCGATCCCGACCGCTCGCGCCGCCACCATCGGTCCGACCAGGGTGCGCATTGCCGTCACCAGCAGCGGCACCAGCGGCGGATAGGCGCCATCAGTCGAGCGTCCCTCACCGCCGAGTAGCCCCCGGCCGAGCGCAAGCCATTGCCCACCGTCGAGCCCGCTCACCGGCGATCCCAGCTGTCCCCACCGCCGCGCCCCGATCGCCCCGATGATCGCCAGCGGCAGCAGCCAGGAGAAGGCTACCAGCCGCTCGGCCACCGATGCGGCTCGGGACGACACCGTCTCGCGCCGGGCAGCGACGCCAGGCGCGTGGACGGGGGGGGATGCTCGGTCGACCAGGGTCATCGCTGGAACATTCCCTGATGCCGTCCGCGGTCGATCGCTGATTGGGCAATCGGCAGGGGTCGCCGCGACGCTACCATCCGAACCAGTCCGCCACGACCAGATCCTGGATGACGCGATCGCTGCGCCCCACCTCCTCGTCTCCGGCGGCGATCGCGGTGATCTCAAGCACGTAGCGCCCTGGCGCGATCCCCAGGGGAACACGTGGACGCACGGCGCCGCAGTCCGGCGATTGCCCCCAGGCGAGCGCCTTCCCCGGCGTCTCCCCATTCGATGGCTCGCGCAGGGTCCAGGTCGCCAGGCAGCGCTCGGTCGAGGACGACCCCTGCACCGCCAGCCGCACCACCGCCTGGTGACCCGGCGCGACCGGGGCCGGCACGCCCCACGACACGAGCTGGAACGGCCCCGACACCGGGCGGTTCCGCGCGATCACGACCGGCCCCAGGCCGAGGTTGCCGCCCAGCTCGTGCGTCCACTCGCCGTCCTCCCGCCGCTGGAACCAGATGGTCAGATCGTAGACCCCATCCGGCACATCGAGCGGCTCGACCCAGCCGAACTCGGTTGCGCGATCCTCGCCGGCCAGATGGCGAACCGTTGGCGACCGGTAGACGAAACGTCGCCATGGCGCTTCCTCGCCTGGCCGAGACAGGAAGAACCATGCCTGGATCTCAGCATTCGAGGGGCTGGTCAGAGAGGTTGAGACCGAGATTTGATCGTTCACCAGCATGACCGCCGGTAAGGTTGCCCAGGAGGATTCCACCAATGTCGGTTCATCACGAGGCTGGCCGTTCGAGACGGACGACGCGGACGCCTGTCCGCACGTCCACCAGTTCCCGATCGCGTTTCGGGGGACTGGTCGAGCGACGATCTCAACGTCCATCTCACAGCTAATCGACATCTCACCACGGACGGCGACGCGAACCGTGTATTCACCGGATGATGGCGGCTGAAGACTGAGACCCTGGACGCGGAGAGGTGGCTTGTCGGGGCGCTCGGCGCGCTCACACGCCATCGGTGAACAGTCGAGCCGACCGGAAGGGATCACTGACTTCGATTCCAGCCAGCGTTCCTCGTCGCGGACCTTCTGGCCGTTCGCGTCGTACCATGTGGTGCGCAGATTCAAGGGCCGGGTGAGGCTAAAGAGTGCTGACCGATCGTCAGTGTTATCGATCGCGATCACCGGCGACCAAGGGGCATCCCGGCCAGCCATCACCGGTGCCCAGATCGTCATCGTGGGTTCCGCGATTGGCTGTTTCGGCGGGTTGAGGAGGTAGATCGTCGCTTCGCCGAAGTCGCCGGCTTTCTGGACGTCGCCTTCGAGGGTGCCGAGGGCCGCCACCACGGCGGGCCAATCGCGGGCGGTGTACTGGGAGCGGTGGAAGAGGAGGTAGCGGACGCCAAGCTGCTGGAGGAGGGCGACGTTGCGGTCGTCGACGTGGCTGATCTGACGGGCGGTCGTGCCGTCCGGGCGGCGCAGATCAGAGATGAAGGCGGCGATCAGGTTGCGGTAGCCGTCGGGGACGAAACCGGAGTTGCCGTTGACGAGCGGTTTCCAGTGCAGGGTCGACCAGTACATGGCGAGGTCGGCGTGGCGACGGGCGCTGCTCGCGCGCGGCCCTTCGACCGGGTCCTCGGCGGGAAACTCCATCAGCGGACCGTCCGGTTGGGTGGCCAGCCAGCTATACGGCGCCTTCGTCGCCGCGCTCCGGTCGACCGTCTCCATCGCCACCGAGCCGGGCATCAGCTCGGCGAGCAGCAGCGCCGCCACCCCAAGCGCCATGGTCGCCCCAGCCAGGCGTCGCGCTCGTGGCGCCGGCAACCGCCACCCGGTAAGGGAGGGGACGAGGCGCTCCCATGCCCAGGCCAGCCCGAGTCCACCCAGCGCCACGACGGCGAAGTCGACCACGCCGCCCCAGCGGGCGGGAACCCGCATCGCGGCAAAGATCGGGACATGGTCGAACAGGAAACCGTAGGGAAGGGGGATGCCGCTGCCAGAACGCGGCCCAAGGCTCGGCCCGAGCGAGAGGACGACGGCAACGATGCCGAACCCGGCCAGGAGGGGTGTCCAGGTCGGTCGGCGGCGCCAGCCTGCCAGGGCGAGCAGCGCCCCGAGCAGGACAACGCCACCGGGGAAGAGCGCATCCTCGGCGACCGTTTCTCGATGGTCGTGGCCGTCCGGCGTCCGTTGGAACCCGGTGGCTCGGTTGGCGGCCGCTCGCTCGCCCGGCCAGCGCAGGGGTGGGTCCGCGTCCGGTGGAATGCTGAGGTAGGAGCCGGGGGTGGCTTTCCAGTATTCGGCCTCATGTAGCGTTCGGGCCAGCCCCTGGTCGTTGCGGACGCGGAGATAGGGCAGGTAGAGCGGAACGGTCAGCAGCGCGGCGATCCCGAGGGTGATGGCGAGCATCCCGGCAAAGCGACGTGTCCGTGTCCGGTGGTCGACCAGCAGGGCGGCGCCGACCACCCCACCGACGAGCATGGCGACCTGGGGGACGAAGTAGAAGCTGGTCAGGGTCTGGACGGCGATCATCACCCCGGCGATGACGGCGCGGCGACGACTCGGGCGCTCGACCAGCGCGACGAGCGCCAGCAGCAGCCACGGCATCCACGCCGCAAAGAGCCAGTTCAGATGCCAGAGGTGGACGAACCGGAACGGTGCAAAAGCATAGGCGAGACCGGCGAGAAAGCCCGCGACCCGGTTCCCGCTGATCCGGGTAACAAAGGCGCACATCCCCCCCGCCGCCAGAACGAAGGTGCCGAGCAGGAGCAGACTGTTGGTCAGGAGCGGGTCACGGGTCAGGAGATAGATGGGCGCGGCGAGTATCGCGCCGGGGATATTGGCATCGGTGTAGGCGAGGGTGAGGCGGTTCGGGTAGAAGACGTTGGCCTCGAAGAGCGCGAGCGGATGCCGGATCAGCGCGTGCTGGACCCAGCGGGCGAGCCAGATCTGAAGCAAAGGATCGGGTCCGGGCGGCGTGGCGGACGCCAGGCGCGTCGCGTAGGGCCAGGTCATGGCGACCGTCGCCCCAGCGTAGACAATCGTCGCCCCAACCGTCCACCGCCACCACCCCACGTCACGCGCCCCGGTCGCCGCATGGGCAGTCAAGGTCGGGTCGGCAACCCGCCGCAGGAGCTGCCGCGCGACGGCCCGTTCGGGCGGGCGCCACTGGCGGGTGGTTCTGGCCGGTGCATTACCGGCCGGTGGCCGGCGTTGCGTCGATGAGGCGGCACCCCCGCGCATCAGGGTGATGGCCGCGACGATCGCCGCGGCCTGAAAGGGAAGCCGGAGCAACTGCAGCGGCTCGTAGAGGTGATGAACCCCGGCGATGGTGAACGGATCGTTGAAATAGCGCGCAACGTTCGGCAGGTTGAGAAAGTTGACGACCTGGAACGCCGCGATATCGACGATCGCCAGTGCGGCCCAGACCCACCAGGCGGGCCGGATCAGGGCAACCGCGAGCCAGACCCAGAGAATCAGGTGCGAGGTAAAGGTCTTGTTGGCCAGCAGCCACCAGAGCAGCAGACCGGCGCTCAACGGGATCAGCACCGGCCCCCGTGACCGGAGACCGACGATGGCCAGCGCGGCGATGCCGAGGGCGGTCGCGAGGAAGCTGAGACGTGTTTCCTGATGGATGCCAAGGTGGAGCAGGACCCAGATCCCGCCGTCGGCCGCCCGGTCGCGGTTCCAGGTGTAGAAGAAGCGCCAGCCGTCCCAGCTGGCGACGGCGAAGGGGACGTTCACGAGCAGGCTGCCGGCCGTAAAGATGGCGAGGATCGTGGCCGCAGCCCGGTAGCGTCGCTGCCGCACCCGCTCGACCAGCACCGCCAGCAGGATCGCCGCCGGAAAGAGCTTGAGCCAGACCGCGGCGGTGACGGCGATCGCCCCGGATCGGTCTCGCTCGCGGTGGAAGAGCAGCAGCGCCAGGGCGGCGGCGAAGACGGCCGCGCCGTCCCATTGATACCCGGTGTAAAAGAAGAGCGCCGGCGCCGCCGCGAAGGCCCACGGGTTCGCCCCCGGCAGGCGTCGCAGGACGGCCACCGTGCCGAGCGCGCATGCCGCCAGGGTGAGGTAGGTCAGGGCGAAGGTGGCGCCGATCCCCGGCGCGAAGCTGAGGAGGTAGGAGAGCACGCCGGTCAGCGGCGGGTATTCGAGCGGGTAGTCGACATACGGCAGCGGGTGGCTGCCAAGGCCATCCCGCAGGTAGAGCCAGATCAGGTCGGAGTAGCGAAAGGCGGGAAAGGCCCAGTCGCGGTAGGCATCGGCCGATTGGGAGTAGGCGGTGCCGGGGGCGTAGCGCAGGTAGCCGAGCAGCAGCAGCAGCGCGCTGACGGCAAAGGGTGCGCCCGGCCAGGAGACCCAGCTGCTCGGCATGCTCGCCAGGCGAGGGAACCGGTCGAGCGGAGGCCAGGGTCGCGGCTGGAGGACCGAGGCGGGTCGCCAGGGTGATGATGATCGGGTGAGTCGGAGACGTGGCGGCGCGACGTTCCGAGTCGGAACGCGGCGTGGTCGGGGTGCACGGACTCGCCGCTCCCGTGACAGACGGCGGCGCCTCCCGGACCGGGAGGGGGACCTGGGGGCGATGATGGTCGAGGTCGCGGCGACCGGCGTTTCCGCGCGCGGCGCCGAAGGGAGCCCCATCCGGCGATCGTGCTCCTCATCCTGCGTGGCGACATCCGCGGTGACCCGACCGGCACCCGGTCGGGCGGCGCGAGATCGGCTCCGGTGTGGCGTTCAGAACGCTCACATCTCCGGCGCCGCCCCGAGCAACGCCGCCGCGCCAATTGATGGAGAGGAGGGCGCTCTCCCGCGGACGATTCCCTCACCTATCCGCGATCGCGCGACGCGAACGGCGGCGCCGCGGATGACCGGCATCACACGGCGGCACGAACAGCAAGGACCCTGCGTCGACGGCGGGGAGTATAGCCGACGTGCCATGCCCGGCCACCCGCCCGCCCCGGCCGGTCCTGCCGCTAGCTGAACGCGGCGGCCATCACTGGCGGGGCGACGAGACCGCACTGAGAGGGTGCAAGGGGGACATCGGCGAGTCGGGCACCCTCCGCGTCCACGACTCGCAGCGCGGTGGGACAGACCGCGCCGTCGCGCCACGGGATGTCGTCAGTCCGGACGACACCGGCGATGCCGATCGCCCCGGCCAGATCGGGCCGCCCCAGCACGCTGGCGACCTGAGGACGGGGCGGTCCCAGGTGCAGCGGCGTCAGCGTGCCATTAGCGTAGACGAGGAAGGCGGCCTGAGGTGGCCCAACATCGGGTGGCGGGGCGACCCAGCCGCGAACTTCGACGCCGTCGCGCACCGACCGCATCTGATCGATACCGACTGTCGGCTGGCACGCCTGGACGCGGCAGGCCGTCAGTTCGCGTGCTCCCCACGACGCCCAGGCTGGCATGCCGGCCGCAGGGTTGTAGGTCGGGCTCGGCCAGGCGGCGGCGCGGTCGGCCCCGCGCACACCATCACCGAGGTGCAGTTTTCCGGAGCGGACCACCCAGACCGATCGCCAGCCCGCCTCGAAGTGCGCCGTCGCCGCGTTCCACTCCTCACTGGAAAGCGCGCAGGGACTGAAAGGCGACGACCGGCTCAGCAGGATCACGCGGCATCCCTCGGTCGCCGCCGACCCGGGATCATCGCCGAGGGCGGCAACCTCCAGGTTGGTCTGACGCTCGTAGAAAACCTCCGGCACCGGGGTCAGTGCGCGGGGGAGCCAGAGATAGGCTTCGGGGAGCCAGGCGGCGAGGAACCGCGACTGCGGCGCCGGGCTCGTCGAGACCTCGAACGTCGATGGCTCAAAGATCGCGCCGTAGCCAACGAGGCTAATCGCGGCAAGCGTGAGCGGCAGCGCCGGGTGCCGACTCGTGAGCCAGCGCACGGGGGACTCCAGGAAGGGGAGCAGGGGCGGCAGCAGCCAGATTGCGTAGCGGATGAGGTGAACCGTGCCGCCGCTGTTGAGATTCGGAGTCTGGGTAAAGGAAAAGAGAAAGACCGTCCCGGAACCGAGGGCGCATAGTGCGGTCAGGAGCAACCACTCCTGCCTGACGATGCGCTGGTCGCGGCGGAGGAGCAGGCCGAGACCAATCACCGCGCCAAGGGCGAGCAGCGGGGTCCAGGCGATCAGCCCGAGGTCGGGATCGACTAGCGGCGCGAGATAGCGCCGTGCCCCGGTCCAGCCTGGCTCGTAGCCGCCGTTGAGGCGCTGCGGAGTGATCACCCCGAGCCGGAGCAGGTAATAGACCGGGTGCAGCGCCCCGAGCAACGCGGCCAGGACGATCGGGACAGCGGTCCAGCCACCGGGACGCAACGCGCCGAGACGGCCCGAGCGGATCGCGCCGAACCCTCCCTCGTGGAGCCAGCGCAGCGCCGCCGCGCCCCAGAGCGCCGCGACCAGAGCCAGGATCGGGATGTTCTGGGTGGCGGCGGCCGCGGCGGCGACAGCCGCCCAGAGAAAGCGGCCGCGGCGGGCCTCGGCCATCGCAATTGCCAGCAGCGCGAACTCGAAGAGCTCGACCTGGGCCTTATCGATCCACCACATCACCGGCGAGGCGAGCAGGAACGCCGCGGTCGCCGGACCGAACCCCTTTCCGGTCCGCCAGAGTGCCAGGGCCAGGAGCAGCGCGTTGAGGATCAGGAAGCCGCGACCCGGGTGCAGCCCGAGTGACTCCGCGCCTCGAAGAAACGGTGCGACCAGCAGCGGGTAGAACCAGAAATGGGAGAACTCCTGCCGGCCGTGGGCCACCAGCGGGGGTTGGTCGAGGACGCCGACACCGCTGAAGGACGATGCGGCAGGCTGCGCATCGCGCCAGGTCTTGAACTCGGTCATCTCATCGGGTGTGAGCGCCGGAGGTCGCAGATCGGCGAGCGCAAAGGTCATCGCGTAGTACTGCGGGGCATCGCCGGTGCGGCGGACGGGGGCCATGACGCCGAGGAGCAGCACAATCGCGAAGGCGACCCACAGCAGACCCCAGCTCAGCCGCTGACCGGAGCGGGCGTCGGCTCGGACCGCACGCCGAACCGTTGTCCGGGAGACCGGGCGGGACAGCGTGCCGCCAGAGATTCGTTCGCTCACGGCGCGTTCCGCGAGGGGGAGCGTGCTTCGCAAGGAGCCGACGGGTTGGTCGAATCGCCCGACGGGCGGCGCCGGTGCAGCATCAGCCTGTTCCCAGATCGTGGTCGGTAACCAGAGGTCGGGCGTTCGGTGATCACCGCGAGTCTGCCGGATGCATGGGGACTGCCGGACACAGGGACTCGCGCCGGGATGACACGGCGATCGTGGCGGTCCGCACGGTTGCCATGGCCGGTGTGGGAGCCTTCGCGATCTGGCCACCTGTCCGACGTCGAGCGGCGGACTGTGCCCGCCGACCAGACGCACATTCGCGGACGGCGCCGCTCACCACGCGCGGCGTCGCGGGGAGCCATCGCGCGACCCGCCGGATGATACGGCAATCGCTCCGGTCGCCGTCGCCTGGGGATCAGCCGCTGGTCGCGGCGACGGGCGGCGGAACGATGCCGCACTCCATGGAGACGAAGGCAACCTGGACCACGCTCGTGCCGGTGCTGTCGACCAGCCGCAGCGAGGTCGGGCAGACCGCGCCGACCTGCCATGGCAGCGTGTCGAGCGGCACGACCGCGCGCATGACGACCGCAGCTGAGAGATCGGGCCGGTTGATCGCGGCGGTGACGTCCGCCCGCGCTGCCCCAAGCGACATCGGAATGGTGACGCCGTCGCCGAAGATCAGGTAGACGGCGCTCGGCGGGCCACCGGGCGCGGCGATCCAGCCGGTGTACTCGATCCCACCCCGGACCGATCGCACCACATCGAGCGATGCCTGCGGCGCGCAGCGGTTCTCGACACAGGGGGCGAGACCCCGGTCGACCCAGCTCTGCCAGCTCGGTGAGCTCGCGGCGGGGTTGCGCCAGGTCGTGCCATGCCACTCGCCCCGCACACCGCCGCGGACCGCCGATCCGCCGAGCCCGAGCTTGCCCTTCCGGACGATCCACGCCGAGCGCCAGCCCGTCCCGAACAGTGTGTTCGCCCGCGTCCATTCGTCGTCAGTCACGCCACAGCTCGACAACGGCGACGAGCGGCTGAGCAGAATGACGCGGCAATCCTTGCTCGCCGCCGAGCCGGGATCGTCGCCGAGCGAGAGCGCTTCGCGGCTGGTTCGCCGCTCGTAGAAGATCTCCGGCACCGGTCGCAGCGCGGCGATCGGTCCGCTGTAGACGGCCGGCAGCCACCGCATGAGCCAGGCGGACTGAGCCGATTGCGTCAGATAGGTTTCCGGCTGCATGGGGCGGAACCAGACGGCGTAGACGGCGAACGTGACGACGCCGAGTGCCAGCGGCAACCACCGCGGGCGCCGGGCGAGCAGGCGAACCGCTGGCTCGATGAAGGGGAGCAGCAGTGGCAACAGCCAGACGTCATAGCGCAGCAGATGATAGGTGCCGCCACTGTTGATATTGGGGGTCTGGGTGAAGGAGAGAGAAACGCCACCCCGGCGGTGAGCGCGCAGGCGGCGGTGAGGCGAAGATCGCTGAGTCGCCGTACCCAGGGGCCGCGCCAGCCGCTCTGAACCAGACCAATTAGCCCGACGGTCGAGAGGAGCACCGGCAGCGGCGCCCACCAGAGCAGTCCGATGTCGGGGTCCCAAAGGGGCGCGACGAAGCTGCGAAGGGCCGGCCATCCCGCCCGAAAACCGCCGTTGAGCCGCTGCGGCGTCAGCACGCCGACCTGGACGAGGTAGTAGATCGGGTGGGCAGCGCCAAGGAACGCCGCCGCCACCACCAGCGTCGCCGCCCATGGGCCAGGGCGCACGGCCCGCGGACCATCGCTCCGAATGGTGTCAAGACCGCCGCGCGAGAGCCTGCGAGCGGCGGCGGCGCCCCAGAGCACCACGACCAGGGCGATAATCGGCGCGTTCTGGGTCGCGGCGGCCGCGGCGGCGACCGCCGCCCAGAGAAAGCGACCGCGTCGTGCCTCGGCCATTGCAACGACGAGCAGGGTGAACTCAAAGAGCTCGACCTGCGCCTTGTCGACCCACCAGAGCACCGGCGTCGCGAGAAGCAGCAGCGTGGCGACCGGTCCAAAGGCCCGTCCGGCTCGCCAGAGCGCCAAGGCGAGCAGCAGGACGTTGATCACCAGAAAACCGCGCCCAGGGTGGAACCCGAGGAGATCGGCACCGCTCACGAACGGGGCGGCGAGCAGCGGGTAGAACCAGAAATGGGAGAATTCCTGGCGCCCGTTCGCGACCAGCGTCGGCTGATCAAGCAGTCCGCCCAGGGCAAAGTTCGAGTCAACGGGCTGGGAGTCGCGCCAGGCTTTGAACGAGGTCATCTCGGCCGGTGTCAGCGCCGGGGGCCGGAGGTGCGAGAGCGCAAACGCCATGGCGTAGTACTGGTGCGCATCGCCCGTGCGGCGGATCGGGGTGATGGCGCCCAGAACGATCGCGACGGCAAACGCCAGCCAGAGCAGCGTCCAGCCCGATCTGTGAGCTCCCCAGCGACGGCGACTGACCCGGGTAGTGCCGGGCGGATCCGCCATCGCGGAGCTGGTCCTCACCGGCCCGTGGGTTGTTCCCGGCAGCGCTCCCTCCGTCACCGCGGCTCTCTCACGTCATTCCACGTCGTTGCGCCTGGCCCGTCCCAGAGCAGGACAGGCTCGCCCGCGTGTCTCAGGCCAGCGGCCACGATCAACCGGCCACCTGCCGGACCGGCGCGGCCTGGTCGGCCGTGACGAGCATCTCGACCAATGCCGCGAAATCGACCTCGGGTCGCCAGTTGAGCCGGTCACGGGCGCGCGACGCATCGCCGACGATCGGCACGTCCCCCTCGGGTCGCCAGAACTCCGGGTCGCTGACGACGTAGTGCCGGTAGTCGAGACCGACCCGGGCAAAGGCCAGCTCGCACCAGTCACGGACCGTGTGGCTTTCCCCGGTGGCGATGACATAATCGTCCGGCTCGCCGGCGCGAAGCGCCATCGACATCGCCCGAACGACATCGCCGGCGAACCCCCAGTCGCGACGGGCGTCGAGATTGCCGAGGCGGAGCGTCGTCTGCTCCCCACGGGCGATGGCCACGGCGCCGTGGGTGATCTTGCGGGTCACGAAGCTGGGTGGTCGCCGCGGTGACTCGTGGTTGTAGAGGATGCCGACCGCCACGAACATCTCGTAGCGGTTGCGGTAGACGTGGGCGAGGTGATGGGCGTAGGCCTTGGCCGCCCCGTAGGGCGAGGTCGGACGGATTGCCGTCGCCTCATGCTGCGGGCTCTCGTTCGGCTCGCCGAAGATCTCGCTGGAGGAGGCGACGAAGAGCCGCGCCCGCGGCGCCGTACGACGGACCGCTTCCAGCAGCCGGGCGGTGCCAAGCCCGGTGATCTCGCCGGTCTCGGCCGGCTCGTCCCACGACTGCCCGACCGAGCTTTGAGCGGCCAGATGATAGATCTCGTCGGGGGCGGCCATGGCAATGGCGCGTTCAAGGCTCTCGGCGTCGCGCAGGTCGGCTGGCGCCGTGGCCTGGACGAACGGCAGATCGGCCGGGACCGAACCCTGGCGCGTGATTGCCCAGATGCCGCTCCCCTCGTCGTGGAGCAACCGCGCGAGATACGGACCATCCTGTCCGGTCACGCCGGTGATCAGGACGCGGCGGGGCGGTTGGTCAGGTGACATACCGGCTTAGACGCCGGACGCGGCGCGCCGCCGCAGGATGCCCCGCGACAGCTCGTCGGCGACGAGCGCGAGGTCCGCATCGACCATCATCGCCACCAGCTCTCGGAAGCGGATCGCTGGCTCCCAACCCAGCTCAGTCCTGGCGCGGGCGGGATCGCCGACGAGCAGGTCGACCTCGGCCGGCCGGTAGAACGCCGGGTCGACGACGACGTGGTCCTGCCAGTTGAGTCCCGCCGCCTCGAAGGCCGCCTCGCAGCATTCCTGGACGGAATGGGTCTCGCCGGTGGCGACCACATAGTCGTTTGGTTCATCAGGCTGCAGCATCAGGTGCATCGCGCGGACGTAGTCGCCGGCGAACCCCCAATCGCGCCGAGCGTCGAGATTGCCGAGGCGAAGCTCGCGGTCGACGCCATGCTTGATCCGCGCCACGCCGTACGAGATCTTGCGGGTGACGAACTCCAGCCCGCGGCGCGGACTATTGTGGACAACAAGGCGCCCGACCCCCGCGCAGACGTGACCCGTGTCCGTCTCGATATCGAAGACCCAGTCGTCCGCGGTGCCGCCCTCATCCACACGTCGCACGTCAGCGGGTGACTTGCGAAGATGCTGCCCTTTCGCGCCGATCGCGTGTGCCGAGCTGACGTTGAGTTGAAAGTAGGTACGGTCCCCGCGCCGCTCGGCGTAGACTGAGCTGCGGCGCCCCTGATTTGCATACAGCCAGCACAACCCCTGGGCGAGAATGGCACTGTTGGACTTGACGCTCTCCCCATTGCCGGCTTTGAGGCCGTCACCAGCGTAGTACCCATCGAGGTAGGCGGCCTGGGCGTCGGGGGCGGCATTAAGCACCAGCGGTGGGACGCGCTTCGCTCCATTGTGGGCATAGAGCTGCTCACGAAGCCAGCGTCCGACTGTTGGCGCCCCGCTCAGATAGAGCTGCCCAATCGGGCGAGTGCTGCCCCAGCCGGAGACGCCAACGCGACGGGCGGCAGCCCCCAAGAAGAGTCTGGACCACAACTCAGCGACCCGGTCACACGGGGCATCATCACAGTTCGTGAACTGAATCCTCCCGCGCGGGCTGATCGAGCCTTCAGCGGTCAGCAGTCCAAGCAGTTCTGCCATCTCGGTCGAGACCGCGGACCACGCCGGAGGTTGCGGGAACTCCTCGGCCATCGCGAGTGGATCCCCAGGCGCCACGTCCCGGGCAGGGAGAACCCCTCCCTCGGCGTCGAGCATGTGATGGTGAGACGTCACCTCGGCGACGCCGCCGCGGGTTTGAATGAGGAGCAACCGATGATCCGGGTCGGTTCGTCGACGGCGCGTCGCGGTTATGGCTCTGACGCGAGTCCAGTGAACGCCATCCCATGTCTCGAGAGCCGATGGATCGAAGGTTTGCTGACCGCGGCCCTTGCGTTGCAGGGGAACCAGTTCGTCCGGCGTGACGACGTTGACGGCACCATGTTGACGGACGAGGAGCGGCGTCGATGCACTCAGGCATTCGTGGTTGAACAGGATGCCCGAGGTGGCATACATGTTGTAGCTCTCTCGGTAGTTGACCGTGATCCAGTGGCCATACAGCTTCGACACGCCATAGGGAGAGCGCGGGTAGAAGGCGGTGGTCTCATCCTGCGGGACCGCCTGCACCTTGCCGAACATCTCCGACGATGATGCCTGGTAGAAGCGCGCGTCCGGTCTGGCGAGCCGCAAGGCCTCCAGCAGGCGGGTCACGCCGAGGGCGGTGAACTCGCCGGTGAGGACCGGTTGCTCCCACGAGGTCGGCACAAAGCTCTGGGCGGCCAGGTTATAGACCTCGTCGGGCTGGTAGCGCTGGGCGATGGTCAGCAGTGAGGTCTGGTCGAGCAGGTCGGCGCCAACCAGCTCGATCCGTTCACGGAGATGCTCGATCCGGCTGGCGGTGTCGGTGCTGGTGCGCCGGGTGACGCCGATCACCCGGTAGCCGAGATCGAGCAGATGTTCCGCCAGGTAGCTGCCATCCTGACCGGTGATCCCGGTAACGAGTGCGGTCGGCATAGTCTCTCCATACGTCGAGGCGTCGCTGACACGGTAACGGTCGGTTGATTGGCGCGGCCCTAGCCAGATGCTCCTCCCGCTGCCGGGATATCGTGATAAGCGGACGCGACCATATCGAGCGACGCGGTCAGCGTGCGCCGTGGCGCTTCCCGCGCGAACCACTCCGCCGTCGCAAGGCGCAGCGCCGGGCCCGCCTCCGAGATGCGGACGATTGCCGCGGCCAGCTCCGATGCGCTCGCGGAGGTGGCGATGACGCCATTCTCGCCATCGACGATCAGCTCGGTGGCGGCGTTGTCCGGTCCCGCCACGACGACGCTGGGAACCCCGTGCGCCGCCGCTTCGACCACCACGAGCCCGTAGCCTTCCCGCCGTGATGGTTGCAGCAGGCAGAGTGCCCGGCCGAGAGCCGTCTCCAGGGTCGCATGATCGACAAAGTCAGGCAGATCGACGACATCGCTCAGTCCGTGGTCGGCGATCAGTTGTGCCACCTCCGCTCGCTCGGGACCATCCCCAAAGATGATACCGCGCAGCTCTGGCAGGCGTTGCCGCGCCAGCGCGATCGCCGGGATCAGGGCGGGTACCCGCTTCTCGGGGATGTGCCGGCCGATAAAGACCACGACCGGGTCAGCGGGCTCGGGGTGCGGCTGGCTGAGATCGCCATCGTAGATGCCGCCGAGAACGACGACCTCGCCGCCGTACCCTTCCTCGCGGAGACGGTTCGCATGAAGGCGCGACAGGCAGAACGCTCGCTGGGGGATGCGCATGCAGCATCGTTGCACCGCCCAACCGATCGTGCCGCCGACCCGCCCGAGGTAGTCCCGCCAGTAGGCACGAGTCCAGACCTCGAACCAGTCGACTACCAACCGGTAGCGACCGGCGCCCAACCACCGGAGCAGTCCCGCCGCGAGCAGCGAGAAGTAAGGGAAGCTGGCAGTCTGGACAACGTCGTAGGCGCGGCGGTGACGGATCAGGTGCCAGAGCACGCCGGCGCCGAAGACGATTGGCGGCAGCACCCGTCGCCGGCCGTCGACGTAGAGGGTCATACGCGGTCCGACCGGCAGCACCGTAATGCCGGGAAGGGTGGGCGGCTCGTCGCGCGGCCATTGTCGGAGGGTTAAATAGGTGACCTGATGGCCGTCGGCCGCCAGCCGCTCGGCGACGGCGCGATACCATCGCTCGCCGCCACCGACGGTGTAAGGAAAGAGGCAGTCATAGATGAGGCAGACGCGCACGGTCGGTCAGTGCTCCACTGTCTCATGCGGCGATCGGACGTCCGGGGAGATGACGCGGTGCCTTTCGCCGGCGTGCGTGCGTGGACTCCGCGCCGCCTGATCGTGCGTTCCGGCGACCGTCGTTGCTGGTCTCACGCGCGGAGAATGAAGGTGGGGACACCATGTTCGGGATCGCGGCAGCGGTCGAGGTCGGGACCGTACTCGGCGACGGCGACGGCGACGGCGTCGGAGACGGCGGTGCAGGCGGCATCAACCGCGGTCGCCCACTCGCTCGTGAGGCGGTTGATCGCGACTTCGGCGTCGAACTCGTCCCGGTCGAGCTCGGTCGCGGTGCCGTCCGGATCAAGCCAGAGATCGAGCTCCAGGTCGAGATCCCGGTAGTAGTTGCGGCGAATCTCCGCGATCGGCTGCGAGAAGTTGACGTAATACCCCACCGTCCGATCGTCGTCGGTGGTGAAGCGGAGCAGGGAAAACCAGCGATCGGGGAAGAACCATTGCTCGGCCGCGGTGCGGGCTAGGCGCTCGACGCCAGCCGGTGTGCGGACCTCGACTTCTCGGGGTCGGTAGAAGCTAAAGCGATGATGCAGCACGTGGCGGTCCCCGCCTGGTCCCTGCACCGTGCGCCAGCCGCCTTCGATCTGGTACTCCCAGCAGGCGCCGCGCAGCTTCTCTTTGCGATAGAAGATGCGGTCGCTCATGACTGACGTCCTCTCGAGCTCCCGAGCGGCTCCCGCGCGGGAATTCCCGGGCGTCGAGGGTACCGCACCAGGGTCGGCGCCGTTTTGGTGACGCGAACCAGGCAGCTCTGACCGGTGACGACCGTGGTGACGCCATCGATTCTGCCGCCCAGGGTGACGGCCGCCCGGCGACCCGTGGCGAGCTCGTCATCAAGATCGCAGCCTTTGGGAAAGAGCGCCTGGCCGCCGACCCGCAGTAATGGAAAGGAAAGCTCCAGCAGGGCGGGCAGGGAGGCGACCGCTCGGGCGGTCGCAATGTCGTAGGCGTCGCGGTGGGCCGGGTCGTGACCGAGCTCCTCGGCCCGCCCGTGGATGGCGTCGATGCCGGTCAGGTCGAGGGCGTCGATGACGTGACGAAGAAACCGGACTTTCTTTCCGGTCGCCTCGATCAGGGTCATCTGGATGTCCGGGCAGGCGATCTTGAGCGGCAACGCGGGGAAGCCGCCGCCACTGCCGATGTCGACGAGACGGGGGATGCTCTGTCCGGCCAGCTGATTGCGGAGGATCGGCACCATCCGGAGGGCGTCGAGGAAAAGGCGACGATCGATCTCGGCGGGGTCAGTGACCGCCGTCAGATTCTGACGACTGTTCCAGTCGATCAGGAGCGACCGGTAGTGGTCGAATCGCGAGAGGCACTCGTCGCGGGAAAGACCGAGCGCGTCCAACCATGCTCCAAGATCGCCAGCAGATCCGACGACGCTTCGAGGGTGGCTGGCGGCGACCATGGTTATGATCGCTCCTTACGCCGCGTCGCGTCTCTCATCGTCGCTCCTCCGTTGTCGGTAGGCTACCCCGCCCGTTCGAGCAGCGTTATCAGAGCCGCGCTCGACGACTTCACGCCGACAAGCTCCCGCGCGGCTCGTGCGATGCCGTCCGGGGTGAGCCCCGCCAGTTCGCGGAGACGGCCCTGGGAAGCCTGTTCAAAGACGCGATCGGGAACGCCCAGGACCCGGGCCGGTACACTGACACCCCGCGCGGTCAGCAGCTCCAGGACACCGGCGCCGAAACCGCCGGCCATCGCGTTCTCCTCAACAGTCACGACCGCGCCGCACCGCTCGGCGAGCTCGACAATCAGCTCGTCGTCAAGTGGCTTGATAAAGCGGGCATTGACGACGCTCGCCTCGATCCCCTCCGCCGCCAACAGCTGCGCGGCCTGCAGGGCAGGGTGAACCATCGAGCCGACCGCGATCAACGCCACGTCGTCGCCCGCCCGTAGACGCTCAGCCTGTCCGATCGACAGATCGACCATTGGGCTGTCCGTCGCCACCCCAACCCCGGCGCCACGTGGGTAACGGACAGCGATCGGGCCATGATGATCGATCGCCGTCTTCAGCATGTGCCGCAGCTCGTCCTCGTCCTTCGGGGCCATGATCGTGATGTTGGGCAGGCAGCGGAGGTACGAGAGGTCGAAGATACCGTGATGGGTTCGGCCGTCGTCGCCGGCGAATCCGGCCCGGTCCATCGCAAAGATCACCGGCAGCCGCTGCAGGCAGACGTCGTGCACGATCTGATCGTAGGCGCGTTGGAGAAAGGTCGAGTAGATGGCGACGACCGGACGCATTCCCTCAGCGGCGAGACCGGCCGCGAAGGTGACGGCGTGCTGCTCGGCGATCCCGACATCGAAGAACCGGTCGGGATGGACTGCCTCGAATTTGGCGAGGGACGTGCCGGTCGGCATCGCGGCGGTAATCGCGATGATCCGGGGATCGTCCTCCGCCAGCTCGATCACCGTCCGGGCAAAGACGTCCTGATATTTTGGCGGTGTCCGCGGGACCGAAGTGTTGACCGCGGGCGCGGCGACCACTGCCGAGACCGCATGACCGCGCTCGCCGTCTGCTTCAGCGACCGCGTAGCCTTTCCCTTTCTGGGTGACGACGTGAACGAAGACCGGGCCGCCCAGGTCGCGGGCCTGCCGGAGGGCCTCGACCGTCGCGCGGAGGTCATGACCGTCGACCGGGCCGATGTAGGTGAAGCCGAGCTCCTCCCAGATCATCGCGTGGTAGACGAACTCCTTGAACGAGTCCTTCATGCGTTTGCCGAGCTCGACCAGCAGCTCGCCCTGGGGCAGTCGTTCCATCATCCGCGCCAGGTCGTCCTTGGCGCGGTTATACCGGCGGTCGGTGCGCACGCGGTTGAGATATTTCGAGATGGCGCCGACATTGGGCGCGATCGACATCTCATTGTCATTCAGGACAACGACCAGCGGAACATTGAGGTTGCCGGCGTTGTTGAGGGCTTCAAAGGCCATGCCACCGGTCAGCGCGCCGTCGCCAATGACGGCGGCGACACGGCGTTGCTCGTGTCGCTGCTGAAACGCCACCGCCATGCCGAGCGCGGCCGAGATCGAGGTTGAGGCATGTCCCGCCCCAAAGGCGTCATGCGGACTCTCATCGCGGCTGAGGAAGCCCGAGAGCCCTCCCTCCTGGCGAATCGTCGGGAACCGGTCCCGGCGGCCGGTGAGCAGCTTATGAATGTAGGCTTGGTGGCCGACGTCCCAGACGATCCGATCACGCGGTGAGTCGTAGACAAGGTGGAGGGCGATCGTCAGCTCGACCGTGCCGAGGCTTGCCCCGAGATGCCCGCCGGTGTGGGTCACGACATCGATGAGCTCCGTACGGATCTCGGTCGCGAGCGCTTCGAGTTCGGCGAGGGATCGCCTCCGAAGATCGGCCGGCGCCAGGATCTGGTCGAGGATCGGCGTGGCGCTCGGCTCGGCATCGGTGGATGACATCAACAGCTCCCTCACCAGGGCTGGCGCGACCGTCCCTCGACGGCGGAGGGAAGGCCACGGCCTGGCGTGGTGGACGGACCGGCAAAGCGACCGGCATGGCGGACCCACCTATGGTCCAACAGGACACCTTAGCAAGCCTGTTGCCGTCGCGTCAAACGACACGACTCCGCGAGTTGGTCCGGATCGTGCGCGGGCTACGCCTGTTGAAGTGCTCTGGCGAACCAGTTCTGGTGCCTCGGCCGATGATCTCGACACGACAGACGGTGGGGCGGGGCGGGCGACACACGGCGAGCAAGGGTATCGGAACTCTGACGAGCGTCCGAGCGGTTGGATGACGCCGGCGCTCGAACGCCGGGACGATGCGGAGGCAATGAACGATGGGTCCCCGATGACGCCGGGCGCTGAATCATCGGGCGTGGCTGGCGCCACAACCGCGGCCACTCGTGACCCGTGGACGGGCCGGAGCTGGATTGCCTTCTCCGTTGCGGTCCATCTCGTCGCCACGGTTGTCATGACGTGGCCCGTTGCCGCTCACCCACGTTCTGCGACGGTCGGTTACCCGGACGCGGGGACCGTCGGCGGGATCGATCCATTGTGGGGGATCTGGGCCAGCCGCTGGGTCCAGCATCAGTTGCTGCGCGATCCCCGGCATCTCTTTGACGCCAATATCTTTTACCCCCTCGATCACACGCTTGGCTACTCCGACGCCATGATCACAAACGCGCTGCTGACCGCCCCGGTCACGCTGCTCTCGGGCGACCCGGTCCTGGCGAACAGCCTGCTGGTGCTGGCGATGTTCCTGGTGGCTGCGCTCGGTATGCAGGCGCTGGTGCAGCGGTTGGCGGAAAACCGGGCCGCGGCACTTCTGTCCGGGCTCGGCTTCGCGTTTCTGCCGTTCCGGTTCGCGCACCTGCGTCACGTCCATCTGCTTGGCCACGCCTGGACACCCTGGGTGCTGCTGGCGCTGCTGATCCTGGCCGAGAAGCGCAGCTGGCGCTGGGCGCTGGGGTTCGGGCTGCTGCTGGCGACGCAGGCGTTGACGAGTGTCTACCTGATGTTTCAGGTCCTGCTGCCGGTCGGCGTGACGATCATCCTCCTTCTCATCGTTGTGCCGCGCGCCGGGCGGAGACGCTTCTTGCTTCTGCTCCTCGCTGGCCTGGTGCTGGCGGCGCTGCTGGTGGTGCCGGCCTACCTGCCGTACCTCGCGGTCCGCGACGAGCAGGGACTGCAGCGCACCATCTACGAGGCGGAATACTGGAAGGCGATGCCGGCCTCGCACCTGCTGCCGTGGGAGAGCCACTTCTGGCGCGTCGTCGGTCTAGAATCCTGGGCGCGATGGGGCGTCCGGGGAGGGGCGACCGACTACCCCGACACGCGATTCCTCGAACAGGCGATCTTCTCCGGCGGCCTGGCGTTACTCGGGGCGGTGGTGGGTCTGCTCGGGTGGCGGCGCCGGCCGATGGCCACCGTGCTCCTTGGCGCTATTGGAGTGAGTGCCTTTGTCCTGTCGTTGGGTCCATCGCTGGGGCCGCGCGCTTACCTCCCGGCGATTACCCCAGGGATTCCGCTGCCGTTCGGCTGGCTTTTTCGGCACCTTCCCTTCTTCACGGCGATGCGCGTCTCCGCCCGGTTTGGGGTGCTGGTCAATCTGGCGGTGGTGGGTCTGGCCGGTCTTGGGGTGGCCTGGGGGTGGCAGCGCATTGAGGCGCGACGACCGCGTCTGCCTCGATGGACGGGTGGGGCCATCACTGCCGGGCTCGCGGCGCTGCTACTCGGCGAGCTGTGGGCTGGACCGGTGCCGATGGCGACGCTCGATCGCCGACCCACCGTGGCTGCGCCCTATCACTGGCTGGCGAGTCAACCGGACGGGCCCGTGATGGAGTTCCCGGCGACGATCGCCCTGCCCGACCCCGAGGCCGGACCGACCTGGCGCCGGGCAGCGGAGCGCATGTACTGGTCGACGATTTCCTGGAAGCCGCTGGTCAACGGCTATTCCGGCTTTTTCCCGAAGGCCCACCTGGATTACCTGGCTGCCTTCGACGGGACGTTGAAGCGAGCGGATGGCTCGACGA